>Ga0210003_1001768_pt1 | contig 18739 bp, 17 predicted proteins | sample LantaG_FD_182804 | JGI IMG/M metagenome (GOLD analysis project Ga0210003, IMG submission 182804) | Deep subsurface microbial communities from Baltic Sea to uncover new lineages of life (NeLLi) - Landsort_02402 metaG (SPAdes) (version 2) | ecosystem: Environmental > Aquatic > Marine > Oceanic >...
CACCGTCGACCCGCTGTTCACGGCCGACGACGAAACAACTCAGCGCGAAAGCGACGAGGCCCCCCTGACCATCCGCTAGGAGCCAGGAGAGCAGGCTCGCCAGATTTTTTTCTGCCCCTGCCGCATACAAGCCCCGGGCGCGAGCCCGGGGACTGCGGGAACAAACGCCACCCCGCCTGCCACCGCAAACTGCGGCGACCCTGCCGGCGACGTGCCGGGGGCAGGCTGGGGGCTTGCGGGACGATGGCATACCGAAACCGACCCCGCCGAGGATTCTGGCCAACCATACCGCCGGCGGCCGATTCACCCCACGATGGCCGGCTGCTGCCGACGCTCCGCGCACGAGGACCCAGCGATCCATGACTGCCGAAACTCCTTCCAAAGCTGCCTCCCGTCACCGTCCCAAGGCCGCCACCGTGTTCGTGGCGGCCTTTGTCGCGGGGGCGGTCGCGGCGGTCGTCGTCAACCGCGTTCTCGACGTGCACCTCGCGCAGGCGAAGCCGCAGGTGGAGTGCGAGCCGATCTTCGTGACCCTCCGGCCGCTGGCCCAAGGGGCCCCGGTCACGGTCTGGGACGTGGCGCTGCGGGACTGGCCGCGGGCAATGCTTCCCTCAACCGCCCTGCGGGCCACCGACTCGTTCACCGGCTCGCTCGTCAAGTATCCGCTTCGCGAGGGGCAGCCGCTGCTGAGCGTGCATCTCACACCGATCGAGCCCGCGACGACCCCGGAGCCGACCACGCTCGAAGAGGCATACGTGCCACCCCCCGTCGCATCACCCGCCCCAGCCCGCGACACGCCGGACCTCTGGACACCGGCGGCCACCGCAGCCGTCCCGCCGGCGATGCCTGAGCCGGCGGCCATCGAGCCGGCGACTGCGGCCACCGAGCCGACGACTGCGGCCACTGAGCCGGCGATTGCGGCTATCGAGCCGACGCTTGCCACCGTTACAGAGCAGGACGATCCAGCTCCGGCCGAGACCGCACCGCAGCTGGCGGCCGACGAGGCCATCCTTGTCGCATCGCTACCAGCCGAAGATCCTGAGCCCGTTGCCCCGCCGGCCAACGCCGCTCTGCCCGCCCGGCTCACCACCGACATCGACCCACCCGTCGACATGCCGTCGCGGCCGGCGGTCGATCTCGACTCGCTGCCTTCGGTGATGGCCCGCTCCGACGAGACCAGCGGCCCGACCGAGGAGAGCCAGACCGCCGGGTCGATCCGATACCTCGTCGTGCCCGAGCGGATTGCCCGACAAGCCGACACACTCTTCACCACGCCCGTAGCCCCGCTGGCCGAAGCCGCGGAAGTGCCCGAAAAGACGCCGGCCTCCAAGCCACGCTCGACGCCGCAGGCGGGTCAGCGACCGGCGACGAACCGGACCCAAAACCCGCAGCCAGCCCAGCGGAACGGATTCACGGCAGGCAGTCATCGCCCGGCCTCCAAGCCCTCGACGCAGCGGTCCACGGCGCAGCCTACCGTCGAGCCTCCGGCCGAGAGTCGCTCGGAGCTCGGGCCGCGTGCCTGGGGCGGAATGTTTCCCAACCTCTCGGCCGGGGCCGAGGCACTCGGCAACCGGTGGTGGGGGGGCGAGCGGGCAGCCAGCGACCCGGCTCCGGCAAGCCAGCAGCGGAAGTAGCGGAAATCGACCGAGTCAGTTGCGGCTCTCCCGGATGAGGTGTGGGGGGCATCAGTCGCCGCCGACAGGGTCGACGACCCGAAACTTTCCTCCCGACATCGTCGCCAGGCGGGCGAGCCGCGGCGAGTGATTCCCGGCGGCGGCTCCGAACTGGACAACCATCAGCCGGGTTCGGCCGAGGCGGCCGGCCAGCCGCTGGAACTCGTCCTCGGCGAGATCGTCGCGGGCCTCGCCGTCGGTGAGCAGAAAGATCTCGTCCGGAGCGAGGGCGAGCGCAGCGGCGACCGCGTCGGCATGCCGCGTGCCGCCGGCGGCGGAGAGGCTAGCGACGAAGCGACGGACTCCGCGGAGCGTCTCCTCGTCGGCGAACATCGGACGACCACGGCCCCCCGGCGGCGTGAATACGGTCACGCGATCGTTGTAGAAGAGCAGGTGAAACTGCCGCGACTCCCCGAGCGATTCGAGGCTCGCGAGCAGTTCCCGCTTCGCCTGGGCGAGCGGCCGCCCCTCCGGCTCCGACATGCTCGCCGAACGGTCGCCCACAAACACGACCCGCCGGCCCGTGATCTCGAGGTCGAAGAATGTGGCTCGCCCTCCGGGTGAGGGTGGCTCCGCCGCCGGCCCCACCACGGTGAGGAGGGCCGCGACGAGCCCGCTCCACAAGACTCCGGCACGCCGCCTGCTCACGGCTCCACCACGATCTTGCCAGCCAGCCCCCCAGAGCCCCCCACGGTGGCCGCCTCCTGGAGGGCATGGGCCTCGGCCACGTGGGCGAGCGTGATCACGCGATCAACCGGGGCCCGCAACTGCCCCCGGGCCAGCCAGCGGTTGATGTCGGCCGCCGCAGCGGCCTGGACGCGGGCGTCGGCCTTGAACATCACAAACCCCAGAAGCTGGCAGCCCTTCACGTAGAACGGCCCCACGGGAAGCGCCGGGCGGGCCTCCCGGCCGGCCATCAGCACGAGCCGTCCGCCCTCGGCAAGCATGGCGATGGCCGAGTCGAAGTCGGGCTCGCGGCGTGTTTCCCAGTGCACGGCGACGCCACCTGGCGCGGCCTCGCGCACCGCCGCAACCAGATCGGGCCGCCGGTAGTCGAGGGCCAGATCGGCACCGACATTGAGCACGGCCTTCCGCTTGTCGGGCGTGCCGGCGGTGGCGATCACGCGACCGCCGAGGGCCCGGGCAATCTGGACAACCGCCGAGCCCACGCCGCCAGAGCCGCCACTCACGAAGATCGTCTCACCGGGCTGGAGGCGGGCATGGGTGACGAGGCCGAGGTGGGCTGTGATCGACACCAGCGCCGCGGCGGCCGCCTCCCGATCGGTGACACCATCGGGCGTGGGATAGAGCCACTGCTCGTCGACCGCGGCGAGCTCGGCGCAGGTTCCCTGCCGCCCGAGCAGCCCTTGATTCGAGCCCCAGACCCGCATCCCCGGCCGCAGCCGGTCAACCTCGTCACCCACGGCCACCACCTCGCCGGCGAGGTCGCAGCCGACGACGAAGGGAAACTCAAGCGGCATCGGCACGGTGCCGGCGCGAACGTAGGTGTCGATCGGATTGATGGCTGCCGCCCGCACCCGCACAAGCGCTTGTCGCGGACCGGGCACGGGATCGGGCAGTTCGCCGCACGTGATTTCGCTCGGACCGCCGACCCGGTTGATAGACGCGGCCCTCATCGGCTGCCCTCCCGCGTCACAGCCGCTGGGTTATCCAGCCAGCAGGCCAATCCGCCACCGGCAGCGGCTACGACACCCGCCGCTGCGAGTGACCAGAGAAACCCGGCGATCCTGCCCAGGGAGCCGGCCGCCCGCTGCACCTGAAGTTCGTCAGGCATTGTGCCCCGATCAACTCCCGATCGCTTGATCGATCTCCAGGCGGCGTGGATGGTTTTTGCATCGGCCGACTCGATGACGCTGCGGATGAGCCGCTCATCCGGCAGTCGCGCCGCAGCGCCACCATCGAACCGCGACACAAGCCCAGCTGCCAGGGCGGCAACCACCGCCACGCACAAGCCCACGAGGAGCCAGGCGTGGCAGGCCCTCCAGCCACGTCCCGCCTGCGGTGGCTCTGTCACCGCGTATGCCGCGAGTTCCCGCAACCGGGGCACGTCGACCTGGCCGCCACATGCCGGGCAACGAACCTGGCTGCCCGCGTGTCCCGGGCCAACCGAGACGGCGGCCGAGCAGCGGCAGGGTATGGAAAACGTTCTGGTCGCTCCGGCCATCGACCTTTCCGCGGGTGCGGGGTGTCCGGCCGCCTCGGGAACTGCCCCGACGATCCGGCCGCCGGCAGAGATTCTCCGGCCGGATTCTTTTACCATCCAGCAGGCAAAAACCCTTGAAATCCGGACCGAAGCCGAAAAAAAAACTGGCCTTTCGCGAGCCGCAGCGACATAATGTTACGTCCCCTGGAGGCTTTGATACGTGCCGGCATGTCGCCCGCATTCTGCCTGGCCTTCCCAGCCTCCGCAGGATGGCGCAGAAACCCCGAGCCATCCCCTCCAGAGGGGCATGCCTGGCACGTCGAGGAGGCTCTTTTCCGTCCCCCTCCTGCACCGCTGGACTTGCCTGCCCCTTGAATCACACTGGCGACACCCCGAATAGTGGCAGGGTGTCGCGACACCGCATACCGGCTCAGGCCGGACGATGGATCGATCTGAACGTAGGAATCGCCAAGGAGCTTTGAATTGTACGACTCGCTGCTGGATGAACTCGAGGACGATGTCGTCTCCAACCCCCAGGAGGTCGAGGAACTCACCGAGAAGGTGGTCGATGCCGAGGAGGCCGATGCCGAATTGCTTGCCGACGACACTGAGGTGGCGGTTCTCCCTGCAGACTCGGCCGACCCTGATGCCGATGGCGATAGCGATTCCAACGACGGCGGCGATGACGTAATGCCCGAGCAGGTCGAGAACTGGTCCGACGATCCGGTCCGGATGTATCTCACGCAGATGGGCGAGATCCCGCTGCTCACCCGGGCCCAGGAGATCTTCCTCGCCCGGCAGATCGAGACGACGCGGGCCCAATTCCGGGCGAAGTTGCTCGAGTGTGAGTATGTCGCTCAGCAGGCATTCCGCGTGCTCTGCCGCGTGCACCGCGGAGAACTCCCCTTCGACCGCACCGTCCAGGTGTCCGTGACCGACCGGCTGGAGAAGGACCAGATCCTGGGCCGGCTGCCGCACAACCTGCGGACGCTCGAGGTGCTGATCGCCCAAAACAAAGCCGACTACCGGATCGCGCTCTCGAAGAAGCGGCGGATGGTGGAGCGGCGGCTGGCCTGGGTGCGGCTCGGACTGCGACGGCAACGGGTTGTCCGGCTGATCGAGGAACTGGGCCTGCGGACGCAGCGGATCGAGGCGATGATCCCGACGCTCTACGGCTTCGTCAACCGGCTCAAGGAGCTCAAGGGCAAAATCGATTCGAGCAAGCGGAGCAAGCAGCTTCCGGCTGCTCGCCAGAAGCTCGTCGACGAGTATCGTGGCATCCTCAAGGCCTGCCAGGAGACGCCCCGCAGCCTCAAGCGGCGGATGGACCAGATCCGGCTAATCTTCGCCAAGTATCAGCAGGCCAAACGGGGGCTCTCCGAGGGCAACCTTCGGCTCGTTGTCTCGATCGCGAAGAAGTATCGCAACCGTGGCCTGTCCTTCCTCGACCTGATCCAGGAGGGCAACGCGGGGCTCATGCGGGCGGTCGACAAGTTCGAGTATCGCCGCGGCTTTAAGTTCTGCACCTACGCAACCTGGTGGATTCGGCAGGCGATCACCCGCGCGGTGGCCGACCAGAGCCGCACGATCCGCATCCCGGTGCACATGGTCGAGACGATGAGCCGAGTGCGGAACGTGGCCCGGCAGCTGCTCCAGGAATATGGCCGCGAGCCGACGATCGAGGAGATCGCCGCCCGGGCCGGCACACCCGTCGACGAGACCCGGCGGGTGACGGCGATGAGCCGCTACCCGATCAGCCTCGACCGCCCGGTGGGCAACAGCGAAGACAGCCATTTCGGCGACCTCCTCCCCGACGCCGGTGCCGAGAATCCGGCGGTGGGCGCCGCACAGGAGATGCTTCGCAACCGAATTGCGAAGGTCTTGAAGAGCCTCTCCTACCGCGAGCGAGAGATCATCAAGCTTCGCTACGGGCTCGGCGACGGCTACAGCTACACGCTCGAGGAAGTGGGACACATCTTCAAGGTGACCCGCGAGCGGATTCGGCAGATCGAGGCCAAGGCGGTTCGCAAGCTCCAGGCCCCGGCCCGGAGTGAGGAGCTCAGCGGGTTCATCGACTGACGGCGCACGGCGTCCGCCATCTCTGCCTCGCTTCGGGCTTTGCTGGCCCTTCAAGACCGCGGACGTGCTGGTGAGGTATCCTCTCCCCCCACCCACCACCGTCACGAAAGGACATCATGCAACGCTCCCTCTTCACCCTGCTCTTCGCCCTCTCCTGCCTGACCGCCGCCGCGGCGGAGCCGGCGGCCTTCCCCCGGACCACGATCGACCTGGGGTGCGTCGTGACCGACCTCGAGAAGAGCGTGCGGTTTTACACCGAGGGGATTGGCTTCCGGGAGCTCAAGGGCTTCGAGGTGCCCGCCGAGTTGGCCCGCGACGCCGGGCTCACCGACTCGCGGCCGCTTGCGATCCGCGTCCTCGTCCTCGGTGACGACGAGACCGCCACCAAGCTCAAGCTCATGCAGGTGGCCGGCACGTTGCCCCGAACCGGCGACAACGAGTTCATCCACTCCCACGCCGGCTTCCGCTACCTCACGGTCATCGTCGCCGACACCGACGCGGCCCTGGCCCGCCTGGAGAAACTCGGTGTGAAGCCGATCGCAAAAAGCCCGGTGTCGTTGCCCGACTCGCTGGCTCCGGGAATGCACCTGACGTGTGTCCGCGACCCAGACGGCAACGTGGTCGAGCTCATCGGCCCGCGGCAGTGACCTGAGCCCCGGCGGCCGGGATCTTGCCCGCAGCCTCCAGCCAGCGGATCACCCGGTCGGCCAGCACGTCGGGCTCCGCTGTCGTCGAATCGATCACGAGCTCAGGGGCCAGTGGCTCCTCGTAGGGGTCGTCGATGCCGGTGAAGCCCTTGATTTCACCAGCCCGAGCCTTCTTGTAGAGACCCTTGGGGTCGCGGCCCTCGCAGACAGCCAGCGGCGCCTTCACGAAGATCTCCACGAAGTCGCCGGGGGCGAGCGTCGCCCGCACGGCGTCCCGCTCCCGGCGATAGGGGCTGATGAAGGCGGTCAGGGCGATGATGCCGGCCTGCGCGAACAGGTCGGCCACGGCCCCGATCCGCCGGATGTTTTCGGCCCGGTCGGCCCCCCCGAAACCGAGGCCGAAGCGGGCGGCCGCCTCGTCGCCATAGCCGGCGCGCAAGAGTGCCGGGGAGGCGTTCAGGCCCAGCCGAACGTTGTCGCCGTCAAGCACGAACGTGCGGCAGCCCCGCTCGTGGAGCACCCGGTCGACGGCGTTGGCCAGCGTGCTCTTGCCGCAGCCGGAAAGACCCGTGAACCAGAGGACGCAGCCGGAGTGTCCCGCGGCCCGCTCGCGGTCGGCCCGGCTCACCGCATGGTCGTGCCAGCGAACAAGTACCACCTCGCCGGCCGGTTTGCCATCGTTCGTGTTCATGCCTGCTCCTTCCCTCATCCTCGCGTCTGGCACTACCAGGCGTCGAGCCGGACCTCGAATTCCAGCCGCTCCAATTCACCATCGGCCGCTCCGCCGCGAGCCACCGAGAGCCGCACTCTCTCCCCCTGCCCCCGGCCGGCAACGCGGGCGGTGAGCCCGTCAAAGTCGGCCACGGGATTGCCGTCGACTGCGAGCACGACGTCTCCGGGCCGGATGCCGGCCTGATCGGCAGCCGAACCGGGCTCGACGGTGCGGATCTCGCACGGGCCGCCGAAGGCCACCGCCCCGACACCGAGCTTGCCCCCCTTGCGAAAGTCGATTCTGGCGGCGGGCAACTTGGCCGCCAGAGCGGCCACGGCTTTGTCGCTGAGGCCGGTACCGAAAAGCTCGATCCGCTGGAGACGCTCGAGCCGGCCGACCACGGCCACCGCCTCATCGTCGAGCCTGACGCCGTGGAAGCCGACGCCAGTGAGGCCCCGCAGCCGGGCCAGTTGGCGGAGGTCGGCCACCGTGCCCTTCCAGCCGATGGCGAATTCTGCCTCGATGCCCGCCTGCTCGACGAAGGGCCGCTCACGGAAGACAGCCCCGAGCGATTCAAGCTCTTCCCTGGCCGAGGCCGCCATCCCGACATGGTGGAAGTCGAGCGCCGCAGCCGCGAGGCGGGCGGCCTTGCCTCCGTCCTCGGCGGATTTCTCGAGGACTCGTTCGGCCTCCGCGGCGAGAACCGTGTCGTCTGCCGCCAGCATGTCACGGACGATCTCCGTGGCCCGGCTCGCCACCTCGAAATCCCGGCCGCGGATCGCCGAGGCGAGGGGGCCGAGGGCCGGCTGGCCGGCGTCGAGGAGCGCCTTCGAGGCCGCCTCACGGCGGGCGAACTGCGGGGCACCGAGTTCCGCGACCGAGCGGGCGATCGCCTCGGGATCGGCCTCAGCGGTATCGACGGCGACGGCCTGCGGCAGACCGCACCCGACCGTCAGGGTGGCCACCACCACGACCGCTTGCGAAACCCTGGTCATACACACGCCTCCGCTGGATATGCCGAATATACGGTCCGGCTGGGATGTTCATGGCTGTGTTGCCTTCCGAAAATGTTGCCCCGGGGCCTTCGATCCGGCCCGCAGGTGGCGTGGCCGGTCTCCAGACCAGCCAAGCCCGGCCGTCTTCCGGGGGATACACTCTCTAAGCAGATTCCGCCATCGCCACCAGGTTTTCGTGACTGGCGGCTTTCCACGCCCGGCTCGTGCTATGTCCCTCTCTCTCACCGCTTCCGGTTCTCGCACGCCGCCGCTGCCGCTGACCCGGGCCGAGATGCTTGCCCGGGGCTGGGAGGAGGTAGACGTCGTGCTCGTGAGCGGCGACGCCTACGTCGACCATCCAAGCTTTGCCAACGGCCTCCTTGCCCGGCTCCTCGAGGCAGCCGGCTTCCGGGTGGCGGTTCTCTCCCAGCCCGACTGGCGGAGTTGCGATCCCTGGCGGGAGTTCGGGCGGCCACGGCTCTTTTTTGGCATCTCAGCCGGCAACATGGACTCGATGATCAATCACTACACCGCCAACCGGAAGGTGCGGAACGACGACGCCTACTCCCCCGACGGCCAGATCGGACGGCGGCCCGACCGGGCCACGCTCGCCTACTGCCAGCGATCGCGGGAGGCCTTTCCAGGCGTGCCGGTTGTGGCCGGCGGCGTCGAGGCCTCACTCCGCCGGATCGCCCACTACGACTACTGGAGCGACACCGTCCGCCGCTCGATTCTGCTCGATGCGAAGGCCGACCTCGTCGCCTTCGGGATGGGGGAACGGACAATCCTCGAGGTCGCCCGCGGGCTGGCGGCCGGCAAGACCGTCAAGGATCTCCGCGACCTGCGGGGCATGGCCTACCGGCTCGGGGCCAGCGAGCCGCCGCCGACCGGCCCCGGACCGTGCTGGGCCGACACGCTTGAACTACCCAGCTACGAGGCGGTGGTTGCCGACCCGCTCGCCTTCTGCGACATGACACGGATCTCTCACCTCGAGACCAATCCCCACAACGCCCGCCGGCTCGTCCAGCGGCACGGCCGGGAGGCGGTGGTCGTCAACCCGCCCGCCCTGCCGCTGGTGGAGCGGGAGATGGACGAGGTCTACGGCCTGCCGTTCACCCGGCGGCCCCATCCGGCATACGGCACGGCCCGCATTCCCGCCTTCGAGGTCGTCGAGAACAGCGTCCAGATCATGCGGGGCTGCTTCGGCGGCTGCACCTTCTGCTCGATCACCGCCCACGAGGGGCGGATCATCCAGAGCCGCTCGAAGGACTCGATCATCACCGAGATCAAACTGCTCGCCCAGCAGCCCGGATTCAAGGGCACCGTCTCCGACATCGGCGGGCCCACCGCCAACATGTACCAGATGAAGTGCACGCGGCCGGAGGTGGAGGCGAAGTGCCGCCGGCTCTCCTGCGTCCACCCCACCATCTGCAAACTGCTGGGCACGGATCACGGGCCCTTGAAGGAGGTCATGCGGGAGGCGCGGAGCGTGGCGGGGGTGAAGCGCGTGCTCGTGGCCAGCGGGGTGCGGATGGACCTCGCCCGCAAGGATCCCGAGTATCTCCAGGAGCTGGCCGCGCACCACGTGGGCGGGCACTTGAAGGTGGCCCCGGAACATACGGATCCCGAGGTCCTGCGGCTGATGAAGAAGCCCTCGGCCGACGACTATGTCGAGTTCGATCGTGAATTCAAGGCGGCCAGCCGTCGCGTTGGCAAGAAGCAGTACACCGTCCCCTACTTCATCGCCTCGCATCCCGGCAGCGGGATTCCGGAGATGATCGATCTGGCGGTGTTCCTCAAGCAGAACAGCTACAAGCCCGACCAGGTGCAGGACTTCATCCCCAGTCCCTTCGACATCGCCGCCTGCATGTATCACACCGGCCTCGATCCGATGACAAAGGAACCGGTCCAGATCGTCAAGGGGCTCAAAGACCGGCGGATGCAGCGGGCCCTGCTCCAGTTCTTCAAGCCGGAAAACTACTTCGAGGTTCGCCGGGCGCTGGAGCAGACGGGGCGGCAGGACCTGATCGGATCGGGCTGCGACTGCCTGATCCCGGAGCGGCCGCCACAGGAGGCCCTTGATCACAAGCGGCGGGAGGCGACGCGGGCATTCACGGAGGCGACCAGCGGCGACCACATCCGCTCCGGCCGGAGCGGCCCGGCAGCGAAGCCGCGGGGCAAGCAATCGCGGGCCCGGAAGAGTGTCGGCTACCGGCCCAAGCGCGGCGGCGGCTAAACCAGTTTGACGTCTGGCAGGCTATCCGTGGCGAATGTGATCGGTCACGAGCAGCCTGTGCCGCACGCCCACCGAACCAGCCGCACACTCGACCCGTATACTTTTTTGTCCGACTGTCAGGCCTCACTCTCATGAGAACACTGCCCATGCGCCTTGCCGCTGCTGTCATTGCCTGTGCTCTGGTTCTGGCGGTCGCTTCGCCAGCCCGGGCTGTGAGCCCGCAGAACCCGTACCGCTCGTTCAATCTCTCCGGCATCAACTACGGTTCGATGCAGTGGGAACGGGCCCAGCAGCAGGGCCGCCGAGTCTGGCCCTATTACAACACCCCCTCCCGGAATTACTCCCGGGGCGGCAGCGTGGTGGTGAGTGGCGTCGGTGGTGGTCGCGGTGCCGTGATGCAGGGCACGACCTCCCGCTCCTCGCGGTCGAGCGGCGGCCTCTTTCGGCGGCGCTGACGCCGAGCAGTCCGGCCGCAGGCCCGCGGAGGAAATCGGCTCGCTCGAGGCAGGCTTCGCCTGCCATCCCCCGGCTCGCGCCGGGGGCTTCTATGCCGAACAGTCCCCCGGCTCGCGCCGGGGGCTTCTATGCCGAACAGGATCGCGATCCTCACCTGCCGTTGCCCCGTCCCCATACAAGCCCCGGGCGCGAGCCCGGGGACGGCGGGAACAAACGCCACCCCGCTATCCATGCCGCCCAGAGTCTGCGCCGCGTTTCGGCATGGCGTCGCCAGGTTGTCCGCTACGTCGCAGTCCCCCGGCTCGCGCCGGGGGCTTTTATGCGGCGGTAACGCCGAGCAATCCGGCCGCAGGCTACCGCGGCGGATCGTCCTGATAGATCCGATACTTCTTCGTGACGAGCGCCCCGCCTCGCTCAAGAGTCCGCTTCGAGAGGTGGTTGCTCTCGAGGACCCACGAGAATTCCGACTCCACCATGCCCCAGTCGAGCACCGGCTGCACAAGGGCCGCCATCAGCACGAGCCCCACGCCCCAGGCCTGATACTCAGGCACCACGTTCGTGCTGATCGCCCGCATCCGCTTGATGCCCCGCTTGTTCCAGAGGAGCTTGATAAAGCCGAAGGGAAAGAGGCGGCCATTGATCGCCTTGATCCGGGGGTTGTAGTCGAGCAGGCAGAAGACGGTGCCCACCGGCCTGCCATCCACCTCGGCGACGAGCGCAAGCTCCGGCACGATCAGGTGCCTGAGGCTCGCCGCCATGTGTTGCACCTCGCCGGGGGAGAGTGGCACGAAGCCCCAGGTGCCGCTCAGGCTCGAGTTGTAGATCTCGAGAAACATCCGCACCTCGTCGTCGAAGCGGCGGCGGTCGAGTGGGCGCACCTTGACTCCAAACCGCTCCTTCACCCCCTCGACCATCACGCCGAGCTTGGCGTCGAGCGACGTGAGCATCGACGTCTTTCCTAAGAAGGCGTAGAGATCCTCGATCTTGCCGAAGCCGTTGGCCTCGACGAGGCCGGCATACCAGGGGGGGTTATGGGTCATCATGAAGAAGGGGGGCGTCTCGAATCCCTCGATGAGCAGGCCGCACTCGTAATTCAGCGAGGGATTCGCCGGACCACGGATCGCCCCCATGCCCTGGCCATGCAGCCAGTCGGCCGCTGCCCCGAACAGGGCCCGGGCCGCGGCGGGGTCATCGTCCGATTCGAAAAACCCGAAAAACCCCCGGCTTTCACCGAAGCGTTCGATATGGCCGGCATTGACTATCGCGGTGATCCGCCCCACGTCACGGCCCCCGCGGCGGGCCAGGAACGAGCGGCTTTTCGACTTGTCGTAGAACGGATGGGGGCGGAAACCGAGCAATTCCTCCTGCGAGTGCAGCAGGGGCGGCATCCAGCAGGGATCGTCGGCGTAGATCCGCCAGGGCAGCCGCAGAAACCGCTTCTGCCCGGCCCGCGTGTCCACGGGTTCCACTATCACGTCCGCCACTCGCCGGCCTCCTTGACTGCCCAGAAATTGCCCATTCGACGGCTCTTCGCTGCCGCGGGATGGCCCCGCGACCTGTGCCGCCGCCGCTCCGGCAGGCCGGAAACCTGCCCACGCCGGCCGCAAATCCTGGTGGTTCCACGAGTTGCGTGTTGAGTAGGGCATCTTCGGGCGGCGGCCGCAGGTTCGTCAACCTCGGAAGAATGCGGCGCGTGCCAAAGTCGCCCGGCCTCCCCAGCCGAAAGAATCAAGGGTGCGGGGTGCGGTCGACGGATCGTCCGGCCCGGTGACGTTTCACTCCCTGGATGTTTCGCCGCCTGGATCTGGATCTGCCCAATGATCGCGGTACGGCAGTTTGACGTGACCGGGACCTGCCTCGTCACGGGAGCCACCGGTCTGGTCGGCAACAACGTCGTCCGGCAATTACTAGCCCGCGACCACGACGTGCGGGTGCTCGTGCGGTCGACGAGCCCGGTGGGTGATACCGCCCTGGCCGGCCTGGCCGTAGACCGCGTGACCGGCGGACTCGCCGACGAGGCCCTCCTCGACCGGGCCCTCGACGGCGTTTCCTGCGTGGTCCACTCCGCGGCCTTCGTCCACTGCGGCTGGCGGCATGGCGACACCATGCGGGAGGTGAACGTCGAGGGAACGCGGCGGATCGCCCGCGCCGCCCGTCGAGCTGGTGTTCGGGTCGTACACGTGTCGAGCGTCGATGCCATCGGCCTGCGTCCCGACGGCCGGCCGGCCGACGAGGAGACGCTCCCCGGCGGGATGCCTGAGTGTCCTTATGTTGTCACGAAGCGGGAGGCCGAGGCCGCCATCCTCCAGGAAGTCGACCGCGGGCTCGACGCGGTGATCGTCAACCCCGTCTACATGCTCGGCCCCTGGGATTGGAAGCCGTCGAGCGGGCGGATGCTTCTCGAGGTCGCCGCCGGCAAGGGGCTCTTCGCTCCTCCGGGCGGCAACGACTTTGTCGACGTCCGCGACGTCGCCGCTGGGATTCTCGCTGCCCTCGAGAGGGGCCAGACCGGCCGGCGGTACATCCTCGGCGGCCACGGGATGAGCTACCTCGATGCCTGGCGGCTCATGGCCGGCGCGACCGGGCGGATGCAGCCGCTGGGCCTGGCGCCGAAGCCGTTTGTGCGGCTCGCCGGCTGGGTAGGCGACCTGGCTGCGGCCTTCCGCCGCCGGGAGGGAGATGTCAACTCCGCAGCCACGGCGATGTCGCTGCTCAACCACAACTTCTCCTGCCAGCGGGCGGAGCATGAGCTGGGCTATAGCTTCCGGCCGCTCGCAGACACGGTCCAGGACGCCTGGGACTGGTTCGTGGCCCGCGGCTACGCCAAGGCGGTCCGGCCCGCGGTCGCGCGGTAGGATTCTTGGGCTCCGAGCCCATCTCACTCCGTTGCCTACTGGCCCATGTCGCATATCCTCGTGGTCGAGGACGAAGAGCATCTTGCCTTCGGCATCAAGTTCAATCTCGAGGCCGAGGGGCACGCCGTCACCATGGCCGGTGACGGCCAGCTGGCCCTCGAACGGATGGCAGCGGCCGCCCCGCAGGTAGACCTCGTGGTGCTCGACATCATGCTGCCCGGCATGAGCGGCTATGCCGTCTGCGAGGCGATCCGTGCGGCCGGCAATGACCTGCCAATCGTGATGCTCACGGCCCGCACGCTCGTCGAGGACCGGATCCGCGGCTTCGACGCCGGCACCGACGTCTACCTTCAGAAGCCGTTCGACCTCGAGGAGCTGTTGTCGGTGGTCCGCAACCTGCTCGTGCGAAGAAGCCGGGGCGAGCGACCCCCTGCCGCGGCGGCCGGCGAATCGGCCCCCGACCCGGTCTATCGGTTTGGCACCGCCGAAGTGAATTTCGACACCTGGGAGGTGCGTGTCCGCGGCCAACCGGTGAAGCTCACGAGCCTCGAGATGAAGTTACTCAAGTATCTCGTCGACCACGAGGGCAAGGTGGTGCCCCGCAAGGAGCTGCTCGAGAAGGTCTGGGGCCTCACCCGCGCGCCGGCGACGCGGACGGTCGACACCTTCATGCTCGCGCTGCGGAAGTATCTTGAGGAAGACCCCTCGAAGCCGGTCCATTTCCTCTCTGTTCGTGGCACGGGCTACCGGTTCGTGGCGGTACCGGGCGCGGCCACTGAACCACGCGCTGGATGATTCCAGTGCCAACGCCTCCCGTAGTCCGGTCACGCCGTGACCGGATAAGAGTTGACGCGACCCTCACGCTAACCCGGTTCCGGCGGAACCGGGCTACGGGGCCGCCTCTTGCAGTCGGCCTCGAAGACCCGACCCGACCCGGCCTGCCGGTTCATCGTCCCAGCAGCACCGCCGCCGCCCGTCCGGGGTCCTGCTGCACGAGCAGCGATTCACCCACGAGCATCGCCTGAATCCCCGCGGCCTCGAGCCGCTCGACATCCGCCCGGGTCTTGATCCCGCTTTCAGCCACGAGCACCACGCTCTCGGGCACCCGCTGCCGCACGGTGAGCACATGATCAAGATCGGTGGCCATCGTCTTGAGGTTTCGGTTGTTGACGCCGACCAGCGTGGCTCCGAGGTCGAGCACGCGAGGAAGGTTTGCCTCGTCGTGCAGCTCCACGAGCGGCGTCATGCCGTAGTCGATGATCGCCCTGTAGAGGCTCCGGAGGTGGCAGTCGTCGAGGCACTCGGCGATCAGGAGCACCGCGTCGGCCCCATGGGCTCTCGCCTCGACCACTTGATAGAAGTCGACCACGAACTCCTTGCGGAGCACAGGCAGACTCACGGCCGCCCGGGCCGCCTCCAGATCGGCGAGGCTGCCGCCGAAGCCAGCATGGTCGGTAAGCACCGAGACCGCCGCAGCCCCGGCGGCGGCATAGCCCCGCACAACGTCCGCGACGGTGGCTCCCGGCCGGATCTCGCCGGCCGACGGGCTCTGCCGCTTGAACTCGGCGATCAGCCGCATTGGCGGCCCGGCCGCCACCGCCGCGAAGAAGTCTCGCACGGGAGCCGCTTTGGGCAGAATCGCCTCGAGCACGGCCAACGGCACGCGGTCGCGAGCGACGGCCACCTCCCGCCGCTTTCGAGTCACGATCTCGTCGAGGATGTCTGCCATGCGGCGAGTGTACCCGGCCAGACACCTCGGGCACGCAGGCTCGGCGGGCGGGCGGTCAGTGCCGGAAATGCCGCCGCGACGTGAACACCATCGGGATTCCGGCCGCGTCGGCCGCCGCGATCACTTCGGGATCCCGCTTCGAGCCCCCTGGCTGCACGATCGCCGCGATCCCGGCCCTGGCGATCAGCTCGATTGAGTCGGGAAACGGGAAGAAGGCGTCGGAGGCGAGCACGCTCCCGCGGGCCCGCTCCCCCGCCTTTTCAAGTGCGATCCGCACCGCGTCGACGCGGCTCGTCTGGCCGGTGCCGGCACCCACGAGGCTTGTTCCCTGGCAGACCGCGATCGCGTTGCTCGTGAGCCGCCGCACGATCGTGAAGGCGAAGTCGAGCGGCTGCGTGAGCGGTGCGGCGGGGGCGGCCTGTGTCACCACTCGCCAGGTAGCGGGGTCGTCGCACGCGTCGTCGGGCCGCTGGGCAAGCAGACCGCCGGCGACACTGCGGAACTCGAGGCCCGCCGTTGGCCCCCAGGGATCCCCCGACGGAATCTCCACGAGCCGCACGCTCGCCTTCCAGGTGGGCTTTGTCGTGAGCAGCTCGACCGCGGCCGACTCAAAGGCGGGGGCCGCGATCACCTCCACGAATAGCCCGGGAGCAAGCAGCAGCTCGGCGCTTGCCCGGTCGAACGTGCGATTGACCGCCACGATCGAGCCGAAGGCGCTTGTGGGATCGGCCGCCATCGCAATGGCGACCGCCTCGGACACGCTTCCCGCGGAGGCGGCGCCGCAGGGATTGGTGTGCTTGACCACCACGGCCCCCGGGTCTTGGAGGAGGCCGGCGAGCCGGGCGGCCGCGTCCAGGTCGAGAAGGTTGTTGTAGGAGAGCTCCTTGCCGGCCAGCTGCCGCAGGCCGGCCAGGCCGACATGGGTGCCGACGGGGGCGAAGAGGGCCGCCGACTGGTGCGGGTTCTCGCCGTACCGCAGCGCCATCCGCCGCTCGAGCTGGAGCGACATCCGGGCCGGCAAGGGAGGCTCGTCGCCGGAATCGGAGCCATGGCCACCCGCTACCGCCGGCCCTTCGCTGCCGGCAACGAGCCCGGCGTGCCGGGCCATCCAGCGGGCGATCACAGCGTCGTAGCCGGCCGTCCGTTCAAACGCCCGGGCCGCGAGGAGCTTCCGCTGGGCGAGCGAGGTTCCCCCGGCGGTGATCGCCGCGACCAGGTCGGCATACTGCTCGGGGCCCGTCACGATCGCGGTGAAGGCGTGGTTCTTCGCGGCAGCCCGCACGAGGCTTGGGCCACCGATGTCGATCAGCTCGATCGCCTCAGGCGGCAGGCAGCCAGGCCGAGCGATCGCGTCGGCGAAGGCGTAGAGATTCACGATCACGGCGTCGAACCGACCGATGCCATGTTCGGCGAGCACCGCCAGATCGTCGGGGCGATCGGCCCGGGCGAGGATGCCGGCAAACACGTGGGGGTGGAGGGTCTTGACGCGGCCGTCGAGCACCTCGGGAAAGTTGGTGACGGCCGAGACGTCGGTGACTGCCAGGCCGAGGCTGGCAAGCGCCCTCGCGGTGCCGCCGGTGCTGACCACCTCGACGCCGGCGGCCTTGAGGGCGGCCGCAAGCCGGTCGAGCCCCGCCTTGTCGAACACGCTCACGAGCACGCGACGGATCGGCACGAAGTCGGGCGGAGGCGGCGGAGCGGAGGCAGAGTTCATGGTCACGATTATGGCCGCCAGCCGGGCGAGAAAAAGGGTCGCTGCTCTTTCGCGGCTCAGCCTGCGGCAGGCAGCTCGACCTCGAAGACGCTGCCCTGGCCGGTCAGCCTTCCCTTAGCCGTCACCTTGCCCCGCAGCTGCTTCACGAGCGACCGCACCAGAAACAGCCCCAGGCCCGTGCCGGGGGTGGATCGCTCCAGTTCGCTGCCCAGCCGCACGAAGCGGCGAAAGACCGCGTGCCGCTGGCTGAGCGGGATGCCGGGGCCGTTGTCGGCCACCCTCACTGTGACCGTGCTCCGCTCGACCGCCGCCGTCACCTCCACCCGTGGCTCGGGCAGCGAGTATTTCACGGCGTTGTCGAGTAGGTTACGAAACACGATCTCGATGTCGGCCTCCCGGCCCCGCACCTTGAGTTCAGGGTCGCACTCGATCCGCACGCTCTCCTCCTTCACGGCGTGCCGCTGGAGCACCATGCTCCGCACCTGCTCGAGCAGCGGGGCGATCGTGGTCACGGTATCGGTAGCAGCGGGCCGCCGGTTGAGCGTGCGGGCGGCGTCGAGGAGATGGTCGATGAGTCCGTCGAGCCGCTCCACGTCCTGGAGCATGAAGCGGTGGAACTCCTCCTGCCGCTCCACAGGCACACTGCGGCGGGTGAGCGTCTGGAGGTAGAGCTTGAGCGATGCCAGCGGGCTTTTGAGCTCGTGGGTAACACTGTCGATAAAGTTGCTCTGCCGCTGCGACAGCGCGATCGCCTTCACGCTGAGCGCGAAGTAGACGATCACTCCGGCGAGCACCGTCACGAGCAGGGCCGCCCCCACGGCGAGCACCGCCCAATAAAATGCGGCGTTTCCCCAGCCGAGTGCCGCCGCGATGCTGACAAGCACCCAGCCCACCGTGAGGGCGACGAGCGACACAATGAGCACGACCCCGAGAAGGATCGGCCAGCCGAGCGAGCGGGAGGGTTCCATGGACGGCTCTCGGGGCTGCCTCGGGCGTGGGCCGTTACCAGCGAACGGCGGCCTCCCCATGGTAGAGAAATAGTTGCCCATCCAGAATTTTCATGCGTGAAAGCCCGCGGAACGCAGGATCGCCATCCTGTTCGGCACGGCAGGTGCGGCCCAGATGCACGGCCAGATGCGCGGCCAGATGCGCGGCCAGATGCGCGGCCCATAAAAGCCCCCTGGCGCCAGCCGGGGGACTGTGACGTGGCGCATCGCCGGGCTCCGCCTGCCAAATGTGGCGATCAACTCGCGGGGCATTGCAGGCGGGGTGGCCTTCATTCCCGCAGTCCCCGGGCTCGCGCCCGGGGCTTGTATCGGTCAGCAGTCCCCGGGCTCGCGCCCTGGGGCTTGTATGGGTCAGGGGGAGGGGTTGCCCGTGCTATCTCGCCGGCCTCGCAAGCGAGCGAGAGGCAGGATGCCGAAGCGAGCTTGCGTGGAGTGAGCGCAGGGCAGGATGCCCGGAGCGAACGTCCGGCGA
>Ga0210003_1001769_pt1 | contig 18738 bp, 9 predicted proteins | sample LantaG_FD_182804 | JGI IMG/M metagenome (GOLD analysis project Ga0210003, IMG submission 182804) | Deep subsurface microbial communities from Baltic Sea to uncover new lineages of life (NeLLi) - Landsort_02402 metaG (SPAdes) (version 2) | ecosystem: Environmental > Aquatic > Marine > Oceanic >...
GGCTGCGGTTCGACGGCCACAGACGACTGGCCGTTGGTCGCGGCCGGCTGAGCTGCCACCGACTGTTGCGGCGCCACCGGCTGTTGCGGCGCCACCGGCTGTTGCGGCGCCACCGGCTGTTGCGGCGGTGCGGCCGGCGCCGTGGCAGCAGCGGCCGCTGGTGCAGCCTTGGGCACCGCAGGGACCGCTGCCGGCGGCTTCGGTGCGGCAGCCGCCGCGTCGGCCGCTGCCAGGATCACCAGGGCCTGACCGACCTTGATCGTGTCTCCCTTTTTGACGAGCACCTTCTCAACGCGGCCGCCCGGCGGACAGGGCACCTCGATCACCGCCTTGTCGGTCTCGACCTCGAGGAGCGCCTGCCCCGGCTTGACGACATCCCCCTCCGAGACGAAGACGGTGACCACGTCTCCCGAGGCGATGTTCTCTCCGAGATCAGGCAGGACAAATTCGCTGGGCATGGCTGGAGTGGGAGTGCGAGGAGGGGGGGAGAAGTTGGTGGCGGGAAGGTTTCGGCTCAGGCGAGCGACGCATCAATCTTATCCGGATTCACACCCAGCCGCTGGATCGCCTCGGCGACCACATGCCGGCCGATGGCTCCGGCGGAGGCGAGCTTCCAGAGCGTGCCGATGGCGATGCACTCGGCATCCACCTCGAAGTGCCGGCGGAGCAGGCCGCGGTTCTCACTGCGGCCAAAGCCGTCGGTACCCATGGCGAAGAGGCCTCCCGGAATCCAGGGATCGAGCTGCTCCGGCACGGCCCGCACGTGGTCGCTGGCGGCCACAAACACGCCCTCAACACCGGCCACGAGCGACTCGAGGTGGCTCGCCTTCGGGGTGGCCTCGGGGTGGAGCATGTTCCAGCGGCGGGCCTCCTGGGCCTCGCGCCGCAGCTCCTTCCAGCTGGTCACGCTCCAGACGGTGCTGGCAATGCCCCAGTGCTCCGCGAGCAGATCGGCCGCGCGAATCACCTCCCGGAGAATCGCCCCCGAGCCAAGCAACTGCACCGGGGGGAGGCTGGCCACGGGCGCACCCTTCGCGGCCACGTCCTTGAGCCGGTACATGCCCTTGAGGATCCCCGCCTCGCAGCCGGGGGGCATCGGCGGCATCTCATAATTTTCGTTGTAGACCGTGATGTAGTAGATCCAGTCCTCGCCCTTGGCATACATCCGTTCCATGCCATCGAGCATGATCACGGTCGTCTCGTACACAAAGGCCGGGTCGAAGGAGCGGACGGTCGGATAGGCCATCGCAAACAGGTGGCTGTGGCCATCCTGGTGCTGCAGCCCCTCGCCATTGAGCGTTGTGCGGCCGGCCGTACCTCCCAGGAGGAAGCCACGGGCCCGAGAGTCGCAGGCGGCCCAGATCAGGTCGCCGATCCGCTGAAACCCGAACATCGAGTAGTAGATGAAGATCGGGATCATCGGCACGCCGTGGGAGGCATAGGCCGTGCCGGCGGCGATGAAGCTCGACATGCTGCCCGCCTCGGTGATCCCCTCTTCGAGGATCTGCCCGTCCTTGGCCTCGCGGTAGTAGAGGAGCTGATCGGAATCGACCGGCTCGTAGAGCTGGCCGGCATGGGCGTAGATCCCGCACTGCTTGAAGAGCGGATCCATCCCGAAGGTCCGCGACTCGTCCGGCACGATCGGCACGATGTACTTCCCGACGTGCTTGTCTTTGAGGAGCGACGCCATGAGCGTGACCGCGCCGGTGGTCGTCGAGACCTCGCGACCGGCGCTCTTCTCGATGAAGCCCATGTAGTCGGCAAGCGTCGGCGTCTGAAGCTTCGGCGACTCGAGCGGCCGCGTCGGCACATAACCCCCAAGCGCCTCCCGCCGTTCGCGGAGATACCGCATCTCCTCCGAGTCGGCCGGTGGCTTGTAGAACGGGGCCTTGGCCACCTCGTCGTCGGAGATCGGGATCCCGAACCGGGAGCGGAATGCCCGGAGTTCGTCCTCGTTGAGCTTCTTCTGCTGGTGGGTGACGTTCCGGCCTTCCCCTACCTCGCCCAGACCGTAGCCCTTGATTGTCTTGGCGATGATCACCGTCGGCTTGCCGTGACACTGCATCGCGGCGGCGTAGGCGGCGTAGACCTTCTCGGGATCGTGGCCGCCCCGCTTGAGCTTCTTGAGCTTCTCGTCGGAGAGGTGGGCCACCATCTCGAGCAGCTTGGGATCGGCCCCGAAGAAATGGTCCCGGATGTAGCTGCCCGGCATGACCACATACTTCTGGTACTGGCCGTCCACGATCTCGTTCATCCGCTTGACGAGCAGCCCCTCGTCATCCTTGTCGAGGAGGGGTTCCCATTCCTCGCCCCAGATCACCTTGATCACGTTCCAGCCGGCACCACGGAAAACCCCCTCGAGCTCCTGAATGATCTTGCCGTTGCCGCGGACCGGGCCGTCGAGCCGCTGGAGGTTACAGTTGATCACGAACACGAGGTTGTCGAGCTGCTCGCGGGCAGCCAGCGAGATGCTGCCGAGCGTCTCGGGCTCGTCGGTCTCACCGTCGCCGATGAAGCACCAGACGTGCTGCTTGCTCGTGTCCTTGATGCCCCGGTCCTGCAGATACTTGTTGAACCGCGCCTGGTAGATCGCCATCAGCGGCCCCAGGCCCATCGAGACCGTGGGAAACTCCCAGAAGCCGGGCATCAGCCAGGGATGCGGATAGCTCGAGAGGCCGCCCCCCTCGGCGAGTTCCCGCCGGAAGTTCACCAGCTGCTGCTCCGAGATCCGTCCTTCCAGGAAGGCGCGGGCGTAGATGCCGGGCGAGGCATGCCCCTGGAAGTAAACCTGGTCGCCGGAATAGTTGTCGCCGCGGCCGCGGATGAAGTGATTCATCGCCACCTCGACGAGCGTGGCCGACGACGCGAAGGTCGAGATGTGGCCGCCGATGCTTTTGTCTTCGCGGTTGGCGCGAACGACCATCGCCATCGCGTTCCAGCGGATGATGCTCTTGATTCGCCGTTCGATCTCGCGATTGCCCGGAAACGGGGGCTGGCGGTCGACGGGAATCGTGTTGATATATGGAGTGGTGGCCGAGAAGGGGATCGGCACGCCGAGCCGGTAGGCCTCCTGCTCGATCGCGTGCAGCAGGTACGTGGCCCGGTCGCCCCCCCGGCTATTGATGACATACCGCAGGGAGTCGAGCCACTCCCGGGTCTCGGTGGGGTCGGCGTCTACCGAGGCCACGCCGTCGGTGGGTTCCGGCTGGCCGCTGGCCCCCTCCCCCATCTGCCCGATCGCCATCGGTGCGTGGGCACCGCGAGGGAGCGGGGCGGCGCCGCCAGCGGCCGGGTTGACGACGTCGTTTCCGACCTGGTCGGTTTCGGGACTGGACATGGCGGACTCCAGGAACTGCGGCGCGAGATGTCAGATTATTCTGGTTATGCCGGGGCCGTCTAGGGCTATTCGCCACTCGGCCGCGAGCGACCGAACCGCCACCCGCCCCGCCCGGAACCTTTCTCACGGCTCCGCAAGGCGTCAGCGACCGGAGGTCTCCGCCTTCGGCCGGTAGATTTCCGTCGCCAGCCCGAAATAATTCTCCGCCGAAAAGGCGACCGTCTCACCGAGCGTGGGGTGCGGGTGGATCGTCTCCATCAGGTCGCGGGCCGAGCAGCCCATCTCGATCGCGAGGACTCCCTCCGCGATCAACTCCCCTGCCCCGGGCCCGACGATCCCAACGCCCAGGACGAGGTCAGTTTCAGGGTCGATCAGGATCTTCGTGAGGCCGTCGGTGCGGCCGAGGGCATGGGCCCGGCCGCTGGCGGCCCAGGGGTAGCGACTGACTTCGACCGTCCGGCCGAGCGTTTCCGCCTCGTGCTCGGTGAGGCCCGCCCAGGCGATCTCGGGGTCGGTGAACACCACGGCCGGAATCGCCCGCGGCGCGAACACAGCCGCCTCGCCGTGGAGAACCTCGACGGCCACCTTGCCCTGATGGCTGGCCCGATGGGCGAGCATCGGCTCGCCGCACACGTCGCCGATGGCGAGGATGTGCGGATCGGCCGTCTGTTGCCGGTCGTCGACGCCGACAAACCCTTTGGCGTCCACGACAACGCCAGTGTTCTCGAGCCCGATGCCGTCGGAGTTCGGCCGTCGCCCCACCGCCACGAGCACGCGGGAGAACTCAGCCGCGAACGGCCCCTCCGGCCCCTCGAACTCGACCCGGACAGCCGAGCCGGTGTCGGCGAGCTTCACTACCTTGGTTCGCAGGTGGATCGCCGTGAGGAGTTTTTCCAACCGCTTCTGAAGCGGCTTGACGAGATCGCGATCAGCCCCAGGGAGGAGCGCATCGGTCAGCTCAACCACCGACACCTGTGAGCCGAGCTCGGCGTAGACGGTGCCCATCTCGAGGCCGATGTAGCCGCCGCCGATCACGAGGAGCGTCTTGGGGATGTCCCGCAGTTCGAGGGCTCCGGTCGAGTCCATCACCCGCTCGCTGCCGATGTCGAAGGCCGGGACCCGCGTCGGCCGCGAGCCGCTGGCCAGGATGCAGTGATCGAATGTGATCGTTTTGCTCGAGCCGTCCGGTTCCGTCACGGCGAGCGACGTCGAGCCGGTGAACCGGGCATCACCACGCACGAGCGTCACGGTGCGGCGGCGGGCGAGGGTGGCCAGCCCGCCGGTGAGCGCGGAGATGACCTTGTCCTTGCGGGCCCGCAGGGCATCAAGATCGATCGTGGGCCGCTCGAAGCCGATGCCCCATTCTGCCATCTCCCGGGATTCAGCCAGCACCCGGCCCACGTGCAGAAGCGCCTTCGATGGAATGCAGCCGCGGAGCAGGCAGGTGCCCCCAAGCTGCTCGTCCCGCTCGATGATCACCACCTCCATGCCGAGGTCGGCCGCCAGAAACGCCGCGGCGTAGCCGCCGGGCCCACCACCAAGCACCACGAGGGGCACGTGCATTGAATCGCTCACGGGGTTGGAGGGAGATGGCGGGGGTCGCAGCCGAACTGGGATCGATCGCTGCAGCAACGTTGTTGTAGTTTCACGGCTCCCGGTGTTCAAGGAACGCCGTCTGCCGCCGCCCCCGGCCATGGCTTCATGACTTCATGACCGCCGAGAATCCAGCCCGTCGCCTCGGAAACCTTCTCGCCCGCTGGTCTGTCGCGGCGTTCACGCTCGACACCCGCAGCCTGGCCGCTTATCGCATCGGCCTCGGGCTGATCCTCGTCGCCGACTGCCTGCTCCGCACCCGCGACTTCTCGCTGATGTTCACCCCCGACGGAATCTTTCCCCTCGAGCCGCTGACCCGCTTCCATGCCACCGCCACGGTCTGGTCGCTGGCGTTTCTGCACGACTCGGCCTGGTGGAGCGGAACGGTGCTCGCCCTCGAGGGCGTGGCCGGTGCGGCGCTGGCGCTCGGCTGGCACACGCGGTTGGCTACGATCGCAGCCTGGGGTGCTCTCGTGAGCGTGATCCGGCGGACCTCGCCGGCCGTCAACGCCGGAGATGTGTGGTTGGCTTGCCAACTCATGTGGTCGATGTTCCTGCCGCTGGGGGCCCGCTGGTCGCTCGATGCGTTCCGCACCGGCCGGACTTCCTCCGCCACGCCGCTCACCTCGGCCGTCTGCTCGCCCGCGTCGGCGGCACTGGTGCTCCAGATCCTCGTGGTGTATTTCAGCGCCGGCCTCGCCAAGTGCAATGCCGGCTGGGTTGCCGGTGAATCGCTCGCCCATGCCCTCTCTGTCCACGACCACGGCACGCCGCTGGGCATGATGCTCGGAGGCATTCCCTGGCTGAGCAGGCTGCTGCAATGGTCGGTCGTCACGGGCGAACTCGTCCTGCCGCTGGCAGTCCTGGTTTGCCCGACGCCGCGGATTCGCGGTCTGCTCGTGGCCGTGTTCGTGGCATTTCACCTGGGGGTCTGGCTGGGCATGGCCGTCGGGTTGTTCCCCGCGATCGGCATCGTCGCCTGGCTGCCGCTGGTCCCGGCCGCCATCTGGCCAGCCGACCGGCGGCCGGTGCAACCCGCCGCGAAACTCACTCGCGGTGCCGCCTGGGCATGCGGCCTCGCCGCGTCACTGGCCGCCGTGTCGTTTGTCCACCACGTGACACCCTGGCGACGGATGGTGCTGCCGCCACCCGTGGTCGCCGCCCTCAACCTTTTGTCTCTCTCCCAAGAATGGGAGATGTTTGGCGGCGTCTTGGCGCAGGAACAGTGGTTCTACAGCCGGGCCCTGTTGGCAGACGGAAGCGAAGTAGACCTTCTGCGTGACGGCCAAGCCGTGGAGCCTGAGCGGCCCGCCGGAGGCGCCACGTCGCTGCCCCACCACCGGTGGCACAAGTTTCTGGGGGTGCTCACCCAGCCCTCAGCCCAGATCCTCACCGCTCCGGCCGCCGCCGGCCTCGCCCGGCAGTGGAATGCGCGGCACGGCCCAACACGGCAGGTCGTTTCCTTAGACATTCGCTTCGGCCTCCAGGCCGTCCAGGGCAACGACAACGCGGTCCTCGACTTCCTCGTGGCGTCATGGCCGCCACGGTCCACCGCTGGTGGGGGCAACCTGGAGCGATTCCTTCGGGAATAGAACCTCGCCCTACGTCATCGCCCGGGAGTGAGCCTCCCCGATGAGCTAGATTTGATCAGCCGGGCCTGGCAGTATTCAGGGCCGGACGAATGCGAGAGTGGCGGAACTGGCAGACGCGCTGGACTTAGGATCCAGTGCCGCAAGGCGTGCGGGTTCGACTCCCGCCTCTCGCACTGGGCGAAAATCCTCCCGCGGTGTGATCCCTCTTCCGCCGCGCTATCGCCCGCTGCGGAGTCGTCGGCTCTCCGCGGCGGGGTCGAACGGCACCCGCGGAACATTCAGCGGATCGACAGGCGTTGCATGCATGGTGGCTCGGATCTCTCCGGCTCCAGCCTCACGCTCGACCTGACCAGACTGGCCCACGCTGAATTTCCGCAGGCTGCGTCCACGCCAGCCGGCCTCGAACAGGTTTTCGTCTTCTGGCCGGGGCGGGGTCGCCGGCTTCGGCTCCACCGGCCCTGTGGGATCCGGTTGGGGCTTCGTGGATTCGTCCTCAGTCTTCATGAGTTCAGGCGTGGTCGGTTCCAGTGCCGGCGGCGCGGGCTCTGGTTGCGGGATGGGCTTCGGCCGCGCTGGTGCCGGGGCCGCAGGGGTGGCGGGTTTACCGGGTGGCAGCGGCGGGAGGATGTCGGGCACGGACCGCCCCGCAGCCTCGGGGGCAGATTCGGTTTCCGGAACATCCTCCTCAGTGGCTCGAGTCGATTCCTCGTCCGCACTTGGCACAGCCAGCCGCGGCGGGAGGGCCGGCGTCGCCTGCCTCTCATCCGAAACCGGCACCACGCCCTGCCCCGGCCACTTCCGCCACTGCGTGCCGTAGAAGCCGTAGTGCTGCGGCCGAACGGGGCAGTAGGGAACACACCGACCTTCACGGCAGCTGTCATGGTGCCCGTGCCGCTCCGCAGGGCATTGCCGGCAGCGGCCCGTCACACACGCCGGGCATGCTCCCCCGCCGGCCGGCACAACGGCGGAGTCCTGGATGCGACGCTGGCCTTTGGCATCGCCCGGCACCCAAGCGGCCGGCTGCCCGTGGGCCGGAGGTTGTGCCCACACGATCGAGCTCACAAAAACCAGAGCCAAAACAGCCATCTGGGTTGTCCATGCTGCCGGCTCAGCCTGGCGATTTGGCACGGAAACCGTTTGTGTAGATACGTCGAGAGATGTCATCGGTGCCGTGCCTCGGGGGCTCGTCAGGAGAGAAATCACCGGGTCTTTTAGCCGCTACCTTCCGAGTGATCCGCAAGGATCGCCCAGCCGCTCAAACCCGCGTTGTCGTTAGTATCGACCCGACCGGCCCGCAAACTTCGCCCAGATTTCGCCCGGCGGCTTTTCGGGCACGCTCCCCGAGGAAGGGTTCGAGCCTGGGAAATCCTGATGCCGGCCCTGCTAAACTGGGGAAGTCGCGGGAGGGACGCCGGCGGCTCTCAATCGTCGTCCCGCCTCCATCCTGCCAACGCTCTCCAAAACGCTTGTCTCTCGGAGCAATCACGCCGTGAAGCGGATCAATTTTAAGTTTCTCCTGATCCTTATCGTGGTGGTCGTCTTCACCTTCGGCGGACTCTTCCTGCTGCGGCGGTTTCAGATCAACCGCAATGCCGGCGGCAAGCTGGAGATCGCGCGGCAGAGGCTGGAAGAGGGCAAGACTGCTCAGGCGATGGAGATGTTCGCCCAATACGTGGGGCTTCGCCCCAACGACAACGAGGCATTCGCGGAATACTCAAAGCTGCTCCTGGGGCGGGCCACGGCCCCGGATGCCACCCGCAACGACGTCGCCCGCGCCTTCAACGCCCTCGAGACGGCGGTGCGGCGGAATCCCGACGACGACGCGTTGCGGCAAGAACTCGCTGAATTCCAACTGCGGGTTGGCCGTGCCGCCGACGCCCGCGAGCATCTTGATGTGCTCGAGAAGCGGCTGGCGAGCCGGCCAGCGGATGCCGAAACCGAACCTGGTAAGGCCCAGCAGGTGCAGATGCTCAAGGCGACGTCTTACCTAGGCTCCAACGAATTCGCCGAGGCGGCCAGCATCGCCGCCCAGCTGATCGGATTCGACCTCGAGACGCGGCAGTTCGCGGCCGACTTCGAGGACACCGACGTTCCCTCCGACGCCTACATCATGCTGGCGGCAATCCTCCAGGAGCGGATGGAAGCCCCCGCCGATGCCCGCCAGGTACTCGAACGGCTCGTCGCCAATCGCGGGGAGGATGTGCGGGCCTGGCTCGCCCTCGCCGCATGGCACCGCGACCGGGGTGAGGTTGATGACGCAGCCAAGTCGGTGGCCCGGGCCAACGAACTGTCTCCCGACAACCCCGAGTGTGTCTTTGCCGATTTCGAACTGTCGCTCGCTCAGCAGGACTGGGAACGGGCCAGGACCACCGTAGACCGGGCGATCGAGCTGTTTCCAATGGACGAGCGGGCCTACCGGGGTGCGGCCGCCGTAGCCTTGCAGACGGGCAACCTCGCCCGCGCCGAGCAGGTGCTCCTCGACGGCGCGGAGCGGATCCCAGGGCGGGCATCGCTCCTCCTGATGCTCACCGATGCCCTGCTCCAGCAGAACAAGCTCAAGGAAGCGGCGGAGGCGATCACCAGAATCAGTGAACTCTACGGCTCCACAAGCGCCGCAGTGGGGCTGCTGGAGGGCAGGCTCCTGATCGCCGAACGACGTTGGAGCGACGCCAAGGCCAAGCTCGAACAGGTTCGGCCGATGGTCCTCGGCAACGCTGACCTGATCCGGCAGGTCGATCTCTACCTCGGCCAGTGCTTTGCCCAACTCGAGGAGTTTGACTCACAGCTCGAGGTCAACCGCCGGATTCTCAGCGAGGATCCGGGGTCGCTCGCCGCCCGGGCGGGCGCCGCCCAGGCGCTGGTGTCTGCGGGCCAGACCAACCAAGCAACCGCGGAATTCGAGGCCATTGCCGCCGCCCTGCCGGTCGAGCAACTCGTCGGCATCCCCCAGGTCTGGTATCCGCTGCTCCAGCTCCGGATCGCCAAGCAGGCCGGCCTGCCGGAGTCGGAACGCGACTGGAGCGGCGTCGACGACCTTCTCGATGCCCTCACCGGGGCGGCGAGTGTGTCTCCCTCCCAACTCGCCCTCCTGCGGGCCGAGTCGCTTGTGCGACGGGGCGAGCCAGCGGCGGCCCGCGACCTGCTCGTCACCGCCACAGCCGGCAACCCGGAACCGCAGCTCTGGGCAGCCTTGGCAACGCTTGCGCTCCGCGACGACGGCCCGGATGAGGCGATCGATCTGCTCGGCCGGGCCCCGGCCGACATCCGTGACAACCCAGCCCTGCTGGTCGTCGAGGCCCAGGCGATGGTTCGGCTGCCGCGAGACCGCGCCCGCGACGGCCTTGTCGCGATCGAGAAGCGAGCGTCGGCCCTGCCCGCCACTGCGGCCGCCACCCTCCTCAAATCGCTCGCCCCTCTCCGGCTCGCGATGAACGACACCGACGAAGCGGAACGGCTCTGGCGGGCGGCCGCCGAACTCGTGCCGGAAGACCTGCAGATCAGGGAGTCGATCCTTGAACTCTCAATCGCCACAAAAAATCTCGCCAAAGCTGCGGCCGCTGCTACGGAAATCGGCACGATCGCGGGGCCGGCGTCGGCGCGGGCGAAGGTTGCCGAAGCGAGCGTGAAGGTGCTCGAAGCGCGGGAAGCCCTTGCCAAGGCTGCCAAGGAGGCCGGCCAGCAACCGCAAGAACTTCCCGCCGCCGTGAAGAGCCTGCTCGACGAGGCTCGCAGCCAGCTGGCGGAAGCCGAGGCCGAGCGGCCCGGCTGGATCCAGGTTCAACTCCTCGCCGCCGATGTCGACAGCCTGCGTGGCGACCAGGCACGGTCCATCGAGCGGCTCAAGCGGGCCGTCGCCTCCGGCTCCGCGAGCCCGGCAGTCGTGCGGAGGCTCGTGGCCCTCCTCTACTCCGCCAACCGGCTCGAGGAGGCCCAGCAGGCGATGGCCCTGCTCGGCGACGCAGGCGCGGAGGGTCTGGAACGAATCTCTGCCGAGGCCGAACTGCGGGCCGGCAAGCTCGATGAGGCCGTGGCGCTTGCGGAGCAGAGTGTCGCCGGCGACACGCAGAACCATACAGACCTGTTGTGGCTGGGCCAGCTGCTGACCCGCTCGGGCAAGACCGAACGGGCCGGGGAGGTCCTCGAGCGGGCCACAGAAATCGCGCCCGACGAGCCGGAGGTCTGGCTGGCGCTCTTCACGCATCGGCTCGCCTCAAAAACCACCGCGGCGGCAGAGCAAGCCTTGGTCAAGGCGACCGATCTCATGCCGGAGCCGCGGCGGCAACTCACGCTGGCCCAGGGCTACGAAATGCTTGGCCGAAACGCCGATGCAGAGCGGTTGCTGCGCGAGGCGGTGACCGGCTGGCCGGACGACCTCGAGGCGATCCGCAGCCTGGCCGCGTTTGAGGTTCGCAAGGGCCGCACAGCCGACGCGAAAAAGCTGCTCGATCGGATCCTTTCGTCGACGGCCGTGGACAGCGGCCCGGCCAAGGCCTGGGCTCGACGGTTGACCGCGGAGTTGACCGCGGAACGGGGCACGCACCGGGAACTCCAGGCGGCCCTGGCGATCCTCCGGGAAAATCGCGACCGGGATGGCAAGCCCTCGGGGGAAGACCTCAGCCTCGAAATTACGCTCCTCGCCAACCGGCCGGAGCCAGCCAACTGGCGGAAAGCGATCGGGCTATTCGACGAATTGGCCGCCCTCCAGCCTCTCACTACCGCCCAGCGGCTGCTCCGCGTCCAGCTTCACGAGAAGACCGGACAGTGGGACGAGGCCCGCAACGAGCTGGTAGCGCTGGTCGCGAAACGCGAAACGCCACCGGCCTACGTCGCGATGCTCGTCGAGAAGCTGATCGAGCATGGCGAGGTCTCGACAGCCCGGACCTGGCTGCGACGGCTGCAGCAGGCGGCGCCGGAATCCGCGATCACGCTCGCCCTAGAAGCCAAGCTCGCCCTTGCGGCAAATGATCGGCCGCTGGCGATCGAGCGAGCCAGGCAGCTGATGCCAGGTGGTGTTGTGGGGTCAGACAACCCGGTCCAGCTCGCAGCGGTCGGCAAACTGATGGAAGAGCTCGGCTTCCTCAAGGCCGCCGACCGGGTGTTTGAGCAGTACGCAGCGCTCACCGGGGAGGGCGTGCTGGCCCGGATCAACTTCCTCGGCCGGCAGGCCCGCGGCGAGGAGGCGATCGATCTGCTCGAGACGCACTGGGATACTCTCTCGCTCGAGCGGGCCCTCGGCGTCGGCCTTCAGGTGGTCCGCCTCCAGATTGACGAGGCGGCATCCAACGCGATCGCGGCCAGGGTGCGAGCTCGGATCGACGCCGCCAAGCGAATCGACCCCGGCAGCCTCGTGATCCGGCTGCTGGACGGGGAGCTGTCGTCGCTCGAGGGCCGGGACGCCGACGCGGAGCGGATGTATCGCGGACTGCTGGAGGGACCAGAACTCGATCCCACGCAGCGGGCCATTGTGGCCAACAACCTTGCGTTCCATCTGGCCGAGCCTCCGTCGGCGGGCGAAGCCCGCCGGCTGATCGATGCGGCGATCGAGGAACTCGGGCCGCTACCCGACCTGCTCGACACCCGCGGCCTTGTGAAGCTGGCGGAGGGCGACTCTCGCGGTGCGGCCGAAGACCTCCGCGAGGCGGTGCTCCAGCCCTCCGCCATGAAACTGCTCCACCTCGCGGCGGCCGAACTCGCCACCGGTGATGAGGCGGCCGCCCGCACCGCGCTCGAACGCAGCCGCTCCAGCGGGCTCGACAATTTCCGGCTCCCCGCCAGCGATCGCCGGCGGTTGCAGGAGGTGGAAAACGCAGTTGGCCCGGCCTCCCCAGCGGCCGCTGAGCCGCCGGGCGACGGGGCTTGAAGCGGTGGGGCGTAGCCCACAACACCGCCCTCAGCTCAGCCCGCGGACCAAGCGTGACGCGGACTAGCCCCCTTGCAGCATCCGTGAGCGTGCGAGCGCGTCTTCCGCCTCGGGGATCATCCCGGCCCGCATGCAGGCTACGGAAAGGGCGGTGTAGCTGAACGGATCATTGGGCTCCAGCTCGCACGCGCGGCGAGCGTGCTGCACGGCCTCGGCATGTCGCTCGAGCCTCGTGCACCACGCGCCCAGGGCCGAGTGGGCCAACGCGTAGTCTGGGTCGTCGGCGACGAGGGCCTCCATGGCCGCGACCGCGCCGGCGAGGTCGCCGTCATCCTTGAGCTTTTCTGCCGCCGCATACCGTTCGGTGCGTGTCATCAAGAGTTTTTCCCTGCCTTTCTGGAAGCTGCCGGGATTATAGGGTGCGTTGCAAGCCCGCCGCCACGAGCTGGACTCGTGGCAAGCAGGGGGGGATGGGTCGAGATCGCACTGCCGCGTGAAACTGGCATTGAATCCGCGCCGGACACGAGCCGATAAACCCCTGCGATCGGGCTCCCGTGCCCCGTCCGTTCCACCCGAAAGGACTCCCGTGAGTATCCATCCGTTGGCCGTGGTCAGTCCTGGGGCGCGGCTCGGAGTCGGGGTCACTGTCGGCCCCTTTGCCACGATCGAGAGCGATGTGTTGCTCGGGGACTTCTCCACCGTGGCCAGCGGGGCGGTGATCAAATCGGGAGTCACGGCGGGCTGCCACAACGAATTTGGTGAGCACGCGGTGATCGGCGGGGCACCGCAGCATGTGGCGCGGCCGGCCGATATCGGCCGGGTCGTGATCGGCGACCACAACGTGTTCCGAGAACACACCACCGTGCACCGGGCCATGAAGCCCGGGAATACGACCCTGGTGGGAAACCACAACTACGTGATGGCAGGCACCCACTTCGGCCATGATGTCACTGTCGGGCACAACTGCATCTTCGCGAACGCCGCTCTGCTCGGAGGCCATGTTACCGTCGAGGACAGGGCGTTTGTGTCCGGTGCCGTCGCCGTCCACCAGTTCTGCAGGATCGGCCGGCTCGCCATGGTCGGCGGCCACGCACGGGTCGTGCAGGATGTGCCCCCGTACATGCTCCTCGACGGCCTGACGAGTTGCGTGGTGGGGCTCAACATCGTCGGCCTGCGGCGAAGCGGCCACACGGCAGACGACATCACCGAACTCAAGGCCGCCTACCGGGCGGTCTATCGCCGCGGCCTTCCCTGGCGAGAGGTTCTCGAGGTCCTGAGGCTCGAATTCACCGGGGCGGCCGTCGGGCACCTGCAGGAATTCCTCGGCAGCGGCTCGCGGGGCTTTGCCCAAGAGCGGCGGGCACCGCCGGCGGCCACCCTCAAGCTCCGGGTGGCGGACGAAGAAATCCCAACCATCCGGGCCAAGGCGGGTTAGCCGCCAAGCCTAGTGAGCGGGCGTCGTCAGGTCCCGTCATCAAGCCCATACCGCTGCAGTTTCCGCCGCAGCACCGAGCGATCGATCCCCAGGATCTTGGCCGCCAGCGACTTGTTTTGGAGCGTCGCTGCGAGTGTCTTCTCAAGGTGGATTCGCTCGACATCAGCCAACGTCGGCCAGTCTCCGGGCGCGGCAGAATCGATGGGGATGGCCACGGCCGCCGGCGCCGCCGACGGGGCGAGTACGGGCTCGACCCGGAAGACACCAGGCAGGGACGTCGGCGACACAATCCCCCGGCTGGCAGCCATTGCCATCTGGCCGAGACTGCTCGCCGCACTTCCCCGGGCAGCGTCGTCGCCCACGATCAGGCCACTGAGGGAATCGGAATCGATCCGATCTCCTGACGAGAACATCACCGCCCGCTCAAGCACGTTTTCCAATTCGCGAACGTTTCCCGGCCAGGCGTATTCCTGAAGGATCGCGACCGCCTCGGGAGCAAGCGTGCACATCGGCATGCCGTGCCGGACAGCAAGTTCGGTGAGATACCGCTCGGCGAGAATCGGCACATCCTCGGGCCGCTCGCGGAGCGGGGTCGTTCGGATCGCCACCACATTGAGGCGGTAGAAGAGATCCTCGCGGAACCGACCCTCGTTCACCTCGACGGCCAGATCGCGATTCGTCGCCGCGAGCACGCGGACATCGACCGCCAACTCATCATGACTGCCAACCGGCACCACCACCCGCTGCTGGAGAACGCGGAGGAGCTTGGCCTGGAGCTCGAGTTCCATCTCGCCGATTTCGTCGAGGAAGATCGTGCCCGCGTCGGCCGCGCGGAAGCAGCCGAGCGTCGAGGAAGTCGCCCCAGTAAAGGAGCCTTTCACGTGGCCAAACATATGGCTCGCAAAGAGCGTTCCCGTCGTCACCGCACAGTCGACCGGAATGAAGGGCTTCTTGGAGCGGCCGCTGCAGCCGTGGATCGCTCGGGCGATCAGTTCCTTGCCGGTGCCGCTCGGCCCCATGATGAGCACGCTCGACTGGTGAGCGGCCACCAGTTCGATCGACCGGCGAACCTGATCGGACCAGGCGGAGATGCCCACGATCCTGTCGACCGCGGGATTCGTCCCACCGTGCCGCACATCCTGTTCCTGGCTCGGACCCATCCGAATTCTCCGGCACGACTTCGGCAATGCAAAGTGTTTCGATTCACTTAGGCAGTTTGGTCCGGATGTCATCCGGGTGAAATCTCCACCCGAATGAGACCCCACTACCTTTCCACGATGCTACCGCAGCAGTCTTGTTTCCGCCAGCATCATGACAACAAAAAAAGTAGATCAGGGATTTGTGTGATCTGGCGACGTGGGCCCCGGGTTACCAACCCGTGGGAATAACGGGAAAACCCAAAAAACGACCCCTGGGCGGGTTCGGAACGTAACGTCTGTGACGGAACGGCAGCCGACCGGCTGGTCGGGGACTCCGCCGACGGCCGCCAAGGCCTCGGCCCAACCGGAAAATTCCCGGTTTTTTGCCTGCCGACCGCCCGGTCAGGAAAAATGACCAAAGATTGCAGGTTGCCGGGGTTCCACCGTCCCCAGGACCGTCCGCGCGGAGATCCATGAACCACCCACCCCTTTCCACGACTGCCGGAAGCCCTCGTCGGCCGGCCGGCCAGCCCCCCGGGCGGCGACGCTGGCCTGCCTGGCTTGCCGTCGCCTCGCTGGCGGCCCTCGCGGGAGCGGGCTGGCTGCTCCTCGACCGCCTGCTCGTCGATCGCCGGCCGATCGTCGTGGGCATTCTCCACTCGCAGACCGGGCCGATGGCGGTCAGCGAGCGGTCGATGATCGACGCCGAGGTGCTCGCGCTCGAGCAGATCAACCGTGAGGGGGGCCTGCTCGGCCGGCCGGTTCGCTGGGTGATCGCCGACGGCGGCTCCGACTGGCCGACCTTCGCCCGCGAGGCTGAACGGCTCATCAAGCAACAGCAGGCTGTCGTCATTTTCGGCTGCTGGACGAGCGCGTGTCGCAAGGGAGTGCTGCCGGTTGTCGAGGCCGCCGACCATCTGCTCGTCTACCCGATGGCCTATGAGGGGCTCGAGCAGTCGCCCAACATCGTCTACACCGGGGCCGCTCCTAATCAGCAGATCACGCCGGCGGTGCAGTGGTGTCTCGACGCCCTCAAGGCCCGCCGCTTCTTTCTCGTGGGATCCGACTACATCTGGCCGCGGTGCGTCAACGAGATCGTCAGGGATCAGCTCACCAGCCTGGGGGCGGAACTCGCCGGCGAGGCGTATGTGCCCTTCGGCTCCACCGATCTTGCGGCCGCCGCGGCGGCGATCGCGGCGGCGAAGCCCGACGTGATCCTCTCGAGCGTGGTGGGGGATTCGGCGATTCCCTTCGCCCGCGCGGTCCGAGCCGCCGGCCTCGACCCGGCCACGACGCCGATCGTGACCTTCGCCATCGGCGAGAACGAACTCCGAGGTGACGCGGCGGCCGCCATGGCCGGCCACTACGCCGCCTGGAACTACTTCCAGAGCTTGGATCGGCCGCAAAACAAAGCCTTCGTGCGGGCCTTCCAGACACGCTATGGCGCCGACCGCACGACGTCCGATCCGATGGTGGCGGCCTACAATAGCGTGCTCCTGTGGGCCCAGGCGGTGAGAGAGGCGGGCACCGCCGACGTCCGCCAGGTGCGGGCCTCGCTCCGGCACCAGAGCCTCGATGCCCCGGAGGGCATCATCGCGGTCGATCCCGAAACCCAGCACACCTGGCGGCCGGTCTACATCGGGCAAATCCGCACCGATGGCCAGGTCGACGTGGTCTGGACAAGCCGCACTGCGGTCCGGCCGATGCCCTTCCCAATCTCCCGATCGCGGACCGAATGGGAAGCGTTCGTGCAGGGCTTGTATCGTGGATGGGGCGGCCGCTGGACGGCTCCGACCGACCGGGAGGCCGCGCCCGCCGCGGGATACCCTCGATGATGACCGACCTCTCCGCCGGCACCTCCATGCCGAACATGACCGGCATGCCTGCCATGCGCCGCTCGATCGCCGGCCGCCTGCTGTTCTGGTTTCTGGTGATCGCGCTGATCCCCTGCGCGATTCTCACCGCGATCACCGCCCGGATCGCGTCATCGGCGCTTGAAAAATCGGTCCGGGAAACGCTCGTGCAGACGGCCGCCGGCAAGGCCGGCGAACTCGAGGCCTACGCCGGTGAGCGGGTCCGCGATGCGGCCGCCTTGGCCCGCGGCCCCACGATCGTCAAGGCGGTTCGCGACCTTGCCCAGGCGGCGACCGCGACCCCGACACCAGACGACCTGCCAGCGCGGCTGCTGGCCGCGGCCAGCCCAGACGCTTCCTACCTGGCGTACGCTGCCAAGGCATTCGGGTACGACGACCTCTTGCTGATCGATGCGGCCGGGCGGGTTCTGTACGCACTCGACGGCGGGATTCTGCCGGGCACGTCGCTGGCCTCAGGCCCGCTATCGACCTCGGAACTCGCAGTCGGCTTCGACCGCGCGAAGACCCTGCTCCAGTCGGACTTCGGCGGCTTCCAGACCTATGGCACTGCCGGCCAGCCGCTCGCCTTCGTGACCTGCCCGGTGTTTGACGAGGGCCGTCTGGCTGGCGTGCTCGCCCTTGGTCTCGGGCCGCAGCGGGTCTGGCAGACGCTCTCCGACCTGACGGGGCTCGGCGAGACCGGCGAGATCGTGGCCGGCCAGCTTTCCGGTGATTCGGTGCTCGTCACCACGCCGCTCCGACATGCCGACAATGCCGCCTTCCGGCTGCGGATCCCGCTCGACGCCGATCGGGGCCGGGGCCTGCTCGAGGCGGCCAACGGCACCCGCGGCTACGGCATGCTCACCGACTACCGAGACCGCGAGGCGGTCGCCGCCTGGTGCTACCTGCCGAGCTTCCGCTGGGGCCTGGTCGTCAAGCAGGACGCGGCCGAGGCATACGGCCTGGTCCGATTCCAGCGGTCCGCGATCATCGGCCTGTCGCTGGCCACGATCCTCGGCGTGACGCTCGCGGCCCTCGTGGTCGCCCGCACGATCTCGAGCCCCGTCCGGACGGCGATGGCGGTTGCCCGCCAGGTGGCCGGGGGCGACCTGCGGGCCACCGTTGACGTGACGAGCGACGACGAGACGGGCGCCCTGCTCGAGGCAATCCAGACCATGACCGGCGATCTGCGGGGTCTGATCGGTCGGATCCAACGGTCCAGTGTGGCCCTCATGAGCACGGCCACCGCGATCCAGGCCACCGCCAGCGAGCAGCAGCAGGTGATGGCCGATTACGGGGCCTCGACGAGCCAGGCGGTGGCGGCCGTGAAGCAGATTTCGGTCACCAGCCAGGAACTCGTGCGGACGATGACCGAGGTCAACGACATGGCCGGCCGCACCGGCAGCATGGCGGCCGAGAGCCGGGCCGATCTGGCGGGCATGGACGGCACGATGCGGACCCTCGCCGAGAGCACCTCCTCGTTCGGTGCCAAGCTCGCCACGATCAGCGAGCGGGCAGCCAACATCAACCTCGCCGTGACCACGATCACGAAGGTGGCCGACCAGACCAACCTGCTTTCGATCAACGCCGCGATTGAGGCTGAGAAGGCGGGAGAATATGGCCTCGGCTTCCTCGTCGTGGCCCGAGAGATCCGGCGGCTCGCCGACCAGACAGCCGTCGCCTCGCTCGACATCGAGCGGATGGTCAAAGAGATGCAGTATGCCGTCTCGGCTGGCGTGATGGAGATGGACAAGTTTGCCGAGCAGGTGCGGGTGGGTGTGGGCGAGATCGGCGCCGTCTCGGCCAAGCTCGGAGAGATCATCGAGGCGGTCGAGGGCATCTCGGGCCGGTTCGGCCAGGTCACGGAGGGGATGCGGGCCCAGTCGCAGGGAGCCGAGCAGATCCGCGAGGCGATGGTGCGGCTCGCGG
>Ga0210003_1001771_pt1 | contig 18726 bp, 10 predicted proteins | sample LantaG_FD_182804 | JGI IMG/M metagenome (GOLD analysis project Ga0210003, IMG submission 182804) | Deep subsurface microbial communities from Baltic Sea to uncover new lineages of life (NeLLi) - Landsort_02402 metaG (SPAdes) (version 2) | ecosystem: Environmental > Aquatic > Marine > Oceanic >...
CGCCCCGGGGCGACCAAGGAGAGAACAATGAAGACGAATTTCGACCTCGACCTCTTGTAGAAGGAAAGAAAAAAACATGGAGCGACGAGAGGGCTCATCGCTCACAGGGCTCGCTCACAGGGACTCCCCGCGCCGCTGCCCCCCCCCCACCCACCCACACACACACCACCAAGAACCAAAAAAGCATCGGCGAGGAACAAAAAAATATTGAGAATGAGAATACCAAGAGGAAACAAGTAAAAAAAAAAGGATGCAACGAATCTCATTTACAGCCCCCGCAGCGCCTCGAGCAGCCTGTCCGTGTGCTCGGGCCTCCCGACGCTGATCCGGATGAAGCCCGAGAGCTCCTTTTTGGCGTAGTGCCTCACCATGATGCCGTGCTCTTTGGCGAGCCTGTCCCTGACGGCGCCCGCGTCCCTCCCGGCGGCAACAGCACAGAGGACGAAGTTGGCCCTCGAGGGGAAGGGTGTAAGCCAGTCGATTTCCGACGCCAGCAGCCCGCTCATCCGCTCCCTTTCGGCGATGAGCGCCAGGCGCGTCTCCTCGAGCCACGCCGGGTTGGACAGCGCGGCGACGGCGGCGGCCTCGGCGGCCGCGGAGACGTTGTAGGGCTGCTTGGCCCTCCACAGCAGCGCCGCGAGCCCGGCGGGGAAGACGCCATAGCCGACCCTGAGCCCCGCGAGCGCCGCGGACTTGCTGAACGTCCTCAGGACGACGAGGTTCTCTCGCCCGGGCACCCACGACGCCCGCGAGGCCTCCCCGGAGAATTCGACGTACGCCTCGTCCAGGACAACGAGGCAGTCTGGGGAGATGGAGAGCAGGCGCTCCATCTCGGCGTCGGAGACAGTGGAGCCGTCCGGGTTGTTGGGCGACGTCACGAAGAGGATCTTGGCCCCGCTCTCCTTGACCGCCTCCGCGATGCCGTCGACGTCCAGCTTGAACCCTTCGAGGCGAGGCACGGTGACGACCGAGGCGCCGTTGACCGCGGCGTCGAACGCGTACATGGTGAATGTCGGGGGGCAGTCGACGATGCTGTCTCCCTGGTCCAAGACCGCCCGCATCAGGAGGTCGATCAGCTCGTCGGCGCCGCAGCCCACGAGGACCTGCTCGACGGGCACTCCCAGCCCGGGGGCCAGCAGCGCCCTGAGGGCCCTCGTCTCCGGGTCCGGGTAGACGTTGGGGAAGCGCATCGAGCCCAGCGCCGCGGCGACCTCTGGCGGCGGGCCATAGGGGTTCTCGTTGGCGTCGAGCTTCACGATGTCCGAGGGGTCCCTGCCCAGCCTCGCGGAAAGGACCTCGAAGGGCTCGATGGGGGTGTAGGGGGCGAGCTGGCGGAGGTGGCGCCTGACGAAGCGGGCGCCGGGCAGGGACAGGGCGGGGTCCTCGGCCGAGGGGGGTGAGGTCGAGGCCGGCGGCGGCGCCGCCGCCGCCGCTGCCGCGATGGCGCCGTTGTCCGCTGCCGCTGCGGCCGGGGCGACGGTCTTCTCCATTGCCCCTTTCACAGAGGATCGAGGCCTACGGAAGCCGAGCTCCGGGCGGAGTGGCCGAGCAGCAGCGCGCGAAGGCGCGGAGAGAGCAGGCGATGATGATGTTGCGGCGGCGACGACGGCTGATTTCGAGACTGGCAACGGCGACGACGTCGAGAATGCCTGCTGGGCCACAGCCGCGGCACGCATGGATGGGTCGCGAGTCTCTTCAGCTGGACGGAGAGAGAGACGAAAAAAAGAGGGAACCTCAAAGGTTGTCACCTCTCCCTGCTGCCGCAGGCGGAGAAAGGCCACGACGCGAGAAAGAAGGAGAGAGGAAAGCAGAAGGAAGCGAATTCTTTTTTTGCCTCCCTTGTTTTTTTCCTTCTGAGAAGAATCTCTGCTCTCTCGTTCAGGCTAGCTTCCTCATTTTCCGTTGATCGAGGTCTTTTTCCCATCGGCATCCCCTCTTTCTCCAGCTCAAAGATGTCGACCTCCGATCAGCCTCAGGCCTCTTCCCTGCGTCAGCGCGTAGCTTCCGTGAAACGCGATGCACCTGGGTTGGTATCGGGGAAGGAGAAGGCAGGCGGAGACGGCGGCGGTGCCGCTCTGCCGCCGTCGTCGACGTCATGGGACCTCGACCCGGCCCCGCCGCTCCGCCCACGCCCGCTCTCCAGGGTGCTCGCCGGATACCTCACCCTCGCGGTCGTCTACTCCTTCTCGCTCTACTTCGCGGCGACTGTTGGGGTTTCAATGCTGCTGGTTGATTTCAGAAAGCAAAGGAGGGGGGCGAGGAGCGGCGGCGGCGGTCCTGCTCCCCCGGCGTCGCCCCCTCCTCTCCTCCCAGACCCCGAGTCGCAGCGGGATGCCGCCGTCGCCGCCGAGCCCGGGATCGAAGGGATCGAGGTCTCCCACGAGTTCATCGAGGTCCCCGTGTATCCCGACGAGGCCGAGGAGCACGCGGGAAGGGCGAAAACGACGACGCTCCACCTCGCCCGCGCCGGAATCGACCCGTCCCGCCGCGCGGTGCTCTTCCTGCACGGCTTCCCCGAATGCTGGCTCTCGTGGCGCCGACTGATGAAGCCGCTCGTCGAGGCAGGCTACGAGGTCGCGGCGCTGGACATGCGCGGATACAACCTGAGCGGCAAGCCCTCGGGGAGAGAGAACGCGGCTTCTCCAAAGTTTCTGCCCTCTTCGTCGAGGGTGCTCGCGGCCTTTGACGTCGGCGCCCTGGCCGCCGATGCCCGCGCCGCCGCGGTGTATCTTTCCGGTTCCACCGGGAGGACAGTCACCCTGGTCTCCCACGACTGGGGTGGGGCGGTCGCCTGGCACGCCGCGTCGGTGGACTCGAGCGCTGCCCGAGGAGGGAAGGAGGAGGAGGAGGAGAACTCCTCCCCCGCTTCGACTTTTTCGAGTCCGGCCTCGCCGCCTCGCCGCCGTCGCCGCCTCTTCGACGCGCTCGTCACGATGGCCATCCCGCATCCGCTCCTCTTCAAGGCCAACATGGGATGGAAGCAGGCCAAGAGGTCCTGGTACGTGGCCTTCTTCCAGTCTCCTTTCTTCCCGGAGAAGATGATGGCCGCGTCGATCGGCTCGATGCTCCCGCGGTCCAACGAGGAAGAAAAGAAAGAAGCAGGAGAGCTCGCGGCCGCGTTCGCGAGGCCTGGGGCGGCGACGGCGGCGATAAACTACTACCGCGCGTCCGTGCGGGCCATCGGCGGGGGCCCGCTATCGCGCGCGGGGGCGAGGGCGGCGAGGGCGCTGCGCGGCGGAGTGGACGTGCCGGTGCTCTGCCTCTACGCCGGCCGCGACGCGGCGCTGGGCGTCGAGCTCTTGGCCGGCTCCGAGCGCTTCTGCCGCGCGGGCGTGGAGATCGAGGTCCTGGACTCGGGGCACTGGATTCAGCTGGAGAAGGCGCGGGAGTGCGCGGAGAGGACCCTGCGGTTCTTGGAGCGGACGGGGGGGAACGCGGCCAGGGGGTCTTTGTGCGGCTAAAAAAAAAAGAAAAAAAGGCCAGGGTCCCGGGAGAGGCTTGATGTGTTTCTTTTACTTTCCTGCAAAAAACTCGTTTCCTCCTCTTCGCTTCTTCCGCACCTCTCCCCCTCTTTCCCTCTCGCTCTCCATCATCAAAGGAATCTGCACCCCAAAAAAGCCTCAATTCAATCCACCCTGCTCCTCACGTCGACGTTGAGGATGCGCACCGGTTCCAGCGGCGCGTCGTTCTTTCCCGTCTTGCTCCTCTCGATCGCCTGGACGACGTCGGCGCCCCTGACCACGCGGCCAAAGACCGTGTGTTTGCCGTCGAGCCAGGGCGTGGGCACGGTGGTGATGAAGAACTGCGAGCCGTTGGTGTGCGGTCCGGCGTTGGCCATCGAGAGGGTGAACGGCCGGTCGTGTTTGGGCACGCCGGGGGCGTTGCCGCCAAACTCGTCAGAAAAGTTGCGGCCCCAGATGGAAGTGCCGCCCGTGCCGTCTCCGAGCGGGCAGCCGCCTGTTTTGATTTTGATTTTGATTTTGTTTGTGAAAAGTGTAGAGGAGAAAGGAGAAGGAGCGAGTCAGAAGACGCGTTGGAAGAGAAAGAGGGATGGAAGGAGAAAAACGCTATTTCTCAAACCTCTCTGGATAAAAAAAAACGAAAACAAAACACTTGGAAAAAAGAAAAGAAAAAGCACTCACCTTGGATCATAAACCCCTTGATGACTCGGTGGAAGGTCAAGTTGTCGTAATAGCCGTTCCTGCCGTGCGTGGTGAAGTTCTCGACGGCCTTGGGCGCGTGCTCCGGGAATAGGCGGAGCGTGATGTCCCCGGCGGTCGTCCGAAGGACCGCGCACGCCGGCAGCGCGACGTCGTCGCCGTCGCCGTCGCCTCCTTCCGCGCCGCCCTCGCCGCCGCCGAGGGCAATAAGGTCCTCGGGCCGCGGCTTCTCGTTCAGCACGTCCCTGCCGACGGAGGCCGCTGCAGCCACCGCCGCGGCCGCCGCGGCGGCCCCACCGCGAGAGAGCGCCGCGGAGGCGGCCTCGGCGGCCCTGGCGGCGGCGGCCTCCGGGTCCTCGGGCTCTCGGGAGGTGAACAGGAAGAAGCGGGCGCGGCCGACGGCCGTGGCGGCGAGCGTGGGGTCTCCCAGGAGGCACGAGGAGGCCGAGGCCCTCTTCTTCTTCTTCGTTTTCGATTTGTCGCCGTTGTCGTCATCGCCGTCGTCGCCATCGTCGTCGTCGTCATCTCCTGCTGCGAGCGCCGCTGCGCGCGCCGCGGCGCGGCTGCCCCCGCCGGCGGCGGCACCGCCGCCTCCCCCGCCCGCGCCTTGAAACAGGCTCAGCCTCAGAAACCGCTCGCTGCTCTCGACCTTGCCCAGCAGCCGCACCAGCCGGTTGGTCTCGAGGTTCACCACTTTGATCCCAAAGAGGGAGCCGTAGGCCAGGAAGTGGCCCGAGGCGTCGAAGGCCGGCTGCGGGACCGGGGCGGGCGCTGCCGTCGACGCTGCCGCCCCCGACGGCGGCGGCGCGTCTGCCGCCGCTGCGCCTCCTCCTCCTCCTCCCGCTCCCGCTCCCGAGCTCAGCAGCAGCAGGGAGAGCTCCCTCTCCGCCGCCAGCCTGCGCCCAAAGTCGATCGGCTCCAGCGCGGTGGAGCTTGCCGAGGCCGCGGTCAGGGCGTCCGAGGTGAGCTGCTCCAAGTCTCTCTTGTCGCGGCTCCTGCCCTCGCCGCTTGCCGCCGCCGGCGCCGCCCCCTTCGCCACCGCCTCCCTCTGCTCCATTATCTTGTCCACCTTCGCGGCCAGCGCGTCCGACGCGGCCCTCTGCATCTCCGCGGCGGCGTCGGGGCTCTCGTCGTAGCAGCGGAGCAGCTTACCGGACCGGAAGTCGAAGACGCGCACGCGGCCGTCGAGGCAGCAGGCGACGAAGCGCCTGCCGTCGGGCGAGACCTCGAGCGACAGGGCCCTCGTCTTCGCCTTCGCCAGGGCGTAGAGGTCGGAGTCGGACTTCAGGGAGAAGGAGGTGCAGGGCTTCGCGGGCCAGGACGCGAGCCCTCGAGGCTCGAGGAGGGGCCGGTCGTCCCTTTCGCCGTCGCCGTTGCCGGCGCCGCGTCCCTCTTCTCCTCCTCCTTCTCCTTCTCCTTCTCCTCCTTCTCTTCGCTCTCCCTTCCCCGCCCGGAAGTAGTCGAGCATCCCGCGCGAGTCGGACGCCACCAGGCAGTCTGCCCACGAGTTGTACCGCAGGCAGGTGACAGGAGAGGAGGGGCTCCCCAGGGGGGACGCAAAGTGCCACAGCGGCCTCGCGACGCCCCCCGCGGCGGCGGCTTCTTCGGAAGCGGCGTCGAAGACAGACACGCCCCCGCTCGCCGAGTCCGCGACAGCCAGCAGCGCCGAGCCCGCTCCCCTGGCCCCAGGGGGGGAGATCCAGTCCACAGCCGACGAAGGCGCGAACGGCAGACGGATCACCGCCGTCATGTCGAAGCTGGCGACGTCGAAGACCTTGGCGGTCCCGTCGGCCGCGCTCACCGTCGCGGCGAGGCAGCCGTCGGCCGAGACGGGGAGCGCGAGGACGGGGCCCGAATGAGCGGCGTACTGCTTCGCGAACTCGACGACGCCCCCGCCGGTGATGTTGCCGCTGCTGCGCTTCTTGGACCAGAACTTGACGACGCCGTCCGCCGAGGCGGTGATCAGGAAAGTGGAAGAGGTCGACGAAGAGGCCGCGGTGGCCCCGCCGCCGACCGCCGCGCCGCCGCCACCACCTCCGCCGCCTCCACCCGCCGACCCGGGAGACGCGAAAGCGACGTGCGTGACGGTATCCCGGTGCATGTAGGACTTTTCGTACATCGTCGCCGAGGGGATGGACGCGAGGTAGTCGGCCTCGTGGGCGAGGAGCTGCGTCGTTTTTTTTTTGGGGGGGAGTTGAGGAAGAAAGGGTTGAGAGAGAGGACCGTCGTTTGACAATGCTCGACGTCGAATGCTAGTTTCAAAAGAAGATCAACCTCGACTGCCTTCTGAGCGACCTGCTATCTACTGGAGCGCATAAAGACGACACACAGCTGTGTAGCCTACCTTGCGCTTTTTGGCTTTAGGGGGCGGCGCGGGCCCGACGTCTTCTTCGTGATCATCACCGTCGATAGCATTGGCGTCGTCGCCGTCGGCGGGAGGAGGCGCCGGACCGACGTCGTCATCGCTGTCATTTACTGCTGCTGCTGCTGCTCCCGCGGGAGGCGGCGGCGCAGGGCCGATGTCATCGTCGCTGTCGGTCATCTGGAGAGATCAGATGGCGGCGCCGTTTAGTGACAGAGAGAGAGAGAAAGAAGTGCTTCAAAACGCATCATTCGCCGACGGGAAATGATTTTCTCGACCTCTTCTTTTACTGTTTCAGGTCGTCGCCTTTTTTTTTTCTTTTTTCATTTTACACAAGGCGGCGGCGCTGACCAGCGGACGACATTATTTTATTAGGCCTTTTTTTCTTAAAATGGAACAGAAAAGGCGGCGCTTTGAAAGTTAGCACACGCGCTCTTTTTTTTGGTACGAAGTAGGTGGAGTCGCGCGTCGAGAGAAAAAAATAAAAAAATGCAAAAGCCTCTTAGCTCGAAAAGGTTTTTACCCCCTTTTTAAAACGACCCGTCGCTCAGGTCTGTCCCTGGGCTGAGCCCCGAAAGCATCGCGTTCCGGGCATCGCTAAATGGGTCAGCGGCGGCGGCGGCGGCGGCGGCGGCGGCGGCGGCGCTTTTGCCGTTCCCACCAGCGAAAACATCCGTCGCCGCAGCAGCCGCGACCACGGCCGCCGCCGCCGCCGAGGGCCTCGCACCTCCCCCAGCGGCGTCGCCGCCGCCCCCTCCCTCCCCGCCGGGCCTCCACGTCGCCGAACCGCCGCCGCGCCGTCCGCTCCACCTCGTCTTCGACAGAAAGGAATACGAAAACGCGTGCTCCCCTCCCGAGGCCGCCACCGACGCCGCCTCGTCTCCGGGCTCGACCAACTTGCCGCCAACGGCGGCGCACGCGGCCTCGACGGCCGCGCGGTCGGGAGGGCCTCCGCTGGCGGCCATCACGTACAGCGTGTGTCCCGCCGAGGGGCCCGCGACATGGTTTCTGCTGCTGTTGTTCCTGTTGTGTCCCCCCCCCGTGGCAGCGTACGTCCGCACCTTGGCGCGCGTGACCGCCAGCGCCGCGCCGCGGAGCACTCCCGCGAGCGCGGCGAGGCAGCCGAACCGGTCGGCGCTCCGGACGTGCACCTTGAGCCCGCGGGGGAACCGGCGCTGGATCGAGGCCTCGAGCATCGCGACGAGCTGCTCGGCCCGGCCGGCGTCCCAGTCGGCGTTGCCGTCTCGCGGGCGGATGTAGTACTCCTGCGAGGCGAGGCCGCAGGGCCGGGAAGAAGAGCTGCCGCCGCCGCCGCCGCCGCCGGGGTGGCACTGCGCCGAAGCTCCGTTGGCCGACGCCGACGGCGGGCGCGAGGAGAGGGAGGAGCCGGAGCCGGCTGCGGCTGCGGCTGCTCCTTCTTTAACCTTGTCCGTCGAATCGATCGACGCGTGGTAGACGTCGTAGTCGAGGTCCGCGAGCGTGCAGAGGGTGTCGAAGAGGAGCTTGGGGCGGTCGGTGCAGCTGTTTTTTGAGTTTTTTGAGAAAGGGGTTTCGGAAGGAAAATGAACATGAGCGAAAAAAAAACAGAATCGAAAGGAAAAAACTGGAAAATAAAAAAAACTCAAAAGTGCAACAAGCTTTTCGAAACTCTCACCGGATCGTGACCACCCAGTAGCCCGTCCGCGGGTCCGGGTCGACCCGCACCAGCGGCCTCTTCGGGGGCTGCACCGGGGACCGGCTCGAGGAGGAGGAGGAAAGCATGCGCGGAAGGGGCGAGGAGGGCGACGCCGACGACAGCGACGGCGTCGGCGGCGCGACCGGCGGGGCCGAGGCCCCCCTCGCCGCTCCGTTTCCGCTCCCGCTGCTCCCGCTCGCCGTTCCGGGCGCCTCCATCGACGACGCCGAGTCCGTCGGGGACTTGGCCCGCGGCGTCGGAGAAGAATCGTCAAACTCGCCCCCCTTCCTGCCCGCCGCCTCAGGGGCCGCCGGGCCCCCCCTCACGCCCCCGCCCCCGTCCTTGGCGCCCCTGTCCTCGTCGCCCTCGTCCCTGCCCAGCGGCTCACCCCTCGCCCAGGCCGCCGCCTCCTCCTCGAGCATCAGCCTGTGCAGCCTCCGGTCGTGCCTGACGTCCCCTCGGACAGCCCGCTCGATCGAGCAGATGCCGAGCCCCTGCGGCGCGCCGACCATCTCGCCGAGCAGCTCCCGCAGCCGCGCCAGCTTCGCGCCGCCACCGCCGCCGCCGTTGCCGCCGCTGCTGCCGCCGTCGCTCGACATGGGGGCCCCGTCGTTGCTCCCCTCGCCCCCTTCCTCGTCCGACGCGAGCGGCCTGCCCTTCTCCGTGACGGACAGCACGCACGCGACGCGGGCGTGGTAGGTCCAGACCGCGGCCGACCGCACGTCGCAGCCGGACGCGGTGAGCAGCTGCGTCACGTCGGCGAGCAGGCCCACGCGGTCCGAGCCGGCGAGCTGCAGGACGGTCGTCTCGACGCGGCGCGGGTCGTCGGTCTCGTCGCAGTTGAGGACGACGTCGGCGTCGTCCTGGTACTCGACGTCGAGCATCTTTTTTTGGGGGGGAGGGGGGCATTCGAAGAATGAGGGAGAGAGAGAGCAAGGGGGTGAAAAAAACGACAAAACGAGGACGACAGGTCGGCGCCTCCCTTGTCCTCTTCCGACCACCTCTCTTCTCACTCCTTCGCAACCGTCACCGAAATGAATCATCTCACCCTCCGGATGTCGTCCAGCTTGCGCTCGTCCGTGACCTTGCCGCCGCCGGCCTCGGTGACCTCGAAGACTGTTTTTTGAATTTGAATTTTTGGTGATGGTTTAATAAGAGGTCGAGGTTCTTCTTCGCAGCTCTGTTGCCCCCCCGCACCCCCCCCCCCCCCCCCCCCCCCTCTCCAGCTGACCGGCTTGAAAGTCGAGAGGAAAAAAGGTTTTGCCCTACGAGCCGATTGCGGCTTTATCAAGCCTTTATTTCTTCTCCTCAAGCGCGGAATCGCAATGCAAAACAACGCTGCGCCCCTCAGGCTATGCAAAGTTGGATCGGAAAACCAGCAGCCCAGTTTTTACGGGCTCGAATGCCGACGTTTGCTGTCGTAATCATTCGCCGTTGTCGTCGTCGGACCGAGGGCAAAACCGATCCTCCCTCTCTCTCTCTCTCCTCTGAGCTCACCGTCGTAAAACCATCCGCCGTCGGAGCTGATCCGCGCCCTGCGCACGTCGAGCCCGCGATCGGTCAGAAACTCGACCACTGAGACGAGCGTGCCCGGGCGGTTGGCCGAGTCGATGGTGATGACCGTCGCCGCGGCTCGGGAGACGTTGTCGACGGAAATCTCTGGCGGGGCCACGCGCAGCGCCAGTGCCTCGTACTCGAGCAGCGACGGCGGGGGAAGCTGAGGCCGCCTGACCGTGGGCGTCGAGCTGTTGCTGGCATCGTTATTATTCGCCTGCGCCGGCGAGGCACCGTTGTTCTGGCTGCCGTTTCCGCTGCCGTTTCCGCCGCCGTTGGCATTCTGCTTTTCGGCCGACGAGAGGACGCCATTCCCGGCGCTCGAACCGCCGCCGCCGCGGCCTCCGGGCCGCGCCTGGGATTCCGCCGCCCGGTACGCATCGAGCGACGCCAGCGGCCGCCTTCCGTGGTTATCTCGCCGGAGGTTGAGCATTTTCAAAGGCAATTGCAACCCGACTCTTCAAAGGGGAAGAAGAGTCGACTAGTGCCTTTTTTTTTTTTTTTTTTTTTTTTTTTTTCACTCTTTTTTTTTTTTTTTTTTTTTTTTTTTTTTTCTCCAACTCGTTTCAGTTTTTTTTGCAAGTGTGCAGCGGCGCAGTGCTCGCTCTCTCTTTTCTAAAGTGGATCATTCGTTGGGTTCGTCTCGTTCTCTTCAATTGGAGGAGGCGGAGCTGGAGGGAGAGTCGGCGGCGGTGAGAGAGGATGGGCGGCCTCCTCTGGTCTTTCCGATGCCGGAGCCTCGACGACCTCGACCTTGGCGCCGGGGTCGCTCGCTGTCGTCTTCTCTGCTGTTGCTGTTATGGCCCCCGCCTCCGTCGTCTTTGCCGCCTCCTCCTCCGCGGCGGCAGCAGCAGCAGCAGCAGTGGTACAGCTGTCTCCATTCGCGGCATCGCTCTCAAAAGGCACTCTCTCCGCAGCCTCAGCTGCAGCAGAAGCGGCAGCAGCAGCCTCTCCCTCCGCCTTCGCCGTTGCTCTCTTCGCCTCCTCTTCCGCGGCGACGACCTCCCTCTGCTGCTGCTGCTTCCGCCTCTTCGGAGGGGCGAATACGGCCTCCAGCGGCGCCAGAGCCCCCTCGGCGACGTCGCCGGGAAGCCGAAGGGCTCGGAGGGACTCCAGAAGCAGCCCCCCGTCGGCGGCCGCCTGCGCCCTCCCCGCGGCCCCCCCGCGGTGCGCCGCCGCAGAGAGCCCCTCGGCGCACGCCGCAGAGAGCGCCGCGGCGGCCCTGCCCAGGACCGACGCGGCGTCTCCCTCCGAGAGCAGAGGTGCCAGTGCGGATTCCAGGGAGGAGAGGTGCTTGCTCATGTCTTGGGCGAAGGAGGAAGGGGGGGGCGAGGAAGGAGAAGGCGGCGGAGGCGGTGCTGCAGCAGCAGCAGCAGCAGCAGCGGGAGCGCCGTCCTCACTGCCGGCGGAAGCAGCAAGAGAGGCAGCAGCGCTCGAAGACCCCGAGCTCGGGGAACCCGACGCGAGCCACGTCCCCGAGTCCGCGGCGATCGCGTTCAGCCCCGCCGCGCACCTCTCGCTGACCAGAGCCACCAGCTTCGAGTGCAGCTCGGCACGGTGCGTCTGCAGATCGGCGACCGCAGAGTCGAGCTCGGCGCAGGCAAGCGCGACGGCGCCCGCGGCCGAGGCGTCCCTCCTCCTGCGTGGCGAGGAGGAGACTGTGCTGCTGCCGCCGCTTCCTCCGCTTCTGCCTTCTCCTCCTCCGACCGCGAAGAACGCGTCCCTCGCCACCTCGACCACCGCAGCTGCAGCCCCCAGCGTCCTCGACGCGACCGCCAGCCGCCTCGCCGTCAGGGCCTTGACCCTCCCCTTCGAGGCACGCAGCGCGCCGGCTCCCAGCACGAGCTGACAGGCCCTGCCGTTGAAGACCTTGGCGAGCTCGGCTGCCCGCAGGGCCAGGGCCGCCGCGTGCGAAGCCGAGGATGCAGGAGCGGAGGCAGCTGAGGGAGCGGACGACGAGGGCAGGGCCGCGGCGGCGGCGACGTACTCGCAGAGCGCCGCCGCGAGCGCCAACCCCGCCGCAGCGGTCGGGTGGGGCACGCCCCCGACGACGAGGACGTCGGCCGAAGGCGACGCCGCCGAAGAAAGATCGGGGACGGGAGGAGAAGGAGACGAAGGAAAAGGAGGAGGCGAAGCCGAAGAGGATCCTCTCGCGGCGGCGGCCTCCTCGAGCCGCGCGACGGCCCGCTGCACCCCCTCGGGCACCGCGGAGGGAAGCCAGTCGTCACCGTCAAGCTCGCCGACGAGCCAGGCCCTCGCCCTCGCGTGGAACGAGTCAACGAAGGCCCTGGCGAGGGACGCGGCAGCCTCCGAGGGGGCGCGGATCGAGGAGGCGAAAGAAGAAGAAGACGAGGAGAAAGAAGCGCAAGCTGGTCCTGCCGCACCCGCTCCCGCCGCCGCCAGCGACGACAGCGCTTTCAGAGCCCCCGCCGTCTCCCTCTCGAGCGCCGCCGCGGCCTCCAGCAGCCGCAGCACCTCGGGAAGCTTTGCCGCCTCCGCGGAAGCAGAGGGCCTCGAGGCGAGCAGCGACGCCCACCTCGAGGAGCCTGCGGCGGCGACGGAGCGGATGAGGGAGTCGGCCCCCGCGGCGACGGCGGCGCTGCTGCTGCTGCTGCTGCCCGCGCCTCCTCCCTCGGCCCCGACTTCTCGCAGCGCCTCCCGGCAGCTCAGCGCGTGCCTGAGCGCGGCCGAATGTCCCCTCGACGCCGCGACCACCGCCAGCTCGAAGGAGGAGGCGTCGGCGAGCGACGAGAGGCGGTCCTCGATTGGAGAGGAGGAGGATTCGGCGGCAGTGCCTCCTCCTCCGATGGCGGCAGCGGCGGCGTTCGCCACTGCGGCCTTGGCCTCCGCCGCCCCCGCGGCGGAGACGGCCTCCATCACTTCCTTCAGGCACCCGCCTCGCACCGCGCCAGAGATGATTGCTCGGAGGGCAGAGGAGTCGGGAGGAGGAGGAGGAGGAGGCGAGGAGGAGGAGGAGCTCGCGGGGGAGGCGCTCGAGGGGCTCAGGTGCAGCGCCCTCGCGGCGGCGCCCTTGAGGAGCCTCGTGACCCCGGCCTCCGCCGCCCGGACGTCTTTGGCCATGGCGGCGACGGCGAGCGGCACGGAGGAGGGGAGACGCGAGCCGCCGTCGCCCCTGACCCCGTCCTTGCCTCCCACGACCCCGCTTCCTCCGGTGGCCGCGGAAGAGGCGCGCCGCAGCGCCTCAAGGGCCAGCAGCGCGCCGCCGAAGTCGCCTAGCGGCAGTGCCGCGGAGAGGGCCTCCCTCGCGTCCCTCGCGATCTCCAGGGGCTCCAGGGCCGCGAGGGCGGCCAGGATGTTCCCGCGGCGCAGGGCGAGGAGCCTGGCGGACTCTGAGGAGGCCACCGCGCGGGCCGCTGCGGCGCGCAGGGGGGCGCCGTCCCCCCGGGCCGCGGCCGCGACCGAGGCGACGTCCCCTCGGAGCCCGCCCAGTGTCGCCGCCGCGGCGCCGAAGATCGGCGCGCGCGCGGCGACCTCGTCCACCAAGGCCCCGTCGGCGAGGCAGGCGAGCCTAGCGGCGCGGTCCGCGGCGAGCTCGCGGAGGTCGGGGTCGGCGGCGGAGGCGAGGGCGGACTTTGGGGGAGGGGCCGCCGAGGCTCCGGAGGCGGGCGCTCCGGGGGCCGAGGCGGCGGGGGGGGCTCGGGCGGCGGCGGGGGGGGACGACTTTCGGGCGATCCCGAGGAGGGAGGCCCACGCCTCCTGGCTCGAAAGGTCGAGCTCCTCCCTGAAGAACACGGCCGGGATTTCTCTTTCTGCCCGCAGGAGGCCCTCTCCCGGTTCGGGGACGTTGATGCCGTTGCTGCTGCTGCTGCTGCCTCCTCCGGCATCGCCGCCGCCGCCGCTCTCGTTCGCGCCGTCAGCACTCGCCATCACCGCTGCTCGGCTGCTCCTCCGCCGCAGCCCGAGCCTGGGCCCGAGGCCGGCACCGCCGCTGCCGCCCTCGCTCTCTGCCGCCGCAGCGAGCTCCGCCCCCCTCCGCGACGCGTACGCGCCCAGCGCCGCGGCGTGCCTCTTCAGAAAGGGGCCCAGCTCCGGGACCGGCGTCGGCGGCAGCGGCACGCGGTACGCCAGCAGCGACAGGTGGTTGGCGTTGCTCCCCCCGACGACGAGGCTCTCGAGGGTGGGCCATTTGCCCGCGGCGAGCGAGGCCAGCAGGCTGCCGCCGTCCAGGGAGGGGTCGTCGTCGGGGTCGATGAAGTTGAGGAGCGGGGCGATGGCCTGAAGGAGGAGGTGATTTTTTTTTGGAGCGAGGAGGTCGAGAAGAAGAGAGTTGTTTCGACGAGGTTGAGAGAGAGCGAGAGCTGGTGGTGAGAGTTTTGCTGCTTCCGAAAGGCTGCTTCAAGTCGAGCTTTGCATCTTTCTTCTCCTTGGATCGCCAGAGGACATCGTCGATCGAAGGTCTCAGCGGACCGCGAGCACGGAACGCGAAGAACCGGGGAGTTCTCGAGGAGAAAGAAGAAGAAGACAAAAAAACAATCGATGGCATCAATAATCGGTTTCGCCTCTTGCTCTCGCTCTCTGTCCTTCGCACCTGCGCTGACTCGGCGTGCAGCACGTCCGCGGCCGTCGTCGACAGGTGGCGTCCGTCGTCCATTGCGGGGGGAGATGGTTTATCGAGGTGGCGACATTTGGGAGGAGAGAGAAGGAGAAGAGAGAAGGAGAAGAGGATGGAGAGGCGAGCTTTTTTCCTCGGCGTCGTCGCAAGTGAGCTTCGTCACACCTCCCTTTTTTTCCCCTGCTTTCTTGCTCTCCTGTATTTCACGTGCTGCAGAGTGCTGTTCCTGCTTGCTCCCTCGAGCTTCAAAGGGAGAGGAACGCTCGCTCTGTTGCCGCCAGCTATAGGTAAGCTGCGGAGGAAACGCACGCAGCTGGTCCAGTGGGCACGAAAGAGAAGAGCTCAATGCTTCTCTCTTTCTCTCTTTTCTCGCCGCGGTGGATGGAATTCTGTGGTGCGACGCCTCGGCAGCTCCCACCCGCCGCGAGCTCCGCTGTCGTCCTCCTATCCGGCCTCTCTTGCTCCTCGGAGCGCAGATAATTTCGAGTTCCAGCCTATTGGCGGGAAAAAAGATGTGTCGCGCCTCCAGGCAGCAGGAAGCGGCGTCGAGCGTGCATCGAAAATGGAGAGGGCACCAGCCTGCGAGGCAAGCAAAGAGAGCACCGGCGGGGGAGGAATCTCTCTCTTTCCTTCCCACTCGCTCTTTTTCTCGCTGCTCTCTCTCGTTGCGACATCAACTTTTCCTCTGCGGTAGCCTCCTCGAGCGCGCTTTCGACAGGAGAGCGGAGCGACGGTCTCAACGGGCTCGCTTCGGCTTGGAAAGGGGGGCCTCGATGCTCTCACCCTTGCTTTCCCGAATGGTTTTATCTTTCTTTCTTTTTCCGTTCTTTCCCTTTCTTCCTCGACAGCTCACCTTCAACCGCCCTCCCCCTTCTCTCGTCTCTACAACCTCAGCATAGACACGGCAGGAACGAGTTACAACCGCAAACACAAAACTGAACCGAAACAAAGAGCGCTCCATGACTCGCTTTGCGTGAGCGAAAAAAAGTCAGAGAGAGAGAGAATCGCGGCGCTCGTTTTTTTCCTTCTGCTGCTTCCTTGGCTATGGCTCAGCAACCCGCTGCTGGACCCAGTGGCAGGAGCGGCAGCGACGGCGACGACGCCCCTGCTTCTTTCCATTATTCTCGGCGATGTAGCGGCAGCGGTAGCGGGAGCGGCAGCTCGCGGCGGCATCGGCGGCGGAGGCAGCGAGCAGGAAGCAGCGTGCTCTTCGCCTCGGCTGCCGCTGCGGCGCTCCTCTTTTTCTTCACGGGCTCGGCTTCCTTCTTCCTCCCCGCCTCGGCCGCGGCGGGAGCAGACTCCCCGCCGCCGCCCCCGGGGCCCAACAGCGGCCCCTCTCCGGCTCCCTCGTCCTCGTGCACGGTCTCGGAGTGGCCCCCCTTCTCCTCGCTCCCGGCGTCCTCCTCCGAGGGCGGGCCCCGCACCACGCTCAACCTCGAGCTGCTCCTCACGGGCCCTTCGCTCTGCCCCTTCTGCGCGAAGCCCCAGGCCGCCGTCGTCTCGGTCGTGTCCAACACGGTGCAGACTGTCCCGCACGCGATCGAGGTGCGCAGCGTCGGGCAGGTCGCAGTGAAGCTGGCGCCGGGGGCGACGGCCGCGCCGCCCGCGGTGACGCTCGCCGACCTGGCGTTGATCGACGTCCCCGTCGAGGTGCCCCGGGGCGGCGGCTCCGCTGCGAAAAACGGCGGCGGCGGGAAGAAGCCCTCTGGGAGGCGACGACGCCGGCAGAGGAGGCTGCAGTCTCTCGCTCCCTCCGAGCTGCTTCAGCTCCCCGCAGCGCTCGACGCCACCTCGGGCCCAAACCGACAGCGGCGAGCGCTCTTCGCCGCGGGCCCTCCCCCGCCGGCCCCCGCCTCCCCCGCTCCGGCTCCCTCCTCCTCTTCCAGTGTCGCCCCGGGCTGCGACGTGCCCTCCGGGTACGTTTACACTGTCTCGGGCGCGCAGCACGTGACCGTCAACCTCACGCTGACGCTTGCCGCTGCGTCGGTCACGTTGGCGTCGCAGATGCTGCAGTCGGCAGCCGACGGCGGCGCGATGATCTCGGGGTTCGCGCAGTCCGGTCTCTCCGTCGAGAAGGTGCAGATCCTGCTGCTGCGGGACCTGGCGGCGGGGGGCGCGGCCGCCGACGTGATGCTGGGCACGCCCGTGGTGCAGATGCCGCAGCTGCCCGCGCCGCTCGCGCCGCTGGCCAACGCGACGGCCACGGGAGGGGCGAGGCCGGGCGAGGTCGGGGTGCAGCCGGGGGCGATCGCAGGGATCCTGGCCGCGGCCGTCGCCGGAACCGCCACGGCCGTGGCCGTGGTCTACAAGCTGTCGACCGGGAAGAGGAGGAGGCGGGGGAGGCAAGGCGGCGGCCGCGGCGCCAACGGCGTTTCTTCGGGCGCCTCGGACCTCGACGACGACGAGCTCGACATCGAGGCCGTGAAAGCCGGAATCGGCCTCCCGCCCTCCATGGGGAAGCCCGGGAACAACACCAGCGGTGGGAACAACGCCATGCAGCAGTCGTCGAACTCGCTGCTGGACAGGGACCCCGCACTGCGTTTGCTGAATTCCCGCGCCGCCGCGGCGGCGGCCGCCGCCGCCGCCGCAAACGGAGGCTCGGACGGGGACTCTGCCTTGCTCCACGGCGCCTCGACCGACGACTCCGCCGTCGCCCTCCGCGGCGGCATGGGCGCCTCGGGCTCCCTGTCCGACTTCGGAGGCGCCAACCAGAACAGCAGCAGCACGGCCCTGGCGAGCGCCGACGGCAGGGCGGGCAGCGGCGCGATGCACGCGCTGTGGCAGGTCAACTGGCGCGACCTCGAGATCGTGAGGCAGATCGGGGAGGGGTCGTTCGGGAAGGTCTACCTGGCCAAGTGGCGGGAGACGACCGTGGCCGTGAAGGTGCTCCTGTCGGCGTCGCTGCCGAACGAGCAGGAGGACGGCGGCGTCGGTGGCGGCAACGGCGGCAGGGACGGCGGCTCGGGCGACGGCGGCAGCGGCGGCGAAAACCCGCTGCTCGCCGGGCTGCAGAAGGAGGCCTCGATGATGGCCGCGATGCGGCACCCGAACGTCGTCATGTACCTGGGCGTCTGCGCGGATCCCCCGCTGGTCGTCACCGAGTACTGCGCGCGCGGGTCGCTCTGCGACGTGCTGAAGCGAGCGAGGTCGGCGGCGATCAACGCTGCCGCTGCCGCGAGCCCCGGCGGCAACGGCTGCAACGTGGCCGCGACCGCGGCGGCGGCCGCGGCAGCAGCGCTCGACTGGCCGCGCAGGCTCGCGATGGCGCTCGACGCCGCCAAGGGCATGAACTACCTGCACTCGAGCGACCCGCCCGTGATCCACCGCGACCTCAAGTCGCCCAACCTGCTCGTCGACAAGCACTGGCGCGTCAAGGTCTGCGACTTCAACCTCTCGCGCGTGCTCGAGGAGCAGGCCGTCGTCTCGTCGCTCGCGGCCTCCAACCCGCGCTGGCTGGCGCCGGAGATCCTCTCGGGCCGCGGGTACACCTTCTCTTCCGACGTGTACTCGTTCGGCGTGATCCTGTGGGAGCTGCTGACGTGGAGGCTCCCCTGGACCGACTGCGGCCCCTGGCAGGTGGTCAAGCTCGTGACGGACGACCGCGCGCGGCCGCCGCTGCCGACGCTCGACGCCGACGGCAACGCCATCGGGACGACGCCGCCGCCGCAGGTGCCCAACCAGCAGCAGGCGCCCAACAGCAGCAGCAGCGCGGGCAACGGCCACCAGCTCCTGCCCCCGCCCGGGGGATTTCCGGGCCTGCCAGAGTACATAGCGCTGATAAAGGACTGCTGGCGGCACGAGGCCGAGGAGCGGCCCAAGTTTGCCGAGATCATCACGCGGCTGCGCAGGCTGCTGCTGCACGAGACGCGGCGCGCGGCGGCAGCGGCGAGGAGGGGCGGGAGCGGCGGGAGCGACGACGGGGCGACCGCGGCTGCGGGTGGAGGTGGGACCGGGAACAACGGCAGCGGCGGAGGCGGCGGAGGCTCTTCGGCCAACCTTTCCGCGGCTGCAGCAGCAGCAGCGGGAGAGTAGAGAAAGCGAGGGGAGTAATTTTTTTTCTTTTGCCCGTCGTCTTTCTCGCTCGCCGTTGCTTGTTGTTTCCGTTGTCCAAAAAGGGGTTCTTTTCATTGTCCCTCCTCCTTCGCTTCCTCCCCTTCTCTCTTCCACGATTCCGGATCCCGCTTCCGCTTCCCCACTACTACTCCTACTTCTGCGACAACCACAGCAGGAGTAGTGTGCCTTGTACCCTGTTTTCCTCCTGCTGTTTCTCCTGGGTTCCTTTCTTTTTTCGAGAGGAGTTTTCTCCCCCTTTTTTTGCTCGGTCGGCCGTCGTCGGGGAATTTAAAAAGAGTGGAAAACGTGTTTATCTCATTTCTCATTGTTCCCCCCCCCCCCCCCCCCC
>Ga0210003_1001772_pt1 | contig 18725 bp, 14 predicted proteins | sample LantaG_FD_182804 | JGI IMG/M metagenome (GOLD analysis project Ga0210003, IMG submission 182804) | Deep subsurface microbial communities from Baltic Sea to uncover new lineages of life (NeLLi) - Landsort_02402 metaG (SPAdes) (version 2) | ecosystem: Environmental > Aquatic > Marine > Oceanic >...
ATGCGTAGCTCAGGAATATCGTGTTGCGTGCCGGTACATAAGTCGGCGGTATCTGGTTGGTCTGACCCAAGTCGGCTCTGTCTTTCGGGACCTCAATAGCCCAGTCTGTAAGGGCCGAACCGCCCAGAGCAGCCAGGTCGATATTGATTATTCGGTGTTCAACGACGCCGACAGACGCGGCGACTCTTTTTGCCGCCTGGACCTCTTGCCTGTGTCGCTGGCCGTAGCTGAATGTCAGCGCACGGCAGGCGAAGCCCTCGCTGCGGGCAATAGCCAGCGTCGTGGCTGAGTCAAGCCCCCCGCTCAACAATACTACCGCCTTTTTATCTGCCATGCCAAGTCTCCATCAGAATTCTCCACAGACTTTTGCACTACTGTAATATCGCATAATCTATTTTAGCCGCAACGCCGACAAAAGTCCGGTTATTTCTTGCTGGAATGCGGCGTATGGACTATACTAAACGCAAAGGATGCTTGAGAAAGGTCGAGAGTATGGATGACCGGGCAAAATTGGAGTTGTTCGATAATCCTCGCCCTGAGCGAGACTATACCATTACGGTCAGGTATCCTGAATTCACCAGTCTTTGTCCGAAGACGGGCCAGCCTGATTTCGGCGAAATAATCATCGAGTACTGCCCGGACAAGCTCTGTATTGAACTGAAGAGCCTCAAGTTCTATATGCAGAGTTATCGCAATAAGGGCATCTTTTACGAAGCACTTACAAACGATATTCTTGACGATTTATCTGGTGCGTGCAGGCCTCGCTGGATGAAGGTTACGTCGCAATTCAGACCCCGCGGCGGCACCACCACGGAGCTGGTCGCTGAATACAAGATGGTCGAATGATTCCGGAATCTTGGCAGAGAGGATAAAATGGCGATAATATTTCATTGCGAGCATTGCGGGCGGAAGATAGAAGCCCAGGAAAACGCGGGCGGCAAGTGGGCCAAGTGTCCGGCCTGTCATAACAAGATATACGTCCCCAACCCGGAGGCGGACGAGGAACTCAAGCTCGCCCCGATGGACGAGCAAGAGGAGAAGCAAAAGAAACAGTTAATGGCTGAGACCTACAAGGTCACTCAGGACATACTCAGCGAAAGGGAAGCGCCGGATTCCCTATTGGGGGCGGCTGGTTCTGCACCGGAGATGACCGACGATGAATTGACCAAGGCTATCCTGACTTATCTACAGCAAATGGTCACGGGCCAACTGGACCATGCACGCCGGAACGAGGGTGTTATAGTGACCTTTGGCGAGCGGGCCCTGAAGATTATCGATAAAATTGCGGTCGCTGAGATGGGGCAGCCGGAACTGGCCAAGGTTCCGCCGCAGGTGCTGGCTGGTCTGATAAGGAACCTGCGGAGCAGGCTGAGTCCGGCATAGCGAAAAAATTCGGGATTTTGGCCAAGGTCCCAAAAAGCATTTCTGTTTTGCAAATCTGTGGGTGTTTTCTCGGTCTTACGAAATAATACACTCGATAACCCTACCCGATTTGGCCTAATCGCGGCGTTTCTTATACTTTACATAGGAGTAAGAGTGACAATTTGACAGTGCTTCATATTGCAACCGGAAGGAAGTTTACGATGGCCAGGAAGACTACGGTAGTTCACGTAACGCACGAAGCGGTGGGCAAGGTGGGCGGCATAGGCGCCGTGCTGGATGGATTCTTCACCTGCAATTCATATCTCGACGCAGTCGACCGCTCAATTCTGGTCGGTCCATTGTTTACCACCGAAGCGCCGCCTGAAAAGCGTCTGGGCGAGGACGGGACAGTTTTGTATTCATCAATCGATGGAATTGCCCAGACAAGTTACGCCCCTTTGCTGAGTGAAATCGAGAGGCACTTCAATGCGCCGATTGTTTACGGCCGAGTTGCCTTTAGCGACCACGGCGGAGGTGTGGAAAGCTCGCAGGAAGCGCTGCTGGTTGATGTCAGAAACACCGCACCCGGCCCGGTGAATGAACTTAAAAGGCGTCTTTACGAAGAGTTCGGCATTTGCAGCGACCTGTACGAACACTTGTGGGAATATGAGCAATACGTTCGAGCGGCGCCGGTGGCTATCGAGGCCCTGAAGGTTATCGGTGCAGCCACAGACGGCACTATAGTTATTGCCCATGAGTTTATGGGGATGCCGACGGCCCTTGCGGCTATTCTCGAACCGAGTTGCGATTTCAAGACTGCCTTCTACGCCCATGAAGTGGCCACGATGCGCCGAATTGCCGAAGGACACCCCGGCCATGACACTATGTTCTGCAACGTCCTCAGGCGTGCAGCGGCAGAGCGAGTCTACGTCACCGAGCTGTTCGGCCGGCAGGACTCTTTTTTCAAGCATAGTCTGGTCGAGGCCTCCAGGTATTGTGACGGCATTTTCGCCGTTGGCCGGAACATAGCCGACGAATTGAGGTTTCTTGCGCCGGAATTTGAAGCGGCAGAGATTGACGTAGTCTATAACGGCATACCAGCATATCAGATTAGTGTCGCCGACAGGCTCGGCTCGAAGGGGAAACTTCAACAGTATTGTGAGAATCTGCTCGGCTTCAGGCCGGATTTCGTATTCACCCACGTCACAAGGCTCATAGTAAGTAAGGGACTGTGGCGCGACCTGGAGGTGCTTTACAAATTGGAGGAGCGTTTCAGGGCCGACGGCGAAACGGCTGTGTTCTTTCTGTTATCGACGCAGGTTTCGCAAAGGCCCAAGCGCGACATCGAGAATATGGAATCGGCTTACGGCTGGCCTGTCGCCCACCGCGAAGGCTGGCCCGATATGTCCGGCGGAGAGAGCGATTTGTATACCGCAATCCAGCAGTTCAACGCCGGCAGCAGAAACATAAAAATCGTTTTTATCAACCAGTTCTTCAAACGCGACAATTGCGGGCGGAAGATGCCCCCAGGTCTGGATTTTATGGACTTTCGACGGGGCACGGACGTGGAGTTCGGCCAGAGTGTTTATGAGCCGTTCGGGATTTCTCAGCTTGAGCCGCTGACGTTCGGCGGCATATGCGTAGTCAGTAATGTTTGCGGCTGCGCAGGTTTTTTGCAGGACGTTACAGGCGGCCAGCCGGTCGAGAACGTCATCGTTGCCGATTATACCCAACTGTCCGACGCCGAGTTCAAGAACATTGAGGACCTTCTTCAGATTGACCGACAACTGCGCAACCGGATAGAGGCGACCGAGGCAGCGAGGGTAGCGTCAGAGATTCTGCAACGGCTGGGCGGAACCGATGCCGAAATCGCGAGAATGATTCAGACGGGTTACTCGCTGGCCAAGCATATGAGCTGGGACGTGGTGGTGCAAGACTACTTGCTACCCGGTCTGCAAAAGTGCCGCAAACGCGGCCAGAAGTTCTGTGCAAAGGTATAGCACCCAAACAACGCTGCTCTCCCACAGCCACTGCTGACACTTGGCCGGTCTTCCAAGAGCCACTTCAGAGCCTTCCATAACTGCCATAGCTCGATTTGCCGCCCGGTGGCGGTAAATCTGCTTGACCAATTGTGTGGGGGCGATTAAATTGCTCCGCTGTGAACAAACCGAGCACAAAACCAGTAATAGGGATATTAGGTGGAGTGGCTTCCGGAAAAAGTACGGTGGCGGCGGAATTTGCCAAACTCGGCTGTGCGGTCATTGACGCCGACAAAATTGCGCATAAAGTACTTGACAGAAAAAACGTCAGAGATAGAATACTAAGGTCTTTTGGCAACGGCATACTGGATAGTACCGGAGAAATCGACCGCCAAAAGTTGGCTGATATTGCCTTTGCCGACTCTGAGAAGCTGTCAACGCTCAATAACATAGTTCATCCCTATGTTCTGGCACGTGCTGAGCAGCTTATGAACGAATATAGTCGCCAGGAGCAGGTCAAAGCCATTGTGCTTGATATGCCGCTTTTGGTCGAGGTCGGATGGGCAAAACGCTGTGACAAGCTGATTTTTGTGGATTGTGAGGCCCCTCTGAGGCTCGATAGGGCGAAAAAAATGGGGATTTGTGAAAAAAGTCAACTTTCAGTCAGGGAAAATTTTCAAATTTCGCTTGACAGCAAGGCCAGGCTCGCCGATAATGTGATATGTAACAATTCCGGGCTTTCCGAATTGTCAAGGCAAGTCGTTGAAATCTTCTCATATATGGTGGGTTGCAAGTAATCAGGGCTTGTTGGTAATTTCTCTTATTAGTACTGCTTGTTTATAAAATTTAGATTTTGTTTCGACTGTTCAACGCTCAAATCCTATTTATTTCCTGTGGGATAGTCGTAAGAAATCTTCAGGATTCCCGCAAAATTAGGAAACAAACGAAGCATAAGGAGTGACCATGGTTAGACCTGCTGCAAAAACGAACAGGAGCAAATCGAAAAAACGCAAGAACACAAGGAAAAGGGGTGCCGGACAAGTCGCCGCTGCGCAGACCGACGCAGACGTTTTGCAGCAGCAGAACAGTGCCGTAGCCACGCAGGAACGCGCCGGTGAGAAGCCAATGACCCAGGCCGAGAAGGACAAGAAGGCGGAAGAGGAGTCTACACACGCCAAATATGAGCGGATAAAGAAAGGCGAGCTGTATTTGACCGACCTTCAGAAATTGACCGTGTCTGAACTTCATGATATTGCCAAGAACGAAAATATCAAGGAATACCGGGGGCTGAAAAAGCAGGACCTGATATTCAAAATCCTTAAGGAGCGGATTCGCCAGAACGGCCTGATGTTCGGCGAAGGTGTGCTTGAGGTCCTGCCGGACGGCTACGGATTTCTGCGGAACCCGGACTACAACTATCTTTCCAGCCCGGATGATATTTACGTTTCTCCTTCGCAAATAAGGCGTTTCGGCCTGCGGAGCGGCAACACCGTCTCCGGGCAGATCAGACCGCCCAAGGATTCTGAGAAATACTTTGCTCTGCTGCGTGTCGAGGCTATCAACTACGAAAATCCAGACAACCTCGCCGAGAAAGTGGTCTTCAGCGACCTGACGCCGCTGCATCCGGAGGAGCGGCTTGTCCTTGAAAACGAATCGGGCGAGCTGAATATGCGCATAATGGATTTGGTAACGCCGGTTGGCAAGGGCCAGCGCGGTCTGATAGTCGCCCCCCCGCGTACGGGCAAGACAATCCTGCTGCAGAAAATCGCCAATGCGGTCAGCGTCAATCACCCTGAGGTGAAGCTGATAGTGCTGCTGATTGACGAAAGGCCCGAGGAAGTGACGGAAATGCAGCGCAAGACCGCTCCGGATGTTGAGGTTATAAGCTCGTGCTTCGACGAGTCCGCCGCCCGTCACTGCCAGGTTGCGGAAGTCGTCATTGAAAAGGCAAAGCGGACGGTCGAGTACGGCCACGATGTTGTCATTCTTCTGGACTCGATAACCCGTCTGGCCCGCGCCTACAATACCCAGATGCCGCACTCGGGGAAAATCCTGACCGGCGGTGTCGATGCCGGCGCTATGCAGATGCCCAAGAAATTCTTCGGTGCAGCCAGAAACGTCGAGCACGGAGGTTCGCTCACTATCTTCGCTACGGCACTAATTGACACCGGCTCAAAGATGGACGAGGTGATCTTCGAGGAGTTCAAGGCGACCGGGAATATGGAGCTGCACCTCGACAGGCGCCTGGTTGACAGGCGGATATGGCCGGCCATTGATATCAGCCGAAGCGGAACCAGAAGAGAGGAGCTTCTGCTCGACCCCAAGGAACTGCAGCTTGTGTACCGACTTCGCAGGGTCCTGAGCGAGCTGAGCCCGGTCGAGTCTGTTGAACTGCTCAAAAACAGACTCGGCAAGTGCCGAAGCAACGCCGAGTTTCTGATGACAATGAACGTCGACTAAGCCCGGGCTTTTCCGGAGCCGGCCAATCCACAGCCGAGCATCGAACGGGAGGGGTAACTGGTGCGCTTCGAACAGGCGGTGTAATCATTTGGCGTCTGTTTTTGCTGTTTCTCCGGGTGGAATGAGTCTCTTTTTTCGCCTTTTGCAAAAAAGTCTGACGCCTGCGTCAAAAGTTGCCGTGGCCTGCAGCATATAATCGCTGAAACTCTGCAAATTGTTGTACGCACACCGAGAATTTCTTTATAGCGACTCTCCGGGCAGTTTGGACGGCAGTTTTCTTTCTTAAAAGCGTGAAACAAAGCCCTGACAACCTGGCCCCTTATGACCATCGTAGGTGGCATCCGGACCAGAAGGGTTCTGCATCACATTTCCGCAGCTCTTTTTTTGACGCAAACTTTTTCTTCATAGACCCCGCATTGTTCATAAAAAATGTGTTCCGTGGCTTTGTAAGTGTCACGACCGGCATATATACAAGAGTTTACATTATACTCAACTTCATATACACGTTAATCCAGAAAGCGACATAACTACCGGAAATAGCAATAACTTATCATATTATTTTGCCGAAAAACACTTTTGACGCAGGCATCAATTTACTGCCGTCTCGTTTGCGTTAGACATTAAAGCGGAAATGGATGACATCTCCGTCCTGTACGACGTAGTCTTTTCCTTCGAGTTTGATTTTGCCGGCTGCTTTGAGCTGCTTTTCGTTTCCGAGCTGTTTGAGGTCTTCGAAGGCAAAGGTCTCAGCCCGGATAAAGCCGCGTTTTATGTCGGTGTGAATCTTGCCGGCCGCGTCGACGGCGATGGTGCCATTTCTTATGGGCCAGGCCCGCAGCTCACCTGAAACAGAGGTAAAGAAGCTTATCAGACCCAGCGCCGAGTAGCAGCTATTGACGAATTTGCTTGTTGCGGACTCGGTTATGCCCAAATCTTTCATAAACTCCTGTCTGCTCTGCTGGTCCAGTTGCGCAAGTTCGTATTCGAGTTTGGCGCAAATGGTAATGACCGGCACATTTTCTTCGAGAGCGCCAGCGAAATCGAAGTTTTCCACGGGTTGGTCTTCGCCGATGTTTACCGCGACGACTATGGGCTTGAGCGTCAGGAATCCGAGAGATTTGATGATTTCAAGCTCCTGCTCGGTCTCGATGGCCGAGCTAATGGGCTTTTCAGCCTCGATGGTCTCCTGGAGCTTTTTGTGAAGCGCCAGTTCGGCCTTATCCTGGGCCTGTGTCTTTGTGGGCCTAGCGACCTGTTTTTCAAGTTTTTCGATACGGGTCGCCACAAGCTCCAAATCGGACAGAAGCAGCTCGGTTTTCAGCTCGTCGAAATCTCTTGCCGGATTCACGCTGTTTCGATAAGGCGGAATGGCCGACTCTTCAAACGCCCGTATCACCAGAACAATCGCATCGACGGTTCTTACCTGGTCAATCAGCCGCCTCGCCGCGGCTCGTCCGTGCTCATCGGCAAAGTTGAAACCGGGCAAGTCAACACAGTCGATTGTCGCGTGCGTTGTCTTTTTCGGCTTGTAATACTCAGCCAGCCAGCTAAGTCTCTCATCCGGCACGGGTACTATTGCTTCTCTAATGGCGGTGGAGCCGGGCGGCGGAATTTCCTTGCCGCTGACAGCACAGAAAATGGTGCTCTTGCCGGACTGCATCAGCCCGAGTAATGCAACTTTCATTCAGAATCCCCTGTAAACAGTCCGGCCATTCGCATCGTAGGCGACAATGGCCGGGAAATCGATAACCTGAAGTTTCCTGACGGCCTCTGCGCCGAGGTCCTCATACGCGATTACCTGGGCGTCAACTATGTGTTTGCTCAACAGCGCCCCCGCCCCGCCGACAGCGGCGAGGTGGACCGCGCCGTATTTTTGCAAGGCATCGGCCACCCGCTTGTCTCGATAGCCTTTGCCGACCATAGCACGCAGGCCGTTGGCGAGCAGCTTCGGACTGAATGGGTCCATCCGCGAGGAGGTGGTTGGCCCGGCTGCACCAATTACGCGCCCGGGCGGCGCCGGCGTAGGACCCACAAAGTAAATGACTGCTCCTTCCAGCTTGAACGGCAGTCTGTCTCCCGCGTCAATTGCCCGGCACAGTCTTCTGTGGGCCATATCGCGGGCAGTATATATTACTCCTGTTAGAAGCACCTCGTCGCCGGCCCTTAGTGAACGGGCATCAGTTTCGCTTAATGGTGGGCGCAATATTTTCGTGTCGCTCATTTTCCTGCAACCTAAAGCCGGCCGGATACGATTTGCATAAGTTTACAACATATTCGGGGCGGTTGCTAATGCAAAGAGCACAATTTCGGTGAAAACGATTCGCCGGCGGTGTTTTTTGCCTTTTGGCCGGGATTTGGTATTTACAACGGTCAGACTATGCTATAATTGAATGTATGGGGAAGTATCCGATATTTCTGGAGATGGGTGGTCGCCGTGCGGTTGTAATCGGCGGCGGCGCCGTCGCTGCCCGAAAAGCCGGCGCCCTGCTCGAAGCGGGCGCACGCCTTGTGGTGGTGGCTGAGCATATCGACGAAATTCTTGGCGCCGTTTCTCGCGGCGCCGGCGTCAAGCTGGTTAAAAGCAGGTATGAAAAGAGCTATCTTCTCGGGGCAGCCGTTGTGATAGCAGCGACGAATAATACTCGGCTCAACAGGCAGATTCACAAGGATTGCCAGGAACTGGAGATTCTCTGCAATGTTGTCGATGAGCCGGAGCTTTGTGACTTTTTTGTGCCGGCGGTGGTGAAACGGGGCGACCTGCAGATAGCAGTAAGTACCGAGGGTGACTGTCCGGCGTATTCGGGTCACGTGAGAAAGAAGCTCGAGAGAATTTTCACTGCAAAGCACGGCGAGTTTCTTGCCGAACTTGAGGAATTCAGAAAGCGAATCATTCGTGAGATTCCTGAGCCGGACGACCGAAAGGCGCTCTTGGGAAATCTGGTTGACGATAACTCGTTCGAGTACTTCGTCGCCAACGGCGCCGAAAAATGGCGTGCATTTGCCAGTAAACTGGTTTCTGCCTGGTGCGAGAAAACCACCGCCCCCCCACCGGACCGTGCTGAGCAGTAGTCGTTCGGGTCGCCTGGTCTGATACTTCTGTCAGGCTTTTATCTTTTCGATTACCACCTGGAGGTATTTTTGGCGGTGACCGATGCGCCTTTTGCTGTTTTTGCGTCTGCGACGCTGTGCCGGGTAAAGCTTCGGGCCTTTGACTACGGAATCCTCAGCGGTCTTCTTAAATGAAGCAAGGACCTTTGCGCCTTCGAGGTATGGTGCGCCGATTTTCACTTCCTTGCCGTCGCTTACGAACAGAACCTTGTCCAGGTCGATTTTGGCGGCATCGGGGGCGACGTCGGTCAGTTCAATATCTATAGAATCGCCTTCGGCGACCTTGTATTGTTTTCCACCTTGTTCTATTACGGCATACATTCTCAAAACTCCGGGCTTTTCTATTCAAAAACAGCAACCAAGGCGATATATTACGTGTTCGGTGTTTGTTTGTAAAGCATTTTATGGCAATTTTTGTATTTTCGTCGTTGGCAGGTAGTTGAAAGCTTAGAAAAAGGCGTGCAGGAGCATTTCTATGCAACTTGCGATGATACAGGACAGGATTGTGGCGATGGCTGAGCTTGGCCCGGCGTATCTGGACCGCGGAGTCTATTTTGGCGACGGCGTCTACGAAGTTTTGCGAAGCTACGACGGCAAAATCTTCGCACTGGAGGAACATCTGGAGAGATTTCGCGGAAGTCTGGCTGCTATTGGCATAGGCGGAATCGATGTTGAGGAGGTTCGCAGGCGGGTGTTGGATGCTTTCTCCAAGGCTCAGATTGGAAATGCCAAGATATACTTTCATGTTACCAGGGGCTCTGCCGTTCGAAACCATGTGGCGGAGGGGGATTTGCAGCCGAATTTCTTTCTGACGGTGACGGAATTGGACGATGATACGCAAGTCAAGGCCGCGGGCATTGCGGTATCGACGCACCCGGACTGGCGGTGGAAAAGATGCGATATAAAGTCGCTGAACCTGCTGGCAAACGTGCTTGCCAGGATGGATGCGACGAAAAAAGGGTGTGATGAGGCGATACTTGTGGATGAGGCGGGACTGATAACTGAGGGAGCGGCTTCGGCGTTCTTTGCGGTGTTCGGAAAAGCGGTGCGGACGGCCCCGCTGACGGGCAATATCCTGGCGTCGGTGACGCGGAAGTATGTAATCAAAGGCGCAAAGGCGGTTGGGCTGGAGGTTGTCGAGCATTCGTTGACGCCAGCGGAGGCCGGCGAGGCGGACGAGCTTTTCATCGCCGTTACGACGAAAGACATTGTTGCTGTAGTGAGTTTCGACGGCAAGGCGATAGGCGACGGTAAGCCGGGCAAATATACCAAGGCCCTTATCGCGGAATTCCGGTCGTTTACGTAACGGCGGGTTTTTTTTCGTAATCCCTTGTGCGAACTGGGTTTGCGCTGATTTTGGCGTTTTGGGGGATTGGCTTTGTTTTTTGGCGGTCGAAGGGGCGGTTTCTTGTCGTAAAGCCTTGTTATAGCTGAGGTTACAGTCATTAGCAGGGCTTCGGAAATTGGCTTTGTTTTGCATAAAAGGTGTTGTTTTGTGCGCGCGGCTTGCCTGCACCGAAGGAACCCCGGCCAGAGGTGCCTTATAGGCACGGAGGATCGTAGCTCGGAACTGGTAGCTCGTATTTGGTGAAGTTTGGCAAGGGTCGCGGTCTTTTTGCCAATTGGTTTTGAATTGGCTTTGTTTTTTGGCGCCTCCAGGGGTGGTTTATTTGCGTAAGTGCTTGTTATAGCTGAGGTTAGATTCATTATCATGCCTCCGGAAATTGGCTTTGTTTTGCATAAAAGGTGTTGTTTTGTGCGCGCATACGCCTCCAACGGAGGAGAAGCAAGTAGAAAGTAGATAGTAGAGCAGGCGAAAACGCCAAGGGGAGATTTTGGCTCCAGGCTTAACGTATTTTCAGTTGAGAACGTGAGCATAGTCTCGATACTCCTTTTTTGGGCGCGAAAAAGAGGCGCCCTTCATATTTAGGCCGACCTGCGCGTTTCGTGCGAAAATTCGGGGATTTTTGGAGGTTCGAAAATCGTAAGTGCTTATATATAAAGGAGTAAGAATTTTTCAAAATTTTTGGTTTTTGCTGCTGGGCGCCTGCGCATTTGGTTGATTTTTGGGCTTGGGGATCCTTCGACTCGGCTTTGCCTCGCTCAGGACTTGCGCTGCGCTCCAGCCTGCGCGGGCACAGGCCTATTTAGTGCGGGATGGGGAATTGGTTGCTTTTTGGCGGAGATTGGTTAGAATCAGGGCAATACAATTAGAGGCGGGCTTGGGCGGTTCCGGTGTTCAGGGTAACTGCGGGTTTGTGGCTCGCCGGAATGCTTTGGGTTGGCAATTTTGATGTAGCCGAATTCGAAAGGGTTGGCGTTAAAGAAAAAAGTACCGGACATCTTTAATTCCCCCGGAAGCCGACAACTGCAAGAACAAAGACCCCGATGGGGGACGAAAGCTGGATGGCAATCGCGTCCAACCAAGCGCTGATGACAAAGAATGGTCGTATTGAGATTTGGGGTATATGTTATAAAATGAAGGGAGACCGAAAATGCTTTTTCAGAGGATTAGAAGGATAATTATGATGAGAATGCTAATCATGTTTTCGCTTCTTGTCGCATTGCTCTTTACTGTCACAACCTTTGCTCAACGCTCCCCGCTTGAGGAATTTGGAACAACAGGGGGCCGACCTGTTGATAATGGGTTTGTGTTTTTGGATAGCCAGTACCTGCAACCACCTTATGCAATATCCCGTAAGGGTTTGACTTTGTATGTTAATGATGCGAAGGTTGAGCCTTCAGACCTTCTGCGGACGAAGAGGGCCTTGTCTGCAGAACCAAACTATGCTCTTTGGACCGTGGCGAACAGACGAAAGCTGTTGGCCAAAATTGAACACTTAAGGGCGGAGTATGAAACTAGGCTACAGGAAGGTGCCTGTTACTTTTTTTTCAGTGAAGGTGGCGACATTTCAATGAAGCCATATAGCGTTGCGTATGAGTTGCCGGGAATTGTCGAGGATCTGCGCTCTGGAAAACCGATTGAAGAAAAACTCCAGAGTATTCGTCGCATGAATTGGCATCTGAATGTCGGGGATCAAAAGGTTGCTAAATTAGTGGCCCGCTTTTCAGCCCCAGGTGATTTGGAAGCGCGCTTGAGTGACTTGGCAGAGCAACTATTGCGTGTCAAGGATTTTGGCATTACAGACGGGAGCTCTATCGAAAAAGGTTTTGTCTTTTATAACGGTACATATGTGGACGCACCATACACTGTGGTCCGCAGAGGCTTGGGGATTCTCGTTAACGATGTACTCGTCCGTAGACCTCCTGAGTGGCCGCCGCCAATTTTTTCACAAGAGGAGGACCCGATGCTGCCTGAGTGGATTGTCAAGGACAGTTCGCTCGAAGACCTTAGAGACCACCTTGTCAAAAAGTATCGTTACTTGATTTCGCATTATTCTGAAGAAGAAACAATATCGCGATATGTTAAGTATGTCCGGAATTTGCCGTGTGTAAAAGAAGTTCGACATACCACGGACATATCCGTTGAGTTGACGAGCTTTTCTGGAGAGACATGGCCGGTGAACTTGTCCGCCTCACTAATGAGGCGAGTCCAGGCTGTGAAACGCGACAAGAATAGCTTCTTGCAACGTGCAGAATCACAAAGGAAATATTATGAGGAGGGGTTACTGAGAGGAGATTGCTTTTTGATATTCACTGGCGGGGAAGTGACTTTGCCTGCTTCTGTCGCAGCCGACAAGCTTGAAGATATGGTAGAGATTTTGCGTTCGTCAAAGTCCGTCCCTGAGAAGTACAAAGAATTGCAACAACTGGGCATCTGCATTAATGAGAGCAGTTTTCCCTTATTAGTGACGAATTTCTCTTCATCTCCTCAATTAGAAGCCCGGTTAAATGATTTAAAAAAACCAAAAGAAGATAAGTGATGAAAAGTGAGCACCGATTATTGGTTATTCCGATAATTATTGTATTACTGCTTGGCGCCGCACTCTGGGCACAAGACCCTCTACGTAGAAGGTTACGACGCCAGTTCAAGCGTTCGCGACGTCACGCTGGCGTTGGAGTACAGCGTTGGCAGCCGGTGTGTGGGGACCCCAGACGGTATTTGGTTGCAGCCCCGGAGATGTGACGGATGTGTACCTTTGGGTCGGAGACACACAAGGCGATGCGGAGTCTTACAACACTACCGATTTTTGGAAGTGTCCGGGAGAGACTTTTGGCTGGTACGTTGAGTGGGATGCTGACACTCCAGATAACGCCGATTTTGACGGGGAAATCTGGGTTGGCAGTACGTGCGTGGATACTTTCGGCGCGGACGGGGATGACAGGGACAAGGCGGGTACCGCTACCCTGCCGGATAGTATGTCGGGTGGTGGGAGAGAGAAGAGTTTTTATCCTTCGACTTCGCTCAGGACATGGTTTTTAGTTTTTCTTTATGGTGAGGGGGACGGGATTTTGTACGAAACCTGCGGGCCTCTGGTTTTGTCCTTTTTTGTTTGTGTCGCCGAGGTCCTGCCGGGCTTTTTTGGCGAGGGCGAGGAGCTTTTTGACGACGTCGGGGTGTTTGTCGGCGATGTTATATTTTTCGGCTATGTCTGCTTTGAGGTCGTAGAGTTTTAGCGGGGAGTTCATTTCCGGTTTTCCCCAGTTTCTCTTTTTTGTTTCGAGGGGGAGGTGGAGTTTCCATTTTCCAGAGCGGACGGCCTGAAGCTGGTCTACCTGGTAGTAGTAGAATGCTTCGTGCAGGGATTTCGCGTCGGGTTCGCCGAAGAGTATGGGACGTATGTCTTTTCCGTCGATTATTCTATCTTTGGGTGGGGCTGCGCCTGCGAGGAGTGCGAACGTCGGCAGGAGGTCGATTGTTGAGGTGAGTTCATCGCAGGAAGTTCCGGCGGGGATGTTTGCGGGCCAGCGGACGACGCATGGTTCTCTCATTCCGCCCTCTAATGTTGAGCCTTTGAAGCCAGCGAGAGGCAGGTTCGAGCCGCCGTAACGTTTGGCTGCCCCGTTGTCTGAGGTGAAGATGACGAGGGTGTTTTTGTCGATGTTGAGCTGTTCGAGGGTTTTCAGGATATGTCCTGTTGAGTAGTCTATCTCCTCGACGGCGTCGCCGTATCGGCCATTTGCGCTTTTGTCGCGGAACCGGTCGCCTGCATGGACGGGGTTGTGCGGCATTGTGTGGGGGAGATAGAGGAAGAAGGGGTTGTGTTTGTTTTCGGTTATGAATTTGACGGCCTGTTCGGTGTAGCGTTTTGTAAGCGTGTTCTGGTTGACGGGCGCTTCTATGACGGTTTCATTTTTGAGGAGGGGCAGGGGTGGATTTTTTGTGCGTTGTCTCGAGCCCATGTCATTGCTGTACGGGATACCGAAGTAGAAGTCGAAGCCCTGCTTTGTGGGGAGGAATTTTTTCTGGTCGCCGAGATGCCATTTGCCGATGCAGGCGGTTTTGTAGTTTTGTGTTTTGAGTATTTCGGCGAGGGTGATTTCGTTTGGATTGAGTCCTTTTTCGGCGACGGGGAAGAGAACGCAGAGTCCGGCGGCGTCCTGGTGCATGTTTGTTCTTCTTGGGTAGCAGCCCGTCATGAGGCTTGAGCGGCTTGGTGTGCAGACGCCGCTTGTGACGTAAAAGCTGGTGAGTTTAAGTCCTTGTTCGGCCATTTTGTCGATGTTCGGTGTTCGGTGTTTTTCGGAGCCGAAGCAGCCTATGTCGCCATAGCCGAGGTCATCGCAAAAGATTATGATGAAGTTCGGTTTTTTTGTATTTTGTTTGGCCAGGGCTGATATTGGGGATGCGCAGGCTGCCAGAGCGGCAGCGGAAAGGGCTGAGCCTGCGAGTTTGAGGAAGTTTCTTCGGTCGAGTTTTGTTTGTGTCGGGATTTTCATGGTTTTGCCTTTGTGAAGATTAGCTATGGTTTTATTCTCCTCGAAACAACGGTTAATACAACATTTCCCATATACACACCTTGATAAGATTAGCATATTTCGTTACGGGCAAAGGTTATCAAATCACTCGCACAATTACAAGTATTTTCTCGTGAATTGTGAATCGTGTTTCGTGAATCGGAGCTCGTGAATCGTGTTTGGTAAGGGTAGGGTGGTTTCAGTTGGGTTCGGCGGATTTGCGCGGTTAGAAATCCGGTGATGCAGGGTCAGTAAGATTTGTCCCTGAATTCGCCGCACCAGTCGCTGACACGGACCAAAGGCCAATAGCCGTGACGGGACATATCGGTGCTCGGCAGCGGGGCATGTCTTCGGCAGCGTCCGTATTTGATTTCTTCTCCGACGCGCTGCTGCTCGGGTGCGAAAAACCTGCAATGCCGGCAAAATCCACCTCCGGATGACTCCGAAATGTCGCCCTCCCTCGCCATAGTATTTTTGCTCCCCAATAATTACCGGCAGGCAGCCGCCGGCCAAGGCTGCTTTTGCGCTGCTCAGTAGCTGTACCAGCTATCACAATTATATCAAGAAACAATGGTGTCCCACAAGGAAAAAGCCAAAAAACACGCCGCCGGTCGAGCTTTTTTGCGGGGATTTGCCGATTTGATGTGACTCAACGTAACAAGAGCTTTGCTTTCATTATTACTCTCAAGAGCTTCAATGATATCGTCGAATATCGATAATGCTTCATTCTTAATGAATATCCGTGTCAGCAATGGCTATTGGATGGAGATGACACCTGGAGCAGTTTATATAAACAACGTGTAATCGACGATGTTCCTTCTGTGCCTACAGGAATTCCGGTGAACCCAAGTTTTGATGTTGAATGAATAAGTGGTTAGATCCAGTTTCCTCTAGTTTCCTAGTTATATCCTTGAGTTTTACATCATTTAACTGCCACGTTGTCTATTTTATAGACCACGGCGGGAGCCGGTTCTTCGGTGTTCGGGATGTCATGCCGCTTGTCGAGGTTGGGGCGACCGCGGAACTTACCCGTGCGCAGCGAAATAGCGTATAGTTCAGATGCCGACTCTGCAAACGCGGCGTCTTTGAGTACCTGCCTGCCGTTAACTGTCAGCGTGTACCTGCCGCTGGCGCAATCGGCGTGAATGTTAATGTTCTGCCAGGCATTACTCTTATAAGTGGTCAGGGCAATTGGTTCGAGCTTCGCATCTTCCAGGTGGCTAAGCGCCGAGCCTGGGACAATCGTGGGCTTATGCTGCGGCCAGTCCCACCACAGATGCAGTGCCGCCTTTCCTTCGGCAGAGGTGAACTCCAGTGTTATTGGCGTCTTCGTGCCCTTTGTCATCGTCACACTGCCGGACCTGTCCCCGTTGATATCCATTCCGTCGATGACCGTTTTGCCGTCGATTATCAGCCGCATCCCGTCGGTTGCCTTGGCGCTGAATCTTACCTGGCCGCTGTAAGGGGCTTCGATGAAACCGGTCCACCGCACGCTCCAGTCATTGCCTTTGCTCTCGCCCCAGTTATTATCCAGGTTAGTGAGCAGGAAGCTGTTGTCGTCCGGATCCTGTAAATTCGGTTTGTTGAAAACAAGGCCGGCCAATCCCGGCACAAATGGTCGAACGGGCTGCCTGTTGGCGTCGAGTGCCTGTATCTGCAACTGGTCGTTCAAAATGACACGCACTGGACGTTCGTTATTTTTGCCAAGCAGTTCAATTTCCAGTCGGCCTCGATTAACCTGCTCTGCGGCCAGTCTGAAGGACACATCCACTGTCTTACTTATAGGGAAGAGGCGAATCGCCCTTGCGTAGTCGCTAGCTTCGCGGTCCTCAATACGCAGATAATGATTTTTGCCCTTTGCCGCGACGCTGACCGGTCCCCATGCCGGACAGTAGGTATTCCATCCGGGTACCATCGGCCCGACGGCAACATTATCGAAATTGTCGTTCACCGGATTCGTTTCTCCCGCCCTGATAGGAATCGGAATCCGGCTTATCCAGATGTCTTCCTGGTTCATGCCGTAAATCACCCAGATTGAGTTTTTATCCAGGCCCGGCGCATCACCTCCCCACTCAGTCACACTGCGCGGGTATTGGGGGCCCATATTCTTGCCTTCTTCCCTGCCGTAGCGTACACTCGGGACCTCGCCGTGGATCGTCCGCATGTTGGAGAACGTAATACCGTCATCGCTGGTGGTTATGGCCATTGGCCAGCGATGCCTACGCTGAGGAACAAAAACCATTGCGTAACGGTCGTCAGGAGTTTTTTGGGCCCAGACTTTTCCGCTGCCTGCCATAAGACCTTCGGGAATCACCGGCAGCGACCATGTATTACCCTCGTCGGTCGACAGCGTCGTGAAACCCATCTTGCACAATCCCAGCAGTGCACCGTCCTTGCGGTGGAAAAAGCAAAAGCCTTTGCCAAAATCATAGTCATCCACCTGTTTATTACCGCTGGGCCAATTCTTCTCGTCATGCCATTTCATCCGCCTGTCGTCAAGGTAAACGCCGAAATCCTGCTGCTCCAGTAAGAGTTTGTTGTTGTATGCTTCGCGGCAAGCTGCCACAAAACCGGCGTCGGGGCTCTGGGTATATATAGGCGGCAGGGTCGGTTCTGGATGAACCAGCGTATACACTTCGCCCAGCTGGTGGTCTGCCTTGATTTCACGGACCAGCAGGATCTTTTTAGTGGCCTCGAGGATTTTCATTCCTCTATTGTCAGGATTCGGCCCACACGCAAAGGCGAGCATTCGTCCGTTCGATGCGTGATAAAAGTAGAACCTCTGGTTCCATGCCTGGTTGAATGGAAACAGATCTTTTGGAGCCGACCAATTGAAGCCATCGCTGCTGGTGGAATAGACCACATGGAAGGGGGGCAGGTCTTCATGTCTAAGCGACATATCCCACACCGCATACATCAGTCCCTTCCAGCATGTGAGTCCGACATGATGCTGATACGTCCAGCCGTAGTCATTCATGGATTCCGGCTCCAGGTCATAAGGATGCTTTTGGTTTACCCGGCTGATTTGGATATTCTGCACACCGGGACAGTACATCAGATGCCCATCGGCCATCGTAGCATCCGGTAGTCCCGGCCCTACATATTGCATCGGCATTTCCGCACTACCTGGTAGCGGATTAGCGGCCTGGGCCGTCAACGCCAAAAGGCAAAAGGCCACACCAACAAACGTTACCGGCATTATACGAGGTGATGATTTCTTCATTTCAGAATCCTTATTTTAACTGTCACGTTCTCTATGTCTGACATTTCCCATTTACACGTTTAAAAAACATAATTTTCTCCTGCAACATCAATAATTATACCCAAATCGCCTTGAACAGCCAAGAAATTTTCTTTCCGAGGCAGTTTTTCTAAAAATACGCATGGAAACACGTTTTTTTATGCCCTGCCTTTCTTCCAATGCCTACTTTTGCACAGACCGTGACCACTCTGGTTTTCATAAATCCATGTTTTTCAGCAATTCTTATCATTAGTCATAACCAATGGGCACAGGCTTTAATCGATGGATACGTTCAAGGATTTCCTGAAACAACCTTTTTGAAACCATCACCTCTGCCATCTGAAAGGTTACATATCGAGCATGCTTGATAACTTTAGCTCCGATCTTAATCAGTTTTACTCTAAGAGTTCGCAGTGACCATTGCTTTACTCTTTTTGGTAAAGCCAAACGTCTCAGGAAATTGCCGAGGTTATAAGCCAGGGCAAACAGTTGGAGCCGAACCTGATTGTCATCAAAATCATGACACGAAAGCCGTGTCCAGTTCAAGGCGTATTTACCTTCTTTAATCCACTGCTCTGCTGTTCCACGCTTGTTGTAAAACTTCACTACGTTGCTGTGTTTCCAACGAAGATTAGTAACGATGAATCCTGTTCTTGGAAACAATTCTCCTGCATGCCATTCAATCTTAGCAACTACTCTGCGATCTATATTCCGGC
>Ga0210003_1001773_pt1 | contig 18721 bp, 30 predicted proteins | sample LantaG_FD_182804 | JGI IMG/M metagenome (GOLD analysis project Ga0210003, IMG submission 182804) | Deep subsurface microbial communities from Baltic Sea to uncover new lineages of life (NeLLi) - Landsort_02402 metaG (SPAdes) (version 2) | ecosystem: Environmental > Aquatic > Marine > Oceanic >...
CATGGCTCATCCACGACCATATACAGATTGGATTAAAATGCATTTAGAATGGGTTAGTGTGTGTGATTGTGTGTTAAGATTACCAGGAAAATCAACAGGTGCAGATGGTGAAGTAGAACATGCAGTGAAAAATAAAATTCCAGTATTTAATTCAATTGAAGAATTGGAAAAATTTTATAAAAAAGAATTAGAAGATTAAATGCCAGAAGTAATGAATGTGAATATGGAGAAGAATTTTCTCACATATATCATAGAAAACCCATCACAATTTAGTAGAGTGGAAAATTATTTTTTCAAGAATGAAAATATGCAATTTATCTATGAAATTGTGAAGGATGAATATTTAAAATCAAAAAAAGTTCCAAGTCCGCAACAAATTGTGGATATGATTAAATTAAATGATCCTGAAAGTAGAATTTCCAATGATATAATTAAAATTGTTTTAAAGAATGATATAGCTGAAAAGAAAGATTGGGTTGAAAATAGGTTTCGAGCTTGGAGAATGTCCAATTTGGTTAGGAAAAAAACATCTGAAACAATAGAAAAATTAAGAAGTTTAGAAGATATTAACTTAGATAATGTTAAAGAAGTTGTATCTTCAATAAGGAATTTATATAATGATATTCCATTATTAGATGAAGATGAAGATGATTTAGGTGATGATTTTGATGATCCTGAAACACACAGACAAGAAATTTCTAAATATAGAATACCATCAGGATGGTCTAATATTGATAAAATTTTACAAGGTGGATGGGATATGTCTACATTTAATGTAATAATGGGGGAAACAAATGTTGGAAAATGTTGTATATCTGATACTATGGTTAAAATTAGGAATAAAACGAATAATAAAATTGAATATATAAGTATAGGTGATTTTTATAATAAAGTAAAATAAAAACCAAGATTGGTTTCACCTAAAAACATATAAAAATATGAAATGTGAATTATGTAATAAAAATTTTGATTCGTTAGTGGGATTATCGGTTCATTTGAATAAATATCATGATATATCTAAAAAAAATTATTATGATAAATATTTAAAAAAAGATAATGAAGGTAAATGTTATTTTTGTGGAAACGATGCAAAATTTTTGAATATTAAAAAAGGATATCATAGAATATGCGATTCTGTGGATTGTTTAGGGAAAACTAGAGCTACTTCAACATCTGAATTTTTAATGTATAAGTATGGTATAAATAAAGAAGATGCTATATTATTAAATAAAAAGAAATCAAAAGAAAGAGGGAAAATAATAAAAAAATCATTGAATGATAGGTTTAAAGAAAATCCAAATTTTTTTAAAGAAAAATCTCATCAAACTTTGGAATATTGGTTAAAAAGAGGGTATAGTGAAGAAGATTCAAAAGAAAAAGTTCGAGAAGTATTAGGTAATTTACACAAAAAAACATGGGAAAAAAGAAGAAAAAATCCTGATTTATATGATGATATAAATACAACACAAATTAAATATTGGTTAAAGAAAGGATATAGTGAAGAAGATTCAATAAAAAAAATAAAACAAAGACAAAGAACATTTACATTGAAATATTGTATAGATAAATATGGGGAAGAACAAGGAATAAAAATTTTTAATGATAGACAAAGAAAATGGAGTGAAAAAATAGAAAAAATGTATCAGGATGGGAAATTTTCAAAATTTCCTAAAGAACCATATTCTAAACCTGAAATAGAATTGTTTGATAGTATAAGTATTAAAATGAATATTAAGGATAAAGTTCATTATGGTAATGATCAATTTTTTAGATATTTTTCAGATTTAAAACAAACTTTTTCATATGATTTTGTTTTTAATAAAAAATTAATAGAATTTAATGGTGATTATTGGCATTGTAATCCTTTATATTATAATTCTAATTATTTTCATCAATATCTTCAAATGTTTGCTTATCAGATTTGGGATAAGGATAAAATAAGAATAGATGCTATTAAAGGTGTTGGATTTGATGTGTTGGAAATATGGGAAAGTGAATATAAACAAAATAAGGAAAAAATTATACATAAGTGTATAGAATTTTTAAATAGATAATAAGATATGAAAGTAGAAAGAAAATTTATAGATACAATAGAATTGGATGAATGGGAAGTAGAAACAGATTCAGGTTGGTCTGATATTAAAGCAATCGGTAAAACGGTTGAATATGATGAATGGGTACTAAAAACCACCAATCATGAAATAGTTTGTGCGGATAATCATATAGTGTTTATTGATAATAAACATACTGAGTTTTTTGTGAAAGATATTAAAAAGGGATATAATATACTGACTAAAGATGGGTTGGAAGAAGTTATAGAAATTTACAAATCAGATAAGAAATCTAATATGTATGATTTACAATTAAATGATAATAATCATAGGTATTATACAGATGGTATATTAAGTCATAATAGTATGTGGCTTCATAACATAGCTGTTAATGCCGCTGATCAGGGTAAAGTCGTGGTAGTCATAACTTTGGAAATGGCATCAAGAAAAGTTATGAAAAGATTGGGTTCAATGAGATTAAAAATTGATATTAATCAATATGATGAATTAAGTAAAGATCCAACATTTATCAAGAATAAAATTAATCAAATAAAGAATAAAGGCAATGGTATGTTTAATACTGATACACCTGGTAGAATTTTTGTTAAAAAGTTTAATACAGGAGATTGTTCAGTTTTAGATATTGATAATTATATTAATAAATTAGAAGAAACAAAAAATGTAAATGTTGATATGATATTAGTTGACTATATTAACATTATGACTGTTGATGATTCAAGTAAAGATATAAGAAATAATCTTTATATGAAAGGTAAACATTTAGCTGAAGGATTAAGATATTTGGCTGATAAGTTTGAAACAGTTGTCATTACAGCTACTCAGCTTGATAGAGCGGTGTGGGGTGCAAATGATGTAAAACTTAATGATATACCAGAATCTAAGGCGATTGCGGAAACAGCGGATTCAGTTTGGGCGATTATAAGAACCCCTACTATGAAAAAAGAAAATAAATATAAATTAAAAATATTAAAGTTAAGAGATGGTGAACATAAGGAAGAACAAGTACGTTTCGATTTCAATGTCAAGTACTTAACTATTGAAAATGATATAATGGAAGGTGCTGTGTAATCCTTTATAAAATACTATATAAAAAACATCAAAAAAATAAATTTGTTTATGATAAATAACGAAAATGAAACTAATGAAAAATTGAAAAAAGGTAAAAAAATTGATGATTTAGAAATTGATGATTTAGAAATTGATGATGTAGTTCCAAAAGTATTAGATGATGATCCTGTTGATGATGATCCTGTTGATGATGATCCTGTTGATGATGATCCTGTTGATGATGATCCTGTTGATGATGACGAGGACGATGACGATGATGAACCAGATTCTGATGAAACCGTATACTTTAAATTCAGCACTACAAATCATAAAATGGAAGGTAAACACCGATTAAAAAGAGATACAATTTTTAATGGTAAATTGGATGAAGAAGATGAAGATATTTATTCATCCAATAGTGATTATTATAACAAAGATTTTCCTATTGAAAAAGGAACAAGTTTTGAAAACGAATCTAGAAATTTTGAAGAAATGGAAAGTCAAAGGCAGTTAAAAATTAGTATATATAATATCTTAACTGAAAATACAGAATTAGATTTTACTTCAAATAGGAGAAAACCAAACAAACAAGCTTTTAATAATTATTATGAAATGCTTTTGGAACAATTAAAAAATAGGTATACAAAATCTGAAATATTTGTAGAATTATCTTATTATTTTACAGATCATATATTTAATATGTATAAACTGTTAAACCCTGAGCACGCAACTAATATAATAATGGAATTAAGAGATAAAGGGTATTTAGATGAATTAGATGATATGAAATTTGTTTAAACAAATATTATAAAAAATTATATTAAATAATACCAATAAAAAAAGAAAAATATAAATATGAATTATTATTCAAGGGATGAAGTTTATGAAAAAACATTAAAATATTTCAAAGGAGATACATTAGCGACTGATGTTTGGATAAACAAATATGCGTTGAAAGATTCGGATGATAAAATATACGAACAGACACCCGATGATATGCATAAAAGGATAGCTAAGGAATTGGCAAGAATAGAAGGGAAATACCCCAATCCGATAAAAGAAGATGAAATTTTTGATATGATTAAAGATTTCAAATATATCGTACCACAGGGTAGTCCAATGTCTGGTATAGGAAACAACAAGCAAGTGGTTTCACTATCGAATTGTTTTGTAATAGGAAACGAAGACGATTCTTATGGTGGTATATTTTTAACAGATCAAGAACAAGCTCAACTTATGAAAAGAAGAGGTGGTGTAGGACATGATTTATCACATATACGACCAAAGGGTTCAAAAGTAAATAACTCAGCTTTAACATCAACAGGTATTGTTCCATTTATGGATAGATACTCTAATACGACAAGAGAAGTTGCACAGGATGGAAGAAGAGGGGCACTTATGTTAAGTATATCTGTTAAACATCCAGATTCTGAACATTTCATAGATGCAAAAATCGATACAACAAAAGTAACAGGAGCTAATGTATCAGTTAGAATTGGTGATGATTTTATGAAAGCTATTGAAAAATCTGAAGATTATTTACAACAATTTCCAATTGATTCTGATAAACCTCTATTTACTAAACTTGTTAAACCTAAGAAAATTTGGGATAAAATAATTCATAACGCTTGGAAATCTGCAGAACCAGGTGTATTATTTTGGGATACGATTATAAAAGAATCTGTCGCTGATTCTTATCCTGAACATGGTTTCAAAACTGTTAGTACGAATCCTTGTATTGTTGGTGATACATTGATTGCAGTTGCTGATGGTAGAAATGCTGTAAGTATTAAACAATTGACGGATGAAGGTAAAGATATCCCAGTTTATTCAACTAATTCTGAAGGAAAGATAGTAATTAGAACAATGAGAAACCCTAGAATCACTGGATATAATCAACAGATATATAAAGTAAATATTGAAGGAGGTCATAGTTTTAGAGTCACTGGAAACCATAAAATTCGATTAAAGGATGGTAAATATGTAGAAGCAAAAGATTTAAAATATGGTGATAGTTTACAGTTAATGACAAAATATAAGGCATCTTTAAAAGATATATTTCCAAATGCTAATTCAAGAAGTAGTGATTATATGTGGATTAATAATGGAGATTATAAAACTAATATATCTGAACATAGACTTATATATGAACAATTGAATGATATTAGAATAGAACCAGGGAATGTTATACATCATAAAGATTTTAATAGTTTAAATAATAATATTAATAATCTTCAATTGATGGATAAAAAAGAACATGATAAATATCATGGTGAATGTATAAGGGGTGATAAAAATCCATATCATAGGATGTCAAATGAATGGAAATATAATTTTGCATCACATAAAGGCGAATCAAATTCTAAATATATTGAAGTATCCAATGATGAAATAATCGAACATGCTAAGTTATTGACAAAAAAATTAGATAGAAGATTTAGTAATAATGATTGGATTGAATATGCAAAAGAAAATAATTTGCCTCAATTTTTTTCAAATTATAGAAGAAAGTTAATAGGAAATGTTTTGATACTATCAAAAAGAGTTGCTTTAGAATTAGGGTATGATAAAATAGATGAAGATCCAAGATTAGTTAAAACATATGAAGAATCTTTAAATAATGGTTATGATACTGAAATAATTAATAATGAAGTAGTAATAACTAAAATATGTGAAAAATGTGGAAATGAATTTAATGTTAATTATTTTAAAAGAGAAATATCATTTTGTAGTCATAGTTGTTCATTGGATTATATAAATAATGATAAAGGAATTAATAAAAAAAGAATAAATACATTAAATGATACATATAGAAAAAAAGGAGAAAAAACTAAATCTAAACAAGTAAAAATTCTTTCTAATTTAAAATTTAAATCGAATAGAAATCCTCTGTTAAAAGAATGGGAAATGGAATGTAAAAATAGTGGAATTCCATTTAGATTAAAAACTAAATATGGATTTCAAAATTATAAAGAAATAATTGATAGTACTGAAATGTACAATCATAAAGTACTATCAGTTGAATTAGATGGTCATGAAGATGTGTATAATGGTACGGTGGATGAATTTCACAATTTTTATTCTGGTGGGTTCGAAGAAAAAACTAATAATGGAAAGTCTAAATATTTATATATCAATCAATTACAATGTGGGGAGATAACCCTTTGTCCTTATGATAGTTGTCGATTAGTTGCTTTAAATCTTTACAGTTTCGTAGATGAACCATTTACTAAAAATGCTAAATTCAATTGGGATAAATTTATAAAATACACAATAAATGCACAGAGATTTATGGATGATATTATTGATTTGGAATTAGAAAAAATTGATAGAATCATTGAAAAAATTAAAAGTGATCCTGAAACAGAAGCTACTAAATTAGTAGAAATGCAATTATGGGAAAAGATAAAGGACAAAGCTATTAATGGTAGAAGAACAGGGCTAGGAGTTACTGCAGAGGGTGATATGCTCGCTTCTCTTGGACTAACTTACGGCACAAAGGATGCAACTAAGTTCTCAGTTAAAATTCATAAGACGTTAGCTATAAACGCATATAAATCATCTGCAATTATGGCTAATGAAAGAGGTTCATTTCCAATTTATGATTATGAAAAGGAAAATGGGAGTGAATTTATTAAAAGAATTAGAAAAGCTGATCCTGAATTAGATGAAATGTTGAAAAAAGGTAGAAGAAATATATCAATTTTAACAATTGCTCCAACTGGTTCAGTTTCAATTTGTACACAAACAACATCAGGTATTGAACCAGTGTTTATGCCAGCTTATAAAAGAAGAAGAAAAATTAATCCTAATGATAAAGGATCTGTTTCACATTTTATTGATGAAAATGGTGATCATTGGGAAGAATATACAATTCTTCATCTAAAATTTAGTTATTGGTTGGAATTAAATGGTTATGATATTGAAGAATTCAAAGTAATGAAACAAGATGAAATGAATAAAATAATCGAAAAATCTCCATATTATAAGGCATCATCTGATGATATTGACTGGAATGAAAAGGTTAAAATGCAAGGTGAAGTTCAAAAATGGGTAGATCATTCAATATCAGTAACTATAAATTTGCCATCAAATACAACGGTTGAAATTGTAGATGAGTTATATAGAACAGCTTGGAAGTCTGGCTGCAAAGGAGTAACTGTTTATAGAGATGGAAGTAGAGATGGAGTAATGATTAAAAACAATGGTTCTGAAAAAACTATTGATGATTATTTGAAAGAAAATAATGCACCAAAGAGACCAAAAACACTTGAGTGTGAAGTAGTTAGATTTGTTAATAACAAAGAAAAATGGATTGGTTTCTTAGGGATTTATGAACAAAAAGATCCTGATGTTAAATTTCCATATGAATTATTTACAGGTGTTTTAGAATCTTTCCCTCTTCCTAATTATGTGGAAAAAGGGTGGATTAGAAAAACTAAGAATAAGAAAACTGGAAAATCACAGTATGATTTTATCTATATGGATAAAGAAGGATATGAAGTTATAATGACTGGTATGAATAGAGCTTTTAATCGTGAATTTTGGAATACAAGTAAAATGATTTCAGCTATGTTAAGACATAAAATACATCTACCAACAATAATGAACCTAGTGGATTCATTACAAATTAATGGCAAAGGAAGTGATGGTTATCCAATGTTTGGTACATGGCAAGCTGGTGTAAAAAGAATTCTTAAAAAATATCTAAGAACAAGTTCGACACATGAAACTACATGTGAAAGTTGTGGTTCTACAAATTTAATTAGATTGGAGGGATGTCCGACTTGTAGGGACTGTGGGTGGAGTAAATGTTCATCATGAAAAAAAAAGTCATCTAATTTAGATGACTTTTCTGTTTTTATCCCTTATTGTCCAATATCTGTGTGAATTGTGCCAAGTTAACAATCCATGACTTCTTAATTTATCAAATTCTTTTCTTTTGATTTTAATTATCTCACCAGATGGTACAGTCAAAATATTTACAATATTTGATTTTTTCTTATTATTCTTTTCTGATAAAAGAACTATAGCAATGATTACAATAAGAACAAAAAGTAAAGGCATTATATTTTAATTTTTCTATTAAATATTTTTCTTTCTTTTAAGAAATCTAAAAGGTTTAATTTTAATTTTTCATTTAATGTAAATTTTCCACTTGGACAACCATTTGCGAAAAAGAAATAACCTTTTTTACTAACATTTCTATTTAATTTAATGATAACTGCATCATTAACTTGTTTACTAAGAATGATTTTTACATAAATATACTCATCAGATGATTTTATTTTAATTCGATAAGGTTCACCATCGGTTAAAATATCACTTATATATGTATTTAATTCATTTATATAACTCATAGAACAAATATACAATAAAAAGGTGAGAATCTTAAAATTTTTCTGAATATATTTTATAAACAGTTTTTAATTCTTCGGTTAGATCGGTTTTTTCTTTACTTAGAAATTCATTAATAATTTCTTTAATATCAAATGAATGACTATCAATAATTACATCCGTTGATTTTTCTTTATCTTTGACATAAGTTATATTATTAAAATTGTACTTATTAATAGACATATTTAATAAATTAAGATTTTCTTTTTTATTTAATAAACTTTCATTTACTTTAATATCAATGAAATCTTTTTTATTGAATTTGATATTTTCTAAGTCTTCAATTTTATTAATTTCAAAATTTACAAATTGAGGACTAAAGGTATTTTCTATTAGTTTAAACTTTTTTTTTAAAGTATCAACAACTAAAAAACCTTTTTTGTTTGTTGTTTTATTTAATTGGTAAGGGCTACCAACGTTTATAATATTATCATCTTGTATTTCTTTATCATCGTAATGTGTGCAAACACAAACAGTGGAATTGTTTAATATGTTTTTATATAATTCGGGGTTAATCATGTAATCATTATTGAATATAATCACATCTCCACTATCAGTATCATTGATATCTTCTTTATAAGACATCATTAAAGTGTTTTCAATGGTTTCCTTAGTGTCTATAATATTCACATTAGAAATCCTTTTTAATAGTAAAGTGGCTAATTCATCATTTGGTGATTTTATGATATAAATTGGTAAAATTTTAGAAATTTCTTCAAAAATATCCATAACATTATTTATTGTATCCAGATTTGCGGTTTTCTTATTATTGAATATATTTCCCCCATGAATAAAAATATCCCCATTTTTGGAATTCTTCTCCAAAAATGGAATAATTTTATTTGTGAAATAAGAAAATTGATCTTTTGTGATTCCCTTATATCCGAATTGTGTATTTGATGTTATGAATAGTTTCATATTACCATTCTCTTACATTGTACTTGATTTCGTAGATAGAACTATCTTTGTGTAATAAATTTAAGAATGTTTCACATTCTTTATAATTTACAAATTCTTTACCAACTGTAGCGTACCACCAACCTTTCTTTTGTTTAAGTGAAAAAACACCTTTTTTGTTTTTTATTATTTTAAATTTTTTCATTTCTTATATGCTTCTTTTAGTATATTATTGATAGTGGTTGGATCATAATCCAATTCTTTTTTGCGTTCATCTATCAGTCTATCACACATTTTAGTTAAATCTTCAATATTTGTTTGACCAAAAGTAATATGTTGATATCCATTAGATTTTTTACCCATACTACCACTAATTAATTTTGGATCATGTTCTAAATAAATATTCAATTTCTTCAAATATTTAATTTTATCTATTAATTTTAGTTTTTGGGTTTTCTTTAACATTTTTATTTATTTTTCTATAAAGTCCATTGGATTTTGTCCAGGTTCTAACATTATTATATTTTTAAAACCATTTTCTTCTGTTATAATACTATCTTCACTTCTTATTGATCCTCTATGTTTCATACCATAATTACCTGTTAACTTTTTTGTTACAGGATCAATGTCACCCCATTCTGTTCTAGCGGGTGTATCATCTATTGGTTCTACACAATATGTTTTACCATTTTTTAGATTTTTTATATAATATCTTCCAGTGTCGCTCATTTTTTATGTTCCCTATATCTTTCGATTGTTGTTTTATATGTTCCATTATTATTTTCTGAAACACTTCTGATTTCATATAATTTTTGATTTAAGTATATGATATCTCTTTTCTTAGGATTTATTCCGTTTAGATATTTTTCATTTAACATTATTGTAAAATTATTATCAACTACATTATTATCAAGATTATCATCAGGTATCAGTACCCTTATTTTTACTTTTTCTTCTAAAGTTTTGACTTTACTGCCAAGGTATGAACCATCATCAGTAAAATTGAAATACATACAATCGTGTCCAAAGTTTTTAAACGTTATTTCTTCTAACATACTTTTTTAATTTATTTTTTTAATTGTAGAAAATCCCTTTTTGGTTTTTATTGATATTTTACTATCTTTAATTTCATACATATCATTATATCCTTTTTTTCTTATCATCTTATACTGTCATTTCTAATACAATCATTAAATCTGAATTATCATCAGATACTAATATGTAATTTTCAAATAGATATATCCTACTATTTTCTTTAAATGATAGTGTATTGAAATATTTTTTAGGAAACGATACACTAAGATTTGGTTTATCTATATCACATATATTAATTTCCCATTTATTCTCACCTATGGATAATTTACCATCATTTACATTTATATATAGAATGTCATTAGTTGTTTCAATTGTAGACATCCTTTTAATTTTCTTAAATTCCATTTCAGTTAATTCAAAATTGAATAGAGATGTTTTTTTATCAGTTAGAAAATCTATATCTTCTTTGGTTATTTCTTTACTCATTGAAATAATATCACCACAAATTTCTTTTAATTTTAGTTTACTATTACTAATGTGTATATAATTAGCGTTGTTATCTTCATCATCATATGAAATCTTAAATGTTAAATCTTCATCGAAATCTATAAAGTTACTTATATTTCTTACAAATTTTTTACTATCTTTTATTATGAAGATTATCTTATTTTCAATTTCTTTCTTTTTATCAAAAAGATCATCTGTTTTTGATATAACAGTTTTAAATGCGTGAATATCATTTATATCTTTACCAACAAAAGAATATGAAACAATAATATCATTACCTATTGACATCAATATGGATGGGTCAATTAATGATAATTCTTTTGTAAAAGATATAAAATATCTGAAATTGTCAATTGACATATTCATTGTCAATATTTTATTTGCCATTGTGTGTTTTTATATTTTTAACTTTAATTATTTTATAAGATTAAACCTAAAAAGTTTAAACATTTTGTTGATATTAAAATAGAAGTTAAAAAGAAAATTTAATATGATAGGTAAACAGATAGAAGAAATTATAAAGAAGGTTGTATATGAAACATTAAACAAATCTAAAGATGTTGAAATACCACAAGATATTATTGAAACAGATAATATAGGTGAAGTAATCGAAAAATTATCTATATTGCACTGTAGGATGTGGTATCTTGAAGATTCCATAGGTGCGTCAGATAATAACGATGAAATTGCAGATTATAAAAGAAAAATTGATATTTGTTTTAAAGTTAAAAGACCTAGATATGTTGAAGCTATAAATAAAATGATAGATACTTCTATTAAGAATAATAAAAGTTTAGTAGAAGATTCTGTAAAATTATATAAGGGGTTTAAGTAATGGATATAAAAGTATTATATTTTTATTATAGTGAAGGTGTTAGAGATCCAGATATTAAAGAAATAATGGGAGAACATCAAAAATATAAAAAATACTATGATAAATCAGAAGATAAAAGTAAGTTATCTGAACCAGCTAGTATAGATGATATTCTGGATGTATATAGTGCAAGAAAGAAAGATTTTGCTAAAGGTGGAGATTTTACCGATGTATTCTATCTTTTGGTGGATTATGACAATATGGAAGCAACTAATCAGTTAATATCAACTACAGAAGAAAATAAAAGATTTAGAGGATGGATAACAGATGAAGAAACTTATAATTATATAAATGCAGTATTTATAGGTACTGGAAAACTTTATGATGCACTAAAAAGAGTAATAGGTGATAAAGATTAATTATTTTAATCCTTTCAATATTATCCCTTTTAAATAACTATAATAAGACTTATTATCAGATATATTACCATATTCGCGGAAAAATATAGGTTCACAAAGTTTAAAAATTTTATCATCTTTAGAGAAAACAACATTTTCTAATCTAAGCACAATAACTTTATCATCTCTTCTTCTTTTAGTGGTTTCACCATCAAAAGAAAAGGCAATGCCATCTATCTTTAAGTCATTAATTAAAGATTTGATATGTATGTTGTCTATTTTTCTCATTTTACAAAGATACAATTTTTTTTCAATAAAAAAACTCTTAATTAAAAATAATTAAGAGTTTTTTATATAGTATTATAATATACTGGTTTTTATCTATTTATGAAATTTTTATTTTCCCATAACTTCTTTTTTGTAATAATCATCAAATCCATCTAACATTTGTGTTATTGTCTGATTATCTTTTACCCCAATTATTTCATCAATTAATCCAAATTTTAAAGCTTCATCAGAATTGAACCATTTGTCATGTCTTGATAATTCATAAACTTCATCAAATGATTTCCCAGTGTTTTCAGCTAATTTCTTAAATAAAAGATAATTATACTTTTCAGCTTCTAATTGGTTAATACGTGTAGATTGGATATTTCCTGATGTACCATGACTAACCATGTGTGTCATTACTTTAGAATAAATTAATGAACTTCTTTTTCCTTTTGTACCTGATGATAATAATACAGAACCCATTGATGCACACATACCAAGATTGATGGTAACTACATCAGTATCAATGTAATTCATTACATCTATAATTCCCAATCCTGCTAATACAGAACCACCTGGTGAATCTAAATGCATCGTAATATCTCTTTCTTTATCCTGACTATTCAAAAACATTAATTGAGCTTGAATAATGGATGCTACTCTTGTGTCAATACCGTGTGCTACCCAAATTATTCTATCCATCATCAATCTGTCGAATACAGACATCTGTGTTGCTCTCATTTTTCTTTCTTCCAAAATCATTGGAGTTAATGATGCAGATGGTAAACTAAATAGTGAAGATTCTGATTGAAAATCAATAACATCTTCAACAAGTGTTGTACTTAAACCAAGATGATTTTTGGCATAATTTTTAAATTCTTTTCCGTTGTTTTCCATTTTATATTTTTATTATTTTAATTTTTTAATCATATCAGCAATAGTCTTAGGTGTTATATCAATCCCACTGATTATATCTTCGTGTATAACTTTTTTATCTTTCCAAATAGATACACAATTACCACCGTAACCATCACAATCATTTTTGATAGTCCAAGCGTACTTGACACCATCTACTGTAATATCTCTATGTTTCTTTTTCATCTTTTTAAATTTACATTTTTATTTTATAGTATCAAAATTTAATAATTAATAATATGTTTTTCATCGTAATCCATATCACTATAAAGAACATATTTTTTATTCCATTTTTTATCTTCCCATATTCTTTGGTAGTCTAAAGCTCTAAATTGTAGATTTTCAAAAGTAACATTTTCTTTATTTTTTATTAGAACTTCAATTCTAAGTGTTTGGTTATATGAATAGAATAAAATATCATTATTACTATTTATTTTATGTGACATATTTAAACCATTTTCCACGTTATATATGAAATTGTGTGGATTTTCATTGTAGAAATCACATATATATTTCTTAATATAATCTGAATATAAATTATAAAAATTTGAGTTTGTTTCAGATATCATATGTTTAAATATTTGAAATTATGGTTATAATTTATTTTTTGTAATGAATTTAATAATAAATCCTTAGTTTTTACTACATCATCAATAAATGCGGTTTCAACTGTAGTGTGCATATATTTGATAGGAATAGATATTAGAGCACTTGGTACTCCACCTGTCGAATATGCGAAAGAATCAGTATTTGTTCCTGTTCCTCTACCAGATACTTTTCTTTGAAAATCAATTTTGTTGTCGGTTGCGGCATCTTCAATTAGTTGTCCTAATTTTTGTTGGATTGTTGGACCATAAGTTAATATTGGTCCTTTTCCACACCTTATATCACCTCTTTTTGCTTTATTCATTAGTGGTGATGATGTGTCGTGTGTTGCGTCAATTACAATTGCAACATTAGGTTTAATACTTTCAACAATCATTCTAGCTCCTCTTAAACCTACTTCTTCTTGAACAGAATTGACAATATAAAGATCGTAAGGTAATTCAATACCATTTTCTCTAATTTCTTTAGCGACTTGAGTTAATATAAATCCACCTAATTTATCATCTAAAGCTTTTCCTGTGTAAAATTTGTTATTAAGAACTCTGAATTTATCAGGATATGTAACTAAACACCCAACATGGATACCCATATCATTTAGTTCTTCTTTCTTTTCAACACCAACATCAATAAATATATTTTCAATTGATGCGTGGGTTTCTTTTGTTCCTACTCCTCTTGTGTGGATAGCTGGCCACCCAAAGAACCCTTCAACTATACCTTTTTTGGTATGTACGTTTACTATCTTAGATGGTGCAATTTGATGATCGGCTCCACCATTTTTAGCTACATATAAATAACCCTTATCTGATATGTATTTTACTCTGAAAGACACTTCATCTACGTGAGCATCTATAACTACTTTGTATGTAGGATTCGTTGAAATATCTGCTTTTCTATTTGATTTAATTACACCAACTGCTGTTCCGTAATTATCAATTATAATATTATCAGTATATTGCTTTATATAATCAATCCAAAGTTGTTGGGATTCATTTTCAAATCCTGTTGGTGATAAACTGTTTAAATATTTTTTTAAAAATTTTTTATCCATTTTATGTTTGTTTTTAATTTTGGTCATCTGCTGTTTTAGCTAATACATACATACTAAATGACGCTTCTATTAACCCTAAAATTACTACTAATAATCCAAGTCCGTCATTTTTGTATAAATTTATTTCAGTATTATATGATAAAAATAATATTACTATTGTAGATATTAATGTTATAAGGTAAAAAAATACCATACCTCCGTTGAATCTTTTATAAATAATTTTGTTATTCTTCATTTTTTAATAATTTTGTTAGACCCCAAGTTGAAAACCCAAAAACCAACATACCAATTACTGATACCGTTTTACCATTGAATTCGTCCATTTTTAATTCAATTCCTGTTGGTATTATATTTAAAAATATACATGTGCATATAACAAATACACAATATATAATTATTGTAAAAAGTAATAATTCTGGATTTCCTTTTAAATATTTCATTAATTATCTTGTTCTACCCATTCACCATCAATTAACTTATAATGTGTTATAGTGTTCATTCTTAAAAATGGGAATGAATTTGTTAGTACTTTTTCTTTTACATAGTAATCGGTATTATCTTTGACACCTTCTATTACTCCATCGTCATTTACGACTGCTTCAAAATCTTCCTGTGAATATGTTCTCATATATTTTTATATTTTTATAAATTTAGTTAAAAAAAATAATATTACAAAATTTATGTCGTAACACCGAATGTTAAGTGAAAATTAAATTCTGGTTCAGTAAATATACCCATATTATTTCTTATTTCATAATAAATTTCGTTATTAATAATGGGCATCCAATAATGTTTTCCATTGTTTTCTATCTTATTATTATAAACAACTTCAATTTCTTTTCTATCTAAAGATTTCCAATCGTAATTTTCACCAAGAAATTCGTTTCGTATTACTGTAATGTGGGGACCCCATTTGGGTGTTTGTAGTTTAATATTATTGTAAATTTTCTTACAAACATATTGGTAGTATTTTGAAAATTCATCATCTAATTGCACAATGCACCAACAAGGATCACTTATGTGATCCTTTATGATAGTCCTTGTTGGACTAAATAATATGACTCCCTTTGTTTTATACATTTGAGGCTCGTGTCGGAATCGAACCGACATCCGAAGGGTTAGAATCTTCTGCTTTTGCACAATAAGCTAACGAGCCATTTTAATAACCTTGTTTTTCATTAAATTCTGTGTCTGCTGGGTAATCAGTGACAAGATTTCCACAACATTCACATACTTCAAATTCTAATTCTACTGTTTCATAATTGTTCATGTAAGTACACCTACAATCTACATAAGATATACCAACACTTAAACAACTGGTACATACTTTAAATTTCTCTAATTTCATACCACAAAGATACGAAAAAAATTGGAGGGGATAATAAATCTCCCCCTCTATTTTTAGAAGCATTTTGCAATTTTTAATTTTTCATCTTTCTTTTTATAAAAATCACCTTTAGTTTTTTTATAAAGAAATAATGCAACTTGAGCTTTATCACGAGCTTCAACCCATTCTTTTCTTTTCATTTGAATTTCTTCATCTTTAACAGATGGTTTAATTCTAACTCTTTTATCGGTTTTTAAAACAGCTTTATATAAAAAGTGTAAAAAACGATTGATAGTTCTTAAAGTCATTTTATAGTTAGCTGAAACTAAGTTATTTCTTAATTTTTTCTTTTGTGATAATGATAAATTTCCAATTCCACTTTTTAAATCTTTTAATTCATCAAAGTTCACATCACCTGTTACTTGATAGTCCATAAATTCGACATATCGTTTTAATTTTGTTACAAATTCTTCAATTTCATTTTCGAAATTGTCAGTTGTCATTTTGAAATTCGTTTTATTCATTGTATTTTCCATTGTTTCCATGTTATTTTTTTTTAATTTGTTTAATTGTTTAATATTAATTGTAATTCTACTGTTTGAAAACAATGTTAAGTTGGACCTCTAATTACCTATGTCATGGTGTCTCCTTTCTTTTTTAATTTATTTTTTAATATTTTATAAAATTTTACAGTTAATTCTTGCCTTTCTGAATAATGTTTATAATCATAAACTTCATCAGATAGTAGTTCTGATATTTTAAATATATTTTCTTTAGTTAATTTTTTTATTTTCATTTTAAAACTCCTTTACTTCATTTTTATATTCTTCTTTGATGACTCTACCGTATATTGTTCTGGTCCAACCATTTTCCCAACCTTTATTGTTGGCTATTAGATACCCTCGTTCGTCATTTTTCTGTGTAATCTTATGGCAATCAATTAAACGACCCCTACATTTACAGAAAACCATATCTCCTATATCATATTTTTCTTGTTTTTTAAAAGTCATTAAACCTCCATTGTGTAAAATTGGTGTCATTGAATTACCGAAACATTTCATTTTACCCGTTCCGTTTTTATCTAATTCTTCTATTAATCTTTCGTATTTATTCATTATTTTTTATTTTTTTAATCCATTTTTTCTAATAATCTATTGCCTTGTTTTATAACTTGTTCCAAAGCTCTTTCTTCGTATGGTGATCCTTTCATATATCCCATTAATATAGCCATAGATTTGGCGATGTAATCTTCTATTTCTAATTTTTTATTCATAACATTTTTCTTTTTTTAACATTAACGGTAAATTACTTGTTAATTTTCTACTTTTTTCACCAGGTTCAATAGCAACAGAAGTGTATTCGTTAATATCAGGTTCATAAAAAACTGATATACGAATATCGTTATTTATTAATTTCTTTACAAATTTAATAAATTCATTATAATCTTTCACACTTAAATACACTAAATATTTTGATTCTTTGTTCCATTTTGAAGCAATTTCGGGGTGGTCATATTGAAATTGAATGGATGCGTGTCCTGCTTGAACAGCTTGATAGGATGGTAATATATCACTTCTTGTGATAACAATTAATTTGTTGTTTTTAATCTAAGTCATTTTCTTTTAATTTTTTTGTTTTTAATTACACTACAAATATACAACTTTTTATTAAATAAAAAAGCTTTTGTTTGTTTTTTTTATATATTAAAAAACTATATCACATTTTACTTATATAAATTGTAAATTAAAAATATGTATGAAAGATTTTAATATTTGGTTGGGTGATGAAGAAAAGATTATTATTCGTTCAAATACAGATAAATATAGTAATGTAACAGTTTCATTAAATAATATTAATAATGAAGTAATTTACAAAACAGATAGTACTTTTATTAAAGGTGCATCTTTTTGGTATAAAGTGAATATTCCATTAAAGGATTTAAAAACAATTATTGTGAAATTGTATTCAAATGATGTTTTAATACAGGAAAATGAAATTTATGATGGTAAACAATTATCAATATTTGTAGATGTTCCATTAGGTCTTGGTGATTTTATGTGGGTTACACCATTTATTAGAAAATTATCTAATCTTTATGATAGAAAGTTAGATGTATATGGGTATCCTAATTATGAAGAATTTCTTAAAAACAATCCATATGTTAACGATTTTTATGATAGGACTAAATATCTTAAAGAAGATATAAATAAAAGAAATGAAAATTTTGATGTATTTGATGACCAAACTGGATATCCTTATTTTTATTCTGATTTAAGACAATTGGCATGTAAATCTGCAAGTATTACATTAAAAGAAGAAGAATGTGAATTGGATTACATACCAGATGAATATATTGAAATTAAAGAATTACCAGAAAAATATATA
>Ga0210003_1001774_pt1 | contig 18715 bp, 18 predicted proteins | sample LantaG_FD_182804 | JGI IMG/M metagenome (GOLD analysis project Ga0210003, IMG submission 182804) | Deep subsurface microbial communities from Baltic Sea to uncover new lineages of life (NeLLi) - Landsort_02402 metaG (SPAdes) (version 2) | ecosystem: Environmental > Aquatic > Marine > Oceanic >...
GGGGGGGGGGGGGGGGGAGAAGAAGAAGAGAGAGAGGTCTAGCGACGACGACGTAACTTCAACAGCTCACTTTTCTTCGATTTCGGTGCGTGCCTCCCCAAAACCACTCCACCCCCCAATTCAAACCCCACCCCTAGGGCCTTCCTCGAGAAGCGCTACGCCGAGGACATGGGCATCGAGGACGCCATCCACACCGCGCTGCTGACTTTGAAAGAGGGCTTTGAGGGCCAGGTCTCGGGAGACAATGTTGAGATCGCCGTCGTCGGGACGGGGGGCGACAGGTCGTTTCGGGTGCTTACCGCTGCCGAGGTGAACGACTACCTGGCCGAGGTGGACTAAGAAAAGAAAAGAAAAAAGGGGTGCGGTGGTGGGAAGAGGTCGAGAGAGAGAGAGAGAGAGAGAGAAAAGAGGGAGAGAAAGAGAGGAGCTCTTTTTTGCTTCCGTGCCCCTGCCTGCCTGCTGCTCTTTCTTTTGCTTTTTCTTTTCTCCGCTTGTTTGCTAGCAAAGGATCTGTAAGCATTCTTTTATTTTTGTTTTTATTTGTTTGAAGCTCTGTCTTTTCTTTCGAATGGTAGATGTCCCGCGTCGAGGGAATGGAGAGGCCGAGTTTGAGGGACAAAGAAAGAGAGAAAGAGTTGGTTTTTTTTCCCAGGTCGAGGCCACTTTTTTCGACTCGAACGTGGCGGTGGGGCATCTCGAGGAAGAAGAAGGCATCGATCGATTTTCCTCCACCTCGCGCAACCAGCAGGAGCGGCTTCTGGGTCCTCTCCGTTCCAACCTGTACAGCTCGCTTCTGACTTCTTCGCCTAAACACAAACACCACCCATGGCGGCGAAGAAGAAGAAAAACGGCGGATCCAAGGGCAAAGCCGCAGCCGATGCATCATCAAACTCGAGCTCGACCTCTTCGAAAAAACCACCTCTTCAAAAACGCGCCTCCTCTTCTTCTTCTTTCGCGCCTGCCGACGTCGGGGGAGACGGCCTCGCGGCCCAGCTCCCCGAGGGGTTCCTCATCAAGCGCATGCCGGCAGACGGCAACTGTCTCTTCTCGGCTGTCGACGATCAGGTCTCGTCCGTGCTGGAAGCCGACCCCGGCGCGCTCGTGTCGCGCCGGTGGACGAATTTCCTCGCCTCGTGCTCACCTTCCACCTCCTCCGACGCCGAGAGGACGCCCCGGCGGTCGGACTTGGCCGCCCTGCTGCTGCCCAGCTCCTCCTCCTCCTCCTCCTCCTCCTCCTCCCGCGGCATCCCCCGAGGGCAGGCCGAGCTCCGCGCGGCAGCAGCCCTGTGGATCGCAGGCCACCCTGCGACGTTCGCCCCCTTTTTAGGAGATGGCGACCCGCGCGCCGTCGCATACAGCTACGCGCGGCGCGTGAGCAGGGACGGCGTGTGGGGCGGGCAGTGCGAGCAGGTGGCTCTCTGCCAGCTGCTCGGGGTGCGGCTGCGGATCTTCCAGGCGGGGCAGGCTCCGTGGGTGATAGCGCCTCCGATGCCGGAGAGCGAAGGAGGGGATGAGGGGGAGGAGGACGAAGATGATGATGACGAAGAAGGTTGGAAAAAGCCCAAGAAGAGCGCCAAGAAGAACAAGAAGAAGAACACAAACTCTTCTGCTCACTCTCCCTCGGAAAACGGAGGCACCGCCGCCACAGAAAACGGCAACGACAATTCAGAAGCATCCCCGCCGCCGCTTCCCGTGCTCAACGTCTCCTACCACCACGGAGAGCACTACAACTCGGTGCGCAGACAGCCGCTTGGAGTGAGGGAGGCCGCGGCGGCGGCGGCGGCGAGGCACCTGCGGGACAAGGAGGCGGTGGCGAAGGCGCTGGCGGCGATGGGCGACCTCGACGAGGGAGGCGACGACGACGGCGACGGCGGAGGAGGGATGAAGAAAAGCAGCACGAAGAGCAAGGCGAAGAAGAAGAAAGAGATGGAGGCGAAGATTGATTCAGAGGAGGCAGCAGCAGCGACAAAACCAGCAAGCGAAGAACGCGAAGAAGCAGAAGCAAAAGCGAAGCGGGGCCAGAACGACAAAGAAACAGAAGAAGAACAAGAAGAACAAGAGAAAGAAACCTCTTCTTCTTCTTCCTCGCTACGCAAGAAAAACGACCCCTGCGGCTGCGGATCCGGCCTGAGGTACAAGTCCTGCTGCCGCCCACGCGACCGCGCCCGCCTCCGCGCCGTGGCCCTGGCCGACGCAGCGGGCGTAGACGTCTCCGAGCTGGCGAGGAAGCTCGGGGACGGCGGCGACGAGATCGCAGCGAGGCTGGAGAGGGAGCTCGTGGTTTGAAAAGAGACTTTTTCATTTTTTTCTTCATTTCTTTTCTCGTTTTTTTTTTGAAGTGCAAAACTAAAATGACATTTTTCTTTTCACTCCAAACCTTCAAGAGGCCTTCAGGCTCGCTACCAGCCCGCCGCAGACGTCCAGGAACACCAGCACGTCCCCGGAGATGCGCTGCACGTCCACCGCGTATTCCCCGTCCCGGACCCTGTAGAGCTGGACCTCGAAGACCAAGACGTCCTGAGGGGAGGAGAGCGAAGACGAAGCGGGGGCGCCTGCTGCTGCTGCGCCGGCGTTTGCGCCGGAAGAGGAAGGGGGCATGTCCGTGGGCGGGTGCCCGCCGTCGACCTCGATGGCGTCGGAGGCCCCCCGCGAGGAGGAGGAAGCTCCGGGAGGCGCCGGCGTCGCCGCGCGCGAGCCGCCGCCCATTACGACGTCTTCGCTCCCTCCTCCGACTCCACCTCCACTTCCTCCACCACCTCCATTTCCACCTCCGCCATCGGCCGAGGAGCTCGTCGACGCCACCGGGGGGGTCCCGCCGTTGACCTCTCTGCCCGCCCTGCCCCCATCATCCCCTCCCACGGAAACCGGAGGCAGCACGGCCCGGCACTTGAAGTTGTAGGGCGCCCCTCCCCTCTTCCACGCGATGCCCCTCGCGGCCAGCGCCTGCAGTAAGTCCGCCACGGCCGCTCCCGGGTGCGCCCTCGTGTGCGCCCCCAGCCGCCACCTCCTCTCGGCCACGATCCTCCCCACGGGGGCCGCCCCGCCGGCGCTCGAAGACGAGGCCGCGGCGGCCGCGGCGGCCGCGGCGGCGGACTGCATGTTTTGTAAACCCGCGGCGGCGTCTCCCAGCTCGTTGGAACGGAGCGTCGCCGACGACGGCAGGCGGCGCCGCGCGTCCGCGACCAAGTGGTAGGCCACGGTCGCCCTGTTGGTGACGCGGGCCGCCAGGGCCTGCGCCAGGGCGGCCCGGTCGAATCCCAGGCGTGACACCTCGTCGAGGGCCGCGGCGTCGAGAGGGGGCAGGTTGCTGTTCCGGGCCCTGCCGTTGTTGCTGTTGCCGCTGTTGCCGCTGTTGTTTCCATTTCCGTTGTTGTTCAAGCTCGGGCTGCTTCCCCCACCAAAGAGCGCGTCCAACCCTCCCGGCGTCGCCAGGTACCGCGGCAGGTGCAGCGTGAACCACGGGTGCTGCCTGATCTCGGGGACCGTGATCCTCTTCAGGGGGTCGACGAGCAGCATGCGCGGGATCAGGTCGCGCGCGCCGGGGCTCAGGTGCGAAGGCAAACTGTAAGCCCCGGCCTTGATCTTCTTGAACAGGTTCGGGATGTTTTCGTCGTCGAAGGGTAAAGAACCACACAGCAGCGCGTAGAGGATGACGCCGCAGGACCAGACGTCCACCTCGGGGCCCGCATACAACCTGCCGGAGATCACTTCCGGAGCTGCATAGTTCGGGGAGCCGCACGAGGTTTTTAAGAAATGGCCGTCTCGCATCACGTTCGACAAACCGAAATCTGCGATCTTGACCGCCATCGACGCATCTAGCAGCAGGTTCTCGGGCTTCAGGTCGCGGTGGACCACCATGTGCCTGTGGCAGTACTCGACACCGGAGACTATCTGCTGGAAGAAATGCCGCGCCTCGGACTCGGGCAGGCGTCCCTTTTCGACGATGTAGTCGAAGAGCTCCCCGGCGCGAACGTACTCCATCACGACGTAGATGTCGGAGGGGGTGTCCACCACCTCGTAGAGGCGGATGATGTGCGGGTGGGCGAAGAGGCGGAGGATCTTGATCTCTCGGCGGACTGAGGGGGTGGGGAAGGGTGAGAGAGTCGAGGGTGAGAGTTTTTTCTTTTTCCCTTCAAAATTTCGACGTTTTGAAAAAAGCAAAACCCTCTTTCTCCTCTCCTTACCTTTCTCCTCCATGTCCATCTGCTTGATCTTCTTTCTGTTGAGGATCTTGATCGCGACCTTGTGTCCCGTGAGGACGTGCTCGGCGATCTTGACCTGGAGTTTGGATTTCGTGGTGGTGGTGGAAGAGAGGAAGAGAGAGAGGGAAAAGAAAAGAGGGTAAGGTCGAGGATGAAGGTTGAGGTCAAAGGTCGAGAAGAGCTAGCCTTTTGATGATTCCCATCTCCTTCTCTCTTCTCTCCTCCTCCATCTCTCCTTTACCTTTCCGAAACTTCCGATGCCGAGGGTCTTTCCTAGCCTGTAATTAGAAAGAAAAAAGTCGGCGGCAGCTGCTGCAGCCGGTGGCGTGGCGGCGCCCGATGCTTGCTGTTGCTGGTGTTGCGCGGCAGCGGCAGCGGCGTGAGCGGCGGCGGCCTGTTGCTGCGCATGCTGCTGCTGTTGCTGTTGCTGCTGGTGCTGCTGGTGCTGGTGCTGGTGCTGAGCGTCGCCGTACATCTGATCGTGGTGATCCATGTGTCTTGCTACTCGTCGTCAAAGCAGGGGCAGGCGTAGCCGAGGGCGAGGGGAAGCGAGAAAGAGAGATTGGAGATGCGTTGGGAAAAAAAACTTTTGTTTTGATTGCTGACTCTGATCTCTGATTTTCGCGGCTCGCGACAAGGACAGAGACGAGCTCCGATCTAGTGCTCCTTCCTGGAGAGGATCTAGCAGATCAATCCAGAGACGTGACCCGTGAGGGAGCGACCCAGAGAGCCCTGCAGCGACGCGAAAGAGAAATTTTTTTAGCAAAAAACACCCCCCTCTTTCGTTTTTTTTCTCGGTGTTTTTTTGTGAATGACAACGTCGACCTTGCCTCTCTCTTTTTTTCTTTTCAACCCCGACCCCTTCTCCACCGCCATCGTTCATTCATTCAGTAAAGTTCAGGTCAGTTTCATCGTGTTAACAGTTCAAGAGGGAGGAACAAAAAAGCAAAGCAGTTGATACAAGTGCAGCAGGGGTGACAGGAGAGGTGAAATCGAGATCTCAGGAGTTTTTACCTTTCGTCGTCGCCGTCGTCGCAGACCGCCGGCACCCTCAAGGAGAGGTCCACCGCCGCGTCCACTCCGCCTCCGCCGTTGGAAGCAGCAGAAGAGGCGTTGCCGTGGTCGCCTGTGGAGTCTCTGAACGCGAGCACGATGTGGAGGTGGCCTCCGACCGAGGAGGAAGAAGAAATGTTGGCGGCTCCGTTCCCCTCTCCCTCTCCCTCTCCCTCTCCTCCGCTTTCCAGAATCGGGATGCCCAGCAGCGCGCGCACCGGGTTCATCGCCGCGACGGCGGACAGGGCCCTCGCCAGGTCCTTCGAGGCGACGTGGACCCGAGCCTTGCCAGAGCCTCCCCCCCCTCCGTTTCCGTTCCCGTCGCTACTCTCGGCGTCGACCTCCTCGGCGCTCCTCCTCGCGGCCGGAGGGAGCACCTCGAGCCCCTCGAGTCTGCTGCTGACGCCGCAGCCTATCCCCTGCGCCGAGACCTCGAGGCGCCCCGCGGCGTCTATGGACAAGGTCAGGGTCGGGGCCAGGGCCAGGACGCGGTCGGCGAGGACGTGGAGGCGGGAACAGGCGGGGACCCCCCCGCCTCCGGAAGCGCCTCCTCCCCGCCCGCTTCCGCCTCCTCCTCCGCTTCCCCCGCTTCCTCCTCCCCCCCTCGCGCCGCCCTCGGCCGCGGCGGCCGAGGATCCCGAGCCCGGGTTCTTCGGAGAGGGGCTCGACGCCAGGTCGACGTAGAACCTCGCCATGAGCGGCGCGTCCCTCTCGGCGATCAGCGCGTCGATGTCGCCCGGGTACAGCGGCTGCGAGATCGGGATCTCGACCGCGGCGAGGAGGGAGGAGGAGGAGGAAGAGGCGGCGGTTGCACTTGCAGAACCGCCGCTCCTCGCCTGGATGGACAGGTAGGGCTTCCCTCGCAGGTCCGTACCCGCCCCCCCTGCCCCGGCGCTGGGCCTCAGCGTCAGCTTCAGGTCGACGCCTTCGGGGGCCAGGGCGGCGGCCCCGCGCAGGCCGCGGCGGAGCTGCGGCCCCTCGAGCTGGAACGCGATCAGGTTGCGGTGCCTCGAGACGACGCGCGACGACGAGAAGATGGCCGACTGGAAGTTTTTTGAGTTTCTTGAAAGAGGTTTTTGAGTTTAGAGGGTTTTCAGGCGTCGCAATGCCTATCGAATGCGTCGCGTCCGAGGCGGCGGGGAGAAAAAAGAGGAGAAACCGGAGGGAAAGAAAAGAAGGGAAAGAAAAGAAGGGAAAGAAAAGAAGAAGAAAAACAGAAAACTCACGCTGGCCCAGCGCGCCACCACCTGCATCCCCGAGGCCTCCAGCGGGCCCTGGATCAGGTAGACCTGCTCCTCGGTCAGGAGCACCGAAAGGCGCTTGCCCTGCTTCTCGAGGGCAGGGAGCCAGTCTGTTTTTTGTTTTTTTGAAATGGGAGGAGTGGTTGAAAAAGTGGTCGGGGTTGAGAAAGAAGAAGAAGGAGAAGAAGAAGAGGTCGAGAAAAAGAGGGGGCATTCAAAAAACAAAAAGCATCTTCCTTCCTCTTCCCAAGCGAAATCCACCCTCTTCTCTTACCTCGTTCGAGCTCATGCAGCGCCCTGTCGGTCAGGGACGCGCGGAACTTCATGCCTGCTGAGCGGAGAAGCCAGAGAGGCGAGAGAAGGCATGCGGAAGCGGGAAGATTTGCTCTTCTGTCGATGATTTGCTCTTCGCTTTCTTTTTTTTTTTGTTCGTCGAGAGAAATAGTGGATGCAAGAGTTAGAACTCGCCGGCGAAGAAGAAAAGGAAAAAAAAAAGAGCTCACTTCTCTATTGCTTTTCTCCCGCTGCTCGAATTCGATTGCCCGCGCCCTCTACTCGGAGCTCACCGCACGCACTGCGTCGAAGCGGCCAAAGGGCAGAAAAAAAGAGCAGCAGGAGAAGCGAGCGCGAGCGCCGCCTCAGCATCTTGGAGCAAGCCCGCATCGACGTCTCGATCGCCGGCCGCTTTTTTTTCAATCATTGAATTTCAATCCCCCTTTCTCGCCGTTAAACCCCGATGATCTTCTACTCCTTCTTCAAGACCCTCGTGGGCAAGCAGGTCACGGTTGAGCTGAAGAACGACCTGGCCATCACGGGCGTGCTCCACAGCGTCGACCAGTACCTCAACATCAAGCTGACCGAGATCAGCGTCGGCGAGCCCGAGCGGCACCCGCAGGCAAGTTTTTTTTTTCGTTTTTCTTTTTCTTCGTTTCTTCGTTCTTCTTCTTCCTGTTTCCTTCTCTCTGGCTCACGCCAAGAACGCCACCCAATCAAAACTCCACACGGAAACCCCTCAACAACAGCTGGCGACGGTCAAGAACGTGTTCATCCGCGGGTCGGTGGTACGATACGTCAAGGTAAAGAAAGAGGAGAAGAGTTCGGGTTTTTCTTTTCTTCGTTTTCGTTCTCGTTTCGTTTGTTCTCGACCTCGACCTCCTCCTCCTGTTCTCACGCCTTTTCTCCCTCTCTCCATCTCTCTCTCTTCCTTCTTCTCAATCTACACCAGCTCCCCACGGACGGCGTCGACACCGAGCTCCTCCACGACGCGACCAGGCGGGAGGCGCGGGGGCAGTAAGGAAACTGTGTAACAAGAGCACTTGCAAAACAGAGAGAAAAGAGTTTTGTTTTTTGTTTTTTAAAACGCCTCTCTCTCGTCTCGCTCGCTCGCTCATCCTCTCTCTCTCTCTCTCTTCCTCTCTTCTCTCTCCATTCTTTTTGGATTTTTATCATTTCATTTTCATTTCATTTTGCACAAACAAGAACGACAAAACAAAAAAGCTGTTTTGATTTTTCCGAAGCAGAAAAGAGAAAGAGAAGAAAAAACAAAAAGGCGACTCACCTGGCCGCTTCCACGATAGCCTCCCTCGCCTCCGCAAACGCACCCACCACCGCCCCCAGCTGCAGCCTCTCGCTCACCCCGAACGCCAGGCTGTACTCCACGTCTGCCAGCGCCGACACCAACCCCGCCCGGGCCCTCTGCGGCATCCCGCCGAGGCGGAAGCACAGCGGCCCCAGGCCCCTCACGATGTCGACGAGCGCAAACCCTTGCAGCTGCTGCATCTTCGAGATGACCTCGAGGGCGTCGGAGAACTCGAGGTTGAGCAGGGCTTTCGCTGCTTCCTCAATGTCTTCGGGGGTGGGGTCTCCCGTGCAGGCGTATACCGCGGCGGCCTCGATCTCGGGAGAGGTTGAGGTTGTCGGCGCCGTCGTCGCCGTCGCTGGTGCTGTTGCTGCTGTTGTTTCACCGCCGCCGCCGCCAGAGGCCAGCGCCACGCTCTGCAAGATGTTGAGCGTCCTGCGCATGTCTCCGCCGCCTGATTGAGTTTGGTGGAAAGAAAAGAGAAAGAGAGAAAGAGAAAGAGTGAGCTTGTTTTCGTCGAAACTTCGAAAGAAAAAAAATGAGTTTCGAAATAATAATTAAAAAAACTTCAAAAGACTCCCTCACCGAGCGTCACAACAGCATCCAAACCCCCCGGAGCCAGCCTGACGCTCTCCTTCCCGCAGATCTCCAGCACCCGCTGCCTGACGTCCGCGTCCGGCAGCGGCGCGAACCGGAACCGCGTGCAGCGCGACTGGAGGGCCGGGATGATCTTGGACGCGTAGTTGGCGATCAGGCAGAACCGGGCGTTGCGGGTGTACTTCTCGATCACGCGCCTTAGGGCGAACTGCGCGTCCTTGGTCATGGCGTCGCATTCATCTAAGATCACTAGCTTAAACTTGTTCGAGAAGATGGTGCGCGTCGAGGCGAAGTCGACGACCTGCTGCCTGACCACGCCGATCCCGCGGTCGTCCGAGGCGTTGAGCTCGAGGACCATCGAGGGCATCGCGGCGGCGCCGTAGAGGGCGCGGGCCACCGCGAGGATCGTGGAGGTCTTGCCCGTTCCTGGGGGACCGTAGAGGAGGAGGTGCGGGAGGCGGTTCTCGGATACGAGGCGGCGGACTGGTTGGTTGGAAGAGGGGTGTTGAGGTTGAAAGAAAAAAGGTTGAGGATGCCGATTTGCGCGATTGCTCTCGAGTTCGATTGATGCCAACAATCAATCAATCGCCTTTTCTCTTTCTCTTTCTCCTCCCCTCTACCACCACTCACTCGTCTCGATGATCTCGCCGTGCGAGGCCACGTCGTCCAGCGTGTTGGGCCTGTACTTTTCGATCCACGGGGCGGAGGCGGCCGTGGCCGCGGCGCGGGCGAGGGCGTCGGCGGAAGGAGCAGCGGCGTCGTTGGCGGGAGCCTTGCCTTTGGCGAGGGCCTTTGCTGCTGCGGCTGCTGTTGCGGTGGTCGTGACGTCCGCAGTCGACGCAGGAGGAGCATCCGCCATGTCGGCGTCGGTCATCTTGAAAGGAGAAGACGGGGAGAGAAAGGGTGGAGCGCGCGCGAGCTCTATCCTTCTTCGAACGATTTCTGATTTATTTACTTTTTTTCGACGATGATTCGTTCGATTTTTTTCTTCCCAAAAAAACAAAATCTTGTTTCAACTCTCTTCGTCCTTTCCCCCCCCTATCTCGCAAGCATAGGCTGCGCCTCTTCCACCCCGCGGCCTGCGGGGGGCGCAAGAGGTGGGTCGCTATGTCGTGGTGCCGCAGACGCCAGGTGAGCACAGCAGGGGCAAGAGAAAGGCGAGGGGGAAAATTCAATGATTTGGTTTCATCGCCCCCTCTCGCTCGCTCACGAAACCTCGACCCCGACCCCCGACCTCTTCTCTCTCTCCCCTCCACTTCCACCAACACCAACGCAGCGCCGAGGACCCCGAGGACGCCACCCCCCGATCGGAGCAGAAGGACGCCGCCTGGTCCTCTCTGGAACGCCAGACCTCGAAGAAGGAGAAGACGACAAGGGAGAGAAGCAAGGACGCCGACGAAGAAGAAGAATTAGAAGCTGAGACAACAACGACGACGACGACGACGACGACGACGACTTCGACAACGACGACGACACCCCCACCCCCTCCTCCTCCCTCCCTCCTCCCGCTCCCGCCGCACGCCACCCTCTCTCCCGACGGCTGCCTCGACACCCGAGTCCTCCACGTCGACACCCTGGCGGGCGTGACCTTCGCCAACCATTACGTAATCGCAGCGACTCTGGGTCGAGGGGCGCACGGTGCCGTGAAAGCTGCTCTGGACACGAGATCGATGAAGCTGGTCGCTCTCAAGGTCATGCCGCGGGCGAGCAGGGCAGACAGGGAGGCGGCGCTGCGTGGTGGGAGGCTTCTGGGGATGCGGAGGAGGAGAGGGGTCGGTGCGGCGGCTGCAGCGTGGGGGCAGCAGCAAGAGGGGGCTCCTGCCGCCCCTCTCGAGAGGGGCCTCTCTGGCGTCTCCGTCGCTTCTTCCTCCTACTCGTCTTTCAACGCGGAAGGCGGCGGCAATTCAGAGGGAGCAACAGAGGCAGGAGAGAAGACGACAGCGGCGGCGGCTCTGCCCCTGGCGACCAGCGCGGCCGCGAGGGAGGCCGCGCTCCTCCGCGCGCTGGCCCCTCACCCGCACCTCATCCGTCCCTTGGAGGTGATCGACGACCCTCGCAGGGACAGGGTCCTGCTGGTGCTGGAGCACGCGCCCGGTGGCTGCGTGGCGAAGGTGAGCGACTTTGTCGTTGTTTCGAAAGCTTCTTCTTCGGCGGAAGTAGAAGGAAAAACGACGCCGACAGCGGCATCGAAAAACGCCGTGCCGCGCGCCCTCGTCCGCGCCGCCGCCCTCGGCTGCGCCTCCGCCTTACTCCACCTCCACGCCAGCAACGTCGCGCACGGGGACGTGAAGCCCGACAACATGCTGCTGGCGGAGGGAGGGAGGGTGGTGCTGGCCGACCTGGGCTCGGCGCGGCCTGCCGGGTTTGACCCGTCTTTTCCCTCTTCTTCGCACCCGACCTCCTCGGCCTCGACCTCGACCTCGGCCTCGAGGGAAGAAGCCTCTGCTGCTGCTCCTGCCGCCGGCCCGGGGGGGCCCTCTCGCCTCGGGAGGGGAAGGACGGCAGCAGGACAGCCGCCTTCTTCTCCGCTTTCTTCTGCTCCTCCTGCTGCCGTCACTGCTCACAGGGACCTCTCCCACCTCTGCGGCGGCGGCGGCAGAGGAGGAGGAGAAGCTTTCCAATCCGGCGGCATCGGCCGGACCACCTCGAGCGCGTCGGCTCTCGCGGCCTCTTCGATGATGGGCACGCACGCCGGCACCCCGGCCTTCACCAGCCCCGAGGAGGCGTCCGCGGGGGCAGCGTATTCTCCCTCCTCCTCTTCCTCTTCGCCTTCTCCTTCTCCTTCTCCATCTGTCTCGCGTGGCGGAAGCTGGAAGAACAGCAGCAGCAAAACGCTGGGAAGCGGCGCAAGCACCCCTCGCACGCCCGCGACCCCCTCCTTCGTGCCCCCTCCCGCTCCCCGTTCTCTTGCCCACCCGCCCGCCGCCGCCTCAGACATGTGGGCCCTGGGCGTCTCCCTCTACTGCCTCGCCTTCGGTGCCTTGCCCTTCAGCGGCTCGTCGCCGCTCGAGCTCTACGAGAACATCGCGACGAGGGAGCCCCCGCTCCTCTCGAGAGAGAAAAAGGAGGAGGAGGAGGAGGAGGAGGAGGAGGAGGGGAAAGAAGAGCAGCCTTCGAGTTCTTCCTCGACTTCCTCTTCTCTCGACCACCTCATCTCGCGCCTGCTCGAGAAGGACGCGGCCCTCCGCGCCACCGCTGCCGAGGTGCTCGCGCACCCCTGGGTGACCCGTTGCGGGGCGTCTTCTCGAGAGCAGCGCGATGCCGCGTCGAGCCTTCCCTCCTCGCCGCAGCAGCAGCTGCTGCTGCGGGAGAATGTGCTCTCGCGCCTCCTCGGCGAGGCTTGCTCCTCTTCCTCTTCCTCGAAGCGAAAGGGCGAGAAAGGCGAAGACAACGACAAAAACACCCCGGGGAAGCGCCTGCTCTCTCTCTCGCCCGGCCAGCTCCTCTCCAGGGAAGGTGAACCGGCCCCCTTCTGCCTCTACATCTGCGAGGGGACCCTCGAAGTCGTCCACGCCCTCGGGGAGGCCCTGGCCGGGGACTCGGACCTGGCCGGCGCCGGCAGCGGCGACGAAGACGAGGAAGACGAGGACGAAGACGAGGACGGAGAGCAGCAGAAAGAAGACAGCGCAGGCGGGGGGACTTTCACCCCTCGGCAGGTGCACCTGCGCCCTCGGCCGATCGCCGCGAGGGCCCCCACGGTCAGGGCGACGGTCCGCGGCGCCGCGGCGAGGGCGGCCGAGCTGCTCGCCGCCGCCGCGGAAGCCGCCGCCGCCAGCGCCAGCGCCGCCGCGAGCGCTTCTTCTCCTTCTTCTTCCTCTTCTTCTTCTGCTTCCGCCGCGCTTCTTCTTCCTCCCTCGACCTCTCCCGCAACAGCCCCGGATCTACCCCCTTCTTCCTCCTCTTCTTCCTCAGCTGTTGCGATCGGCGTCAGGCGGGCGGGGGAGCTGGTCGCGGAGCCGGAAGCCATCGAAGCTGCAACAGCAGCAGCAGCAGCAGCTGCCGCCGCGGCGGCGGCAGCGGCGGCGACGACAACGAGAAACGCCGCTCCTCCTTCTTCTTCTTCTTCCACCACCGCTTCTCCTTCGTATCCTCCTCCTCGCCACCACCCGCCCCCGCGGTGGCGCACGGGAGTCCGCGCCGGGCCCGCGGGGGCGACGGTGCTGGAGGTGGACCCTTCTGCTCTGTGGGAGGCGGCAGCAACAGCGGCGGCAGCAACAACAGCGGCAGCGGCAGCAGCAACGGCAGCTTCTTCTTCTTCGAGCAACAAGAAGAAGAAAGCGAGCCGAAGAACCGAAGCAGAGCAGGAGGAAAGGGAGGACGCCCTCGCGCTGGCCCTGGAGTCCGCCGCGGCCTCCCGCAGGGCTGATCTTCTCGTTAGGGGCGCCCTGGAGAGGCTGGCGGCCCTGGCGAGGGCGCTTCCCCCCGCCGTCTCGGTCGCCGCGACTGCCCGGGGGCGGCAGAGGGCGAAAGAGGCTGCTTGCGCTGCTTCCGCTGCTCCCGCTGTTGCCGCGTTATCAAGAGGAGATGGGGACTTCTCGGCGGTCTGCGACGCCGCCGTCGCCGCGGTGCGGGGGGAGAGGACGCTGAGCGAGAGGGAGCTTCTGAAGAGACAGGGCCAGTAAAAAAATTTGTTACACTTCGGTTTTTGGTCAATTCTTGTCAAGTTTCTTTCATTCTTTTTTTTTCAAACTTCAAGCGTCTCCCCACCCGCCGCTGTCGTCCGCGACCCTGGGCATCCAAGACGCAGCTTCCGGGTCGAGCTTTATTGTCTTCGCCGGCTCGCTTTCCTTCCCCCTCCTCTTCGCTCTTGCCACAGCGGCCTCGAGCTCCTCGCGCAGTGCCCTGCACCCCTCGGAGCTCAAACCCAGATCCCTCGCCGTCTCCGCCGCCCAGGCCGCCGTCAGGGGGGCCGGGACTCCCAGGTCCCAGAGGAGCCTGTCCTGGACGCGCAAGCCGTCGCAGTGGGCGTCCAGCTCGAGCTCGACGACGCGAGGGGAAGGGGAGGAGGAGGAGGAGGAAGTCCGGGGCCGAGGGATTCGAACCCCGCGACCCGAGGTCGCAGGACGAGGGGGAGCTCCTTCGCCGTCGCCTTTCACTCCTCCTCCTTCTTCTCCTCCATCGTCCTCTTCCCTGAACGGCGCCAGGTACTCGAGCACCTGCTCCGTGATCGCCTCTGCCGATGCAGGCTCCATCCCGGTCTCCTGGCAGAGTTTGAGCGCGAGGCGCGACGCGGCTTCGTCGGAGACTGTTTTTTGGAGGTGGAAGGGGGTTGAGGTTGAGGTTGAAAAGGAGAGAGAAAGAGAGGTGAGAAAGAGCGGCGATGATGATGAGTTCGAAACTCGAGAGTGACGTCGAAGTCGCCCTTGCTTTTCTGGAAAACTAACAATCTGAGAGAAACCAGAATGCTCTTCCTTACCGTCGAGAGGCAACAGGATGTCCTCGCGCATCGCGGCGTGGCCTCCCGTGCGGTCGATCGCGATGGCGACGGGGGCGACGAAAAAGTCGCCGCCACCGTCGCCTTGCTTCGTCGCTCCTCCCGCGGCGGCGAAAACACTGGGCATCGACGCCTCGCGCTTGACGGCAGAGGGCGAAGCCGGATCGAGCCTCTGCGCCCTTGCCTCGGCGAGCGCCAGCCGGACGCTCGGGCGAGGAGGAGGGAGCTCCGAGGAAGAAGTCATTGGTTTTTTCTTTTTTGACGGTGCAGAGATGTGAATTTTTTTCCCTTCATTTTTCTTCGTTTTTTTCGTTTCGTTTTTTTTTTCGTTTCTTCTCTTTCTCGTTCCCTTTCCCCCTCTCCCTCCTCCTCCACCGCAAACACCAATGCGCCTCACCGCCGTCGCCATCCTGCGGAAGCGGGAGGGCGACGCCGCGGCCGACCCGCTCCTCCTGGGCTTCGGCGCCGACCTCTCCACATTCGGCTTTTTCCAGCGCGGCGCCGTCCGCGAGATGCTCATGTTCGTCGGCAGGACCGTCGCCAAGCGCACCGAGGTCGGGTGCCGGCAGGTGAGTGAGAGTGAAGGGGCGAAGGAGGAGGAGAGGCCCATCGGAGAGTGTCAGCTGGGGCGAAACAGACGGTGGAAGGAAGGGGGGGAAAACGGCGACGCATGATTTGCCATCGAAACGATCGATCGACGACGCTTTTGCTTCGAGGCGCGCCTTCTCTCTCTCGCTGTCCCCCTCCTGCTCACCCCCTTCTTCCTCCTCCTCCCGCTTTCTCAACCCCCAACTTTTCCCCAGACAGTCCAGAACGAGGACTACTTCTGCCACGCCCACAACGCCGACGGCCTCGTCGGCATCGCGTTCGCCGACGCAGACTACCCGGCCCGCGCCGCGTTCGGCGTCGTCTCTTCTGCGCTGGAGAATTTCACCAAACAGCTCGGCAACGACTCGTGGCGGGACGCGCGGGAGGACTCGACCGAGGGCAACGCCGCGTGCGAGAGTGCCGTGGCCGCCTACCAGGACCCCGCCGCGGCTGACAAGCTGACGGCCATCCAGCGCGACCTCGACGAGACGAAGGTGGTCTTGCACAAGACGATCGAGTCGGTGCTGGCGCGCGGGGAGAAACTTGACGCTCTTGTGGATAAGAGCGCGGATCTGTCGTTAGCATCCCAGATGTTTTACAAGCAGGCGAGGAAGACCAACTCGTGCTGCAAGATGATGTAGAGGGAAGAGGAGAAGAGAGAAAAGAGAGGGAGGGAATGAGAAAGGAAGCCTTCGAGCAGCGGCGAGGAAGAAAAGGGGGAAAAAACCCGAAAATTTTTTTCGTTTCAAAGTTTAATTTCAGAAAAAGAACCCAGCACTTGTGTGATTTCATCTCTCTTTTGTTTCCACCCTGTTGTTTCTATGCAGCTCTCGCGGCTCTTGTTTTGCTCATTCTCGGCGAAGACGAAGTAGAAGAGCGAACGAGAGAGAGAAAAGAAGAGGATGATGAGGTAATATTAGCAAATTTTCTTTTTCTCGAAGAGCTCTTTTTTCTTTTTTTCTTCAGAATTGAGCTTCTAAGTTCGCCTTTTTCGCATTTCGATCGGGACAAGTGCGCTCCAGCGGGCCCGCGCGCGCGATCCCGCCTCCTCCCCTTTGAGAATCGAGGCATGTCAAAACATACGCGCACTGGCGTTGGGGGCCAGGTCGCCGCGGGCGGCGAGGGAGCGGCGGCGGCGAACATCGACGACGAATGGGCGTTGGAGCGAGCGCCGGCGGCAGCGGCGGCGGCGGCGGCGACGACGACGACGACGGCCGCCGCTGCTTCGGCCGACCCAAACAACACCAACGCCAACGCCTCCGACGACGACGACGACGGCGACGACGACGAGGCCACAGCCCCCTCCACCGGCGACGGCGGCGGCGACGGCAACGCGACGACGAAGCCACCCGCGAAGAGGTCCCGCGTCGAGCTCAACCGGGCGGCGCAGGCCCGGTTCCGCGAGCGGCGCAAGGCGAGGATAGCGGCGCTCGAGGCGTCGGCGGCCAAGGCCGCCGCCGAGGCGCGCGCGCTGGAGGAGCTCCGGGCCGAGGTGGCGAGGCTGCGGGCGGCGCTGTCCGTCGCAGGGACGAGCGCAACCGCCATTCAGCAGCAGCAGCAGCAGCAGCAGCAGCAGGAGATGGCGGGAGCCAGAACGGCAGCGGCAGCGGCAGCAGCAGCGGTGGCGGGAACGGCGGCGACCGGCGGCGCTCTTCTCGTCCCCTCGCCTCCTTCTCCGCCGTCACCGCCGCTGCCGACGGTCGCGATGGTCGATTGGCTCAAGGTCGCGCCCCGACTCGTCCCCTCCGACTGGGACCTGACGAGCGAGCCCGTGCGGAGGGAGCTCGAGGGCGTCGCGGCCACGAGGTCCGCGGCGATGGTCGACGGCATCGGTGGAGGAGGAGGAAACGGCAACGGAGACGGCAACGGCAACGGAGGCGGAGGTGGAGGTGGAGGTGGAGATCGAGCGCCGAACGCGGCTGCTTCTCGAGGAGGAGGAGGAGGAGGAGGAGGAGCAGGGGCAGGTGCGGCGAGCTCCTCCGCTGCCGCTCACCCCACCTCCCGAGACGGCGGAGCGACGATGACAATACAGCCAGGAGCAGCGAACGCGACGGCGACGACGACGACAGCGGCCCCCTCTTCCCAGGCAGCAGCCGCGCGCATCTCGCCGCGCTCGGTCGTCATCAGCCTCCCGCTGCTCCCCAGGGAAGAGAGGACGCCGAGTCCGCTGGCCGCCGCTTCTTCCGGCTTTTTGCTCCCGTCGTTTTCGCCCTCTCCTCTTGCCGCGCAGCAGCAGCAGCAGCAGCAGCAGCACAACGCGAACGGCGCCGTCGCCGTCGCCACGGCCGAGGACGTGATGCGCTGGCCGTGGCGGCGCCACCTGGCGCTCTACGCGGCTGCGGCGGCCGAGGCCGCGCGCTGCCTGCCGCTCGCCGCCGCAGGGGACGCCTCGGCCGCCGCCTCTGCGTCGGACGCCGCCAGGCAGCTCCGGGCCTGCTTCACGGTCATGTGCAGCGTCGACGCCAGGCACGCGCGGGTCGCGATGCTGTCGGACGTGAGGACGCTGGGGCTGCCCCCCGATGGCGACGGGTCCCGGGCCGCGGCGGCGGCGGCTGCCGCCTTGGCGGCGACGCTGACGAGGCAACAGGCCGCCGCGGCCAAGGCCGCCGGGGCCGCGTACGAGGCGAGCGCCGCGGCGGCGCGGGCGAGGAGGGCGGCGCTGGCCCCGCTGGCGTGCGGCGACGGCGGGGAGCTGCGGGCGCTCGAGGCGCAGGGCCTGCTCCGCGCCAACCTCGACGAAGAAGTAGAGGCCGCCGCGGCGCTCGCGCACGCGCTTATCGCCACTATATTGTCCCCGCAGCAGGTCGCCGCGGCCGTCGGGGCAGCGTACCCTTCGGGCTTCGACGTCGCGGCCGTGACCGCGGTGCTGGCTGGGAGGGCGGGGGGAGGAGGGAGCGGGAGGGGGAGGGGCGGCGGCGGGAACGGAGTTGGTGGAATTGCCGCCGGCGGAGGAGGGAATGGGAACGGAGGTCGCCAGCAAACCCAGCAGCAGCAGCAGAGGCGCCCCGGAGGGAACGGAGGAGGAGCCGGTAGCGGCAGCGGGGGCAGTGGCCCCTCGCCGCTGGGGGTCGCTGGTGGAGCGGACAGCCTGGGCTTCGACCCGCTCGACGACCTGATTTTTTAAAAAAGAAGTAGAGAAGAAAAGAAGTCTTTTTTTTGTTGTTGTTGGGGTTTTTCCGTTTTTCGTTTTCTTCACTTTTTTTTCTCCTCTGTCAAAACGTCTCATCCCTTGCCACTTACCTTTTCTACTTTTTTTCCGCTTCCCACCGAGATCTCTTCCTCGTGCTCTTTTTTGAATAAAAACCATGTCTGAGGTGCGAAGATTGGTGCCTGCTCGCTGCGACAAGTCAGCCCCTTGCGAACGAAAGAAGAAAGAGAAAGATAGAAAGAGAAGAGTTTTTTCTCTCATTCTATTTTTAGAAGAAGAAAAGAAAACGAAAAATCAACTCATCTCACCTCCACCGCCGCTCTTTCTCCCTCCCTCTCATCTCTTCCTCCTCCCACCTCTCCCCACTCATCGAGACAGCAACTCAAGACCGTCTTCCTCGCCTACTCGGCCTACGGAGCCCGCCGCCCCTCGGGGTCCTCCTCCGCGGGATCCGCCTCGGGCACCTCGATCCCGGCCTTCCCTCTGCCCTCGGCCGCGACGGCGGAGATCGATGGCGCCCGCTTCTCCAAGCTGGTGCGCGCCGCTGGGCTGCTGGATCCCTCTGCTTCTGCCAAGAACAAGGGCTCCAAGCTGACGCCCGCCGACGTCGACCTGGCGTTCGCCCAGGCCTGCGCCGCCAGCGGCAATCTTGCCTCCAAGAAGCTGCGCTTCGAGGAGTTTGTCAAGGCCCTGAGAGTGCTCTCCGGGCGTGGAGGCTTCGACGAGGCCGAGCTGGTCTTCGCGGTGGCCTCCTCGGGGGGGCCCAGGCCCTCGGGCGAGGCGACCGTGCCCGACTTTGTGAGGTTTCACGACGACAAGGTAAGAGAGGGGAGAGAGAGAGAGAGAGAGAGAGAGAGAGTTTGGGAGAGGGGA
>Ga0210003_1001775_pt1 | contig 18714 bp, 20 predicted proteins | sample LantaG_FD_182804 | JGI IMG/M metagenome (GOLD analysis project Ga0210003, IMG submission 182804) | Deep subsurface microbial communities from Baltic Sea to uncover new lineages of life (NeLLi) - Landsort_02402 metaG (SPAdes) (version 2) | ecosystem: Environmental > Aquatic > Marine > Oceanic >...
GGTTGAGGGTAGAGCTAGTGAAAAGAAGAGTGAGAAAAGTGAGAGGAGAAGAGAGGGGGCTTGTCGCGCCGGGGGGTCTTGTTTGGTTTCGTCTTTACAGAGAGCTTTACAGAGAGGGCTCATGGCTTCATGTTACAAGCGGGAGGAGGTGAGAGGCGACGAGTTGGGGGGTGGTGTGTGGTTGAGAGAGAGAGGGCAGCGTGAGAGAAGAGAGAAGAGAGGAGAGAGAGTTTTTTGAAGTTTTTTTTTCCCCTTCAACTCACTTCCTCCACTCTCCACTTCTCTTTCCCTCTCCCCCTCTCTCTTTCTCTCTTTCCAGCACGCAACAACAACACGGCATGAACGTGTGCCTCTCTACCTTCTTCTTCCTCAAATTCTGTCTTTTTCTTAGTTGTGGGTGGGCAAGTGTGCGAACACAAGCAAGCCCGTTTTAAAAATTGAGAGAGGCGAGCGGCCACTTGGGCCGACGCCGCCGGAAGGACGCGCTGAAAAAGTGCGAGGCGCGGCCCCCCGGCGTAGGAGAAGCACCTGCGTGAGCGTGCCTGCCTACTCCCCAGGTAAGTGACCGTAACGAAGCGGCAGGGGAGGTGTTGTAGAGGAAGTGGAGACCGAGACCGAGGTAGGAGGTAGGAGGTAGCAAAAGGAGGAGAGCTTTGGGAGTTTCGAAAGAGAGAAAAAAATTCACTCTTTTTTCCCACTAATCCAATCGCGTCTCTCGCGTGCCTCTCGCGAGAGCTGCCTCTTGCTCTCTCTGCGCGTCGCCGAGAGAGGGACTGTCTCTCGGTTGTCGTGTTTAGTTTGTGCTCGGGCAGATTGCTGCCGCTGAAGAACAGGGCGCGCCCCGTGCGAAGGTCGATCGAGATCGAGACGAGCGAACGAACGACGAACGATCGATCGACATCGAGAGGCATTCGCCTTCTGTTTTTGGACTCGCAGGAGGCCCCTGTTCGTCTCGCCGCTTCGACAGGGCAACAACGACGGTCGTGTTAAAGCGCTGGAAGAGTTTCGTGACTCGAAAAGCTCCATCGGCTTTTCCAGAAGAGAAAAAGGCGCGCTCACGAAATCGAATCATCACGAAACGGACATTCGATCTTCTTCTTCTTCCACCTTCTTCTTCGACCTTCTTCTTCACCGCCACAACCAACCATGGCCTCGACGGACAAGCAGCCCGTCGCCATCGACGCCGAAGGGCCCTCGCCCTACGAGATCCTCGGCCTCGCGCCGCCGGACTTCTCCGCCCCCGACACCTCGAGCGCCGAGTTCCTGGGCCCGCAGCCCGCCGACGTGCGCAGGGCCTTCCGCAAGCTGGCACTGACAAAACACCCCGACAAGCAGCCGGGCAACCCCAGGGCCGCGGACGAGTTCGCGCGCATCCAGGCCGCCGCCGACGCGCTCTCGGACCCGGGGGCCAAGGAGGCGTGGGACGCGCTGCTGGCGGCGAGGGCGGCGACGGCGGCGCGGCGGGCCGCCGCGGGGGACAAGCGCAAGAGGATGCTCGACGACCTGGAGGCGCGCGAGAGGGCCGCGGAGGCGAGCGCGGGCGAGAGGACCGCCGTCGACAGCGCGAGGAGGAGGCTCGCCGCGGAGCTGGAGAGGCTCCGGAAGAAGCACCAAGCGGAAGAGGAGGAGAAGAAGAAGAAAAAGGTTGCTGCAACGGCGACAACGACGACAACGACGGGAGGAGGAGCTTTTTCATCGAAACAACCGACTCAGTCCGCGCTCGACGACGAGCTCTCCAGGACGCTGAAGATCACCTGGTGTACCGTCGCGGAGGGGCAAGAGGACTGCAGCGCCGAGGAGGTTCGCGCCGCGGTCGAGGAGCTCGTGGCTGGGGCTGTCGCGAAAAGCAAAAGGACAAAGAGCAGCTCTTCCTTGCCGTCGTCGTCGTCGTCTTTGCCTTTTTCTTCATCTCTCGCCTCTGCTCTTTCCTCTCCGAACCTGATCCCTCCCTTCGTTTCCGACGTCGTCCTCCGCCCGGCGTCCAAGAAGAAGCACCAGTCGAGCGCGCTGGCTGTGATGAGCTCGAGGGAGGCCGCGAGCGTGGCCGAGGCGAGCGGTCCCGCGCTCTCGGGCTCCAGGGGCCCGCTGCTGGTGCTGCGGCTTTCTTCGAAAAAGGGAGACGGAGAAGTTCCGCTCTCCGCAGCGCCAAAGCCAAAGCCAGAACCGCCGGCAGCAGCAGGTAACAGCAGCAGCCTCAGCCGCGACCGCGAGTCGGACACACTGGCGAGGATGCGCGAGGCTGCTGCCGCGGCGAAGAGGAGGAAGGCCGAGGCGGAGGAGGCAAAGGCGAAGGAGAGCAACGGCGCCGGAGGTGGCTAGCCTTTTTTTATTTCTTGGAAAAAAACGAATGCTCTGAAACTGTAAAACAACGACAAACCAACAAGATAAGCACTTGCGCATCTACTGCCGGCTGCAATCAGCAGCAGTGGCGCGCGGAAGAGAGATAGGGGGAGAGAGAGAGACTGGGAACCTGGGGGAAAAAAACACGCGGCTCCCGTTCGCTCGGCGGCCGAAAAAAGCGAACACTTTTTTTATCGAGAGCGCAAAAAAGCGAGGGTCGGCCGGCAGCCTCTCTCTTTTCAACTTCATTGCCCTCCCTCCCCTTTTCTCCTTCCGCCCTTTGCATCCAGGCTCGCTTTTGTCACGCTCTCTTCGCCGATTGCCTCCTTCGTGTATCCTCTCTCTCGCCGAACAGAGAGGGCACAGATCGGACGTCGCCTTGGAGGGCATCGGAGACGGCATCCCAACTCCAGCTCGCCGTTTGGCGTCGGCATCGCCAATTGAAAAAGGAAAAAAATAGAAAGCGAAAACAAAAAAAGAGCTAGCTCGCGCCAAACAAAAAAAACATGTCCGCTGCGGGCGAGGTCGTCGTCGCCCTGGATGAGGCGTCAGAGGGTGCCGGCGAGCACTCGGATCCGGGCGGAGGCTTTGCGTACAGCCCGGTAAGAAGATTCGGCGAGAAAAGATGAAGGAGAAATCTTTTTTTTTGAGATCGTCGTCCATCGCTTCGAGCCTTCAATTCTCACCACCTTCTTCCTCCGTCTTTTCCCCATCAACTCTCAACAATCGCAGCGCCTCGCCCGCTCACAGGTGTCGACGGCCATCTCCATAGGCGGCGGGGGTGGAGCTGGGGCCGGAGCCGGTGGAGACAGGGCCAGAGCGGCCAATGCGCATGGAGCTGCCGCGGTCGCCGCGGCGGCGGCAGCGGGGGCGACGGCAACGGCAGCAGCGGCGGAGGCGGCAACCGCGCCCGAGGCAGCAACAGCAACTCTACTACCGCCGCCACAACCCCAGCCTCCTTCTTCCCCGCCTCTTGTCACTGCGGCAGCCCCGATGACGACGGGAGCAGGTCCAGCTGCATCAATCGATGAAGACGAAGAAGAAGAGGAGGAGGAGGAAGAAGCTGCTGCTGCTGCTGCTGCTCCGCCGGCGCCGGCGCCGGCGTCGCAAGTCCCCCTCGCGCCTCAACCTCGACCTCAACCTCAAGCTCCGGCACCTCCTCCGCCGCCCCCGCCGCGCTCTTTCCTGCTGGCCCAGGCGGCCGGATCCGCAGCAGCGGGTCCCTCTCGCTCCGGAGGCGACGAGTCCGCCCTCTCCGCGGCGGAGGGAAGCGGGCTCGGAGCCCGCGGGGGAAGGGGGGGAGGAGGAGGAGGCGGGAGGAGCGCTGCCGCTGCAAGGCAGCGGAGGACGTCGACCGCCGGCGGCGGAGGAGGAGGAGGCGTCGTTAGCAACCTTGCTGTCGCTAACGCCGCTAACGCTGCCACCGCCGCTGCTGCCGCCGTCGCGGCTGCCAACGCCACTGCCGATGCTGCTGCTGCGATGACGACGAACACGAGAACTCCTCCCACCGAGGGCGCCGATACCCCTGTCGCGGCAGGGGCGGCGACGACGGCGGCGACGAGTGCGGCCGCCGTCGCGGCAGCCGAAGCAGCAGCAGCAGGAGCAGCAGAGGAAGAGCTCGCGCTTCAGCAGAGGCAGCAGCAGCGCTCCGGCCTCGGCATGAGCCCTCCTGCCCTGCCTCGGCCCCCAGGGACGATGACCAACAGCGCGGAGCAGGCCGCGGCGGGGGCTTCTCCCCTGGTCGAGGACACTCCGGCCGCCACGGGCGAGGAGGAGCGGCAGCGAGAACGAGAACGAGAACGAGAGCAGCAGCAGGCCGATGTTGCTGCGGTTCCTGCTGCTGCTGCCGTTGCCCCGGCTGCCTCCGCTCCTCGCTTTGCCTCGCCGGCCGACTCGGCGGCGGCTCCTGTCGCTCCTGCTGCTCCCGCCCCTCCTCCTCCTCGTTTCGCTGCCGCCGCCGCTGCCGTCGCAGCAGGAGGAGCTTTGGAGCAGCAGCCGCTTTTGCCACAACGGCAAAACGCAGCAACGGCGACTCCGGCTCCCGCCCCGGTCTCCGCCGCAGAGGTCCCGCCGCCCTCTGCCCCGCGCGCACGTCGCACCAGCGATGAAGAAGACGACAATGACGACGACGGCGACGATGATGATGATGATGCCGCCGCAGGCGACGAAGCAGAGGAACGAGAAGAGCCCCAAGCAGCTTCTCTCGCCCCCGCCGCCGACGCAGCGCCGCCGTCGTCTTCCTCTCTCCCTCTTCCAAGGCAGCGAGGAGGAGGAAACGAGCGGAACGAGAACGAAGAGGCCGCGCCAAGGACGGCATCGCAAGAGCACCTTCCCCTGGCAGCAGCTGTCGAGCAGCAGCAGCAGCAACAGCAACAACACGTGCCGCCGCTGCCTCCTCCGCTGCTCGCTCGGAGGCCGCCGCTGCTGCCGCCGCCCGGAGGAGCAGCAGGAGGGGACGAGGGCGGTCTCGCGGCTGCCTTTGCTGCCGCCGTTGCTGCTGCCGGCGCTGCCGCCCCCGCCGAGGCCGTCGCGACCCCGGGGCCCGAGCACGCGACGTCGCTGCTCTCGACCGCGTGGCGGCCCTCGTCCCCGCCGCCGCCGCGGGTGCGCTACCCGGCGACGTCGCCCTCGGCCGGCGACAACCAGGGCGCTGCTGCCGGCGGCGGCAGCGGCGGCGGCAGAGGGAGAGGGTTTGCAGCGTCCGATCTCGCCGCTGCTGCCGCCGCCGCCGCTACCGCTGCCGCTGAAGCAGCAGGAGCCTTCCCAATGCCCCCTCCGATGGCAGCAGCGGGCGGCTTCGCCGCGGGCGGCGGCGCGTCGCTGTCGGGGGCCTCGCAGACGCGCTCGCGCGCCGCGGGCCGCGCCGGCGTCGCCGCGGCGGCCGCGGCGGTCGCCCGGAGGAGGGCAGCCGTCGCCGTTGCCGCGGCCGCCGCTGCCGCCGCCGCCCAGACGCAGCAGCAGCACCGGCAGATGCACCTGATGCAGCAGCAGAGGCACGCCACGGCGGCGGCGGCTGCTGGAGGCGGGCAGCAACAGCAAGGAGCGATGCTTCCTCCGCCGCCGCCGGTGCCGCCGCCGCAGCAGCAGCAGCTGCTGCACCATTCTTTGTCGCACAACCGCAGGCAGCAGCAACAGCAGATGATGACGATGATGCCGACGCCGCCGCCCGTGGTTCCTCCCCCTTTCCTTGGGCCGGCGGGGACGGCAGGGGTCAACGAGAACAACGACGACAACGATGGCGGCAACATCGACGGCGCGTCGCCTGCGCTCGCGCCGCCGCCGCCCGTCCCCCCGCCGCCGCCGCCGCCGCACTTTCACCACCATCACCTCAGCAACAACCAGCCCTCGCCCTCCGTCTCGGACGCGGCGGGAGCAGCCAGGGCCCCCTCTCCTCGCGTCGGTGGTGCCGGGGGCATGGCGGGCCTGCCCCCGCTCGCGAGGCTCTCTCTGGCGCGGCAAGGAGGAGCAGGAGGAGGTGGAGGAGCTGGAGGAGGTGGGATTGTCGGCAGCGTCGGCCCCTCGCCGAGGTCGATGCCGCCGCCGCCGTTCGCCCCGCCCGCCGGGGGGGCGACGCCCCTCTCGAACGTCATGGGAGGTCCCTTTGCTGCCGCTGCGGCTGCTGCTGCCGCTGCGGCAGCAGCAGCAGCAGCTCGCGAAAACGACGACGACAACGAGGGCTCGCCGGCGCAGCCGCAGACCGCCGTCGCTGAGCGAGCGGGCAACGTCACCCCTGCCGTCGGGGCCAGCGCCGCCGACGGGGGCTTCCCATTTGGCGGCGCTGGAGAGGAGAGGTACCGCGGGAGCGGAGGCGGAGGCGGAGGCGGAGGCGCCGCCTTTGCGGCAGAGAGGCTCCTCGAGCGCACGGGCAGCCGCGCCGGGCAGCCGCGAAACGCGCTCAACAACAACCCCGCCGCCGCCGCTAGAGCTCCAGCAGCTCCAGCGGAAAGAGCGGCGGCGGTGCCCGAGCTGGCGCCGGGCCTCTCCGTGGCCGGAAGCGGAGCCCTGTCTGCTGGAAGAGGAGGCGGTGTGGGAGGAGGAGGAGGAGCGGGGTTGGCTGCCGTGAATGCTCCGCGCGGCGACGAAAACGGTGAGAATGAAAACGATGACGACGACGATGCAGACGACGCCAACAACGACGGCGGCGGCGACGGAGAAGAGCAGATGGATCGTTCCGAGGCGGTGCCCGGTGGCGCTGCTGCTGCTGCTGCTGCTACTGCTTCTGACGATGATGATGATGATGATGCCGATGATGAAAACGGAGAAGCTGAGTGCGCGCTTCCTGCTGCCGCGGTTGTTGCGCCGGCGGTCGCCAGAGCGCCAAATGCCGCTGCCGTTGCCGCTGCTGCCGCGCCCAACGCCTCGCAGCAGCAGCAGCAGCGCCAGCGCCAGCAGCAGCCCACGCACGCCGCTGCCTCGGTCCACGCTACCGTGATGAGCGAGGATGACGGCGGCTCCGGCGCAGAGACCGACTCTTCCTCGATGGGCGGCAGCGGGAGCGGGAGCGGAGGAAGAAGCGGTGGGAGCGGTGGCAGCGCCGGCGGAGGCGGCGGCGGAACTGGAACTCAAAACAGGAGGAGCCGCAGCGGCAGCCGCAGCGGGAGCCGCCGCCCCGGCCAGACGACTGTCGTGACGGAAGGAGCGGCGAGCGAGATTCCGAGAGCCGTCGTGGTTCAAGCAGCAGCAGCAGCAGCAGTGGCGACCGCAGCTGGCGGAGAAGAAGCAGGAGAAGAGGAGGAAGGAGAAGACCGGGCCGGTGAGCGAGCCGCCCCCGCTGCGGAAGAGGGCGACGACGGCGAACGCGCCGCAGCGGCAGCGGCAGCGGCTCCCCCTGCCTCTGCCCCGCCGCCACCGCCGCAGCAGCAACGGCAACAGCAGCAGGCTCTCCAGCATCAACAGCCCGCCGAGGCCGTAGTGGTCTCTGGCGAGGGCGCCGCCGCGGACGAGGGCGACGACGACGGCGAAGAGCAAGGAGGAAGGAGAGGCGGCGGCGGAAGGAACGGCAACGCCAACAGCAACGCCGACGCTGCCGACGCTCCCGCGACGGCGACTTTCGCGGCCGCCTCCCCACCTCGCAGGTCGTTCTTCGCCCGCGCCGCGATCGCCACGATCGCGCGCGGCGATGGCAGGGGCGACGGCGAGGACGACGGCGACACCCCGAGCGCCGCGGCCGCCGGGCCCGGCGCGGGCGCGGGCGCTCTGGCGGCGAGCGCTGGCGGGCCCGTCGCGCCGGCGACGGCGAGAGCTGGTGGTGGTGCTGCTGCTGTCGTCCCTCCTTCTACCATTGCGGCGGCGGCCTTCCGCCTCCCTCCTCGCAGGTCCGCTTCTGGGGCCGCTGCCCTGATTCGAGGAGGCCACGGCATCTTCCCCCCGACGCGGCGGTCCAACGCCGGAGGAGGGTTTAACGACGAGGAGGACGAGGATGAGGAAGACCGAGACGAACGAGGAGACGAGAGGAACGACGATTTCGACATCGACGACACTCCCGGAGCCCCCTCGCAGCAGCAGGAGGCCGCGACGGCGCCCGTCGCCGCCGTCGCTGCTCCGGCCATGGCCTTCAACGAGGACGCTGCCAACGCTACTGCTCGCGCTCTGTCTGCGGCCGCGGCGAGGGACTCGGGCTCGATCGGAGGCGTTGCCGCCGCGGCCGTTGCTGCGGCGGCGGCGCTTTCGGTCGCCGCCGGCGTCGGAGGTGCTGGTTTTGGTGGAAGAGATTTCGACGACGACGGAGGCGACGCGCGCAACTACTTCGAGAGGAGGGGCTCCGCAGCCGGGCCGGAAGGGCAGACACTGGTCGAGGGCCTGCCGCCGCCGCCGCCGCAGCAGCAGCAGGGGCAGCAGGGGCAGGGGCAGGAGCAGCGGCAGCGACCGCAGCGGCAGCAACACGACAGCGGCGGCGGCGGCGACGACAACGACGAGGCCGGAGACAATGACGAAGCCGGAGACAACGCCGAAAACGATGATGACGATGACGAGCAGCCGCAGCTGGGCTCCGAGGTGCGGGAGCGAGACGATGACCTGCGATCGCAGCAGCAGCAGCCGCAGGCGGCGGAAGAGGCGGCGGCAGCAACGCTCCCTCCCGGAAACAACAACGCCAACGACGCCGCGACCCCTCGCGCGGCTTCGACGGCGGCGCCGCCGCCGGCCGTTCCCGTCCCTGCCGGCGCCGTCACTTCGCCTCTCACCGGCGCGCCTCTTGCCGCGGCGATGGAGATCGCTGCTGCGGCTGCTGCTGCTACTGCTGGTGGTGGTGGTGTTCAAGGTCAAATCCAGAACCGGAGCCGCGCCGCGACGACCGAGGCCGAGGCTGCCGGAGCGGCGACGGCCGAGGAGGAGAATGACGACGACGAGAACGACAACGCTGCCGCCGCCGCCGCCGCTGCTACTGCCGCTGCTGCTCCTGCTGCCGTCCCCTCCGAGGCTGCCCCGGAAACTCGCACGGGCCCTCCCGCCTCTGCGACGGACGCGATGCTTGCTGCTGCCGCGGACGGAGACGACGATGACGACGACGACGATGGCGACGACGGCGAGGAAGGCGGTGGAGGTGCTGTTGTTGAGGGAGCCGGAGAAGGAGAAGAACAAGAAGAGGGGGCCGCGGCCGGCGACGAAAACGGCAACGACGACGCCGCCGACGCCGCCGCCGCCAACCGCAACGCCGACGAAGCCGAGGACATGGCCGCGAGCGTCGCCGTGATCGCCGCGAGCGCTGACACGGGCACGGTCCTCGGAGGCAGCGGCGGCGCTGGAGGCGGAGGTGGAGGGTTCCGAGGAGGAGCCGCGGGCCTCGGCGCGCGCCGCAGCGTCGCCGGGAGCAGGAGGGCTTCCGTTCTTGGAGGAGGCGGCCCGGCCGCCCCCGTCGTGGATGCTCGCGCTGCCACCGCCATCGTCATCGGAGGAGGAGGAGGCGGTGGCGGTAGCAGCAGGGCCGCTGGAGGAGGAGGAGGTGGTCCTTCTTCGAACGGCGAGGCTCCCTCGCAGGCGCGCCGCAGCCGGGCTCGCGGTGGCAGAGAAGGAGGTGGGACCGCTCCGCCTCCTCGCCCGGCGCTCACGGTGGTGATCGCCGGCGGCCGCAGGGAGGTCGCCGACGACGGCGGCGAGTCGCGGGCCGTGCTGCTGAGCCGGAGGCAGAGGCAGCGAGAAGAGGAAGAAGAAAAAGAAGAAGAAGAAGAAGAAGTAGAAGAAGCGCTTGCGGCGGTGGAGACTGCAAGAGCAGGAGCAGGAGCAGAGACGACGACGGGAGAGGCAACGGCCGAGAGCGGCGGTGGCGGAGGGGGTGGCGAAAGGAGGCGGAGGGAAGCGAGCTCTTCTTCTTCCGAGGGCGACCTGCCGCCTGCTGCCGCTGCTGCGAGGAGTGCTGCGGCTAGGCAGCAGCAGCAACAGCAGCAGCGGCGAAATCCGCAGCAGAAGCTGAAACAGCAGCAGAGGCGCTCGACGAGAGCTGCCGGGAAAGCTCCTGCGGCAAACGCGGCGAGCGCGGCGACGGCAGCGGCAGCGGCAGCGGCAGCGGCAGCGGCGAAGAAGAAGGCAAAGGGCAAGGCGGTAGCCAAGGCGATCGCAGCTGTTCCTGCTTCCCGCAAGCGCCCCGCTGGTGCTGTAGCGGCTTCTTCTGCTGCTGCTCCAGCTGCTTCGAGGCAGAGAGTGGGAACGGCAACGGCGGCGGCGGTGGCGGCGGCGACAACAGCGACAGCGGCGAGAAAGACCCGCGGCGCCGCGGCTGCGACGGCGACGGCGACAACAGCGACAGCCCCCCCGAAACCTGCCGCGGCAAAGGCGACGAGGGGCCGAGCCGCTGCCACTACCACCACCACGAAGACGACGGAGAAACGACGCACGCGGACCACAGCCGCTGCTGCCGCTGTTGCCGCTGCTACCACCACCACCACCACGACCAAAAGGCGACGCAAGGAGTGATTTCAATTTTTCTCTTTCCATTTTTTTCTTTCTTTCTTCCTCTCTTCTTTTCTTTTCTTTTCTTTTCTTTTCTTTTCTATTCTTTTCTTTTCTTTTCTTTTTCGACTTCGATCTTCTCTCTTCGATTTCGCGTCCCCAACACACACACACACACACACTATCTCTCTCTCTTTTTATAGAAAACAAACACACACACACTTGTAGAACGTTGATCTTTTTTCTTCATTCCTTGGAATTTAACACGGAAAAGATTTAAACAAAAAAGAAAAAAAGAAAGAATTTGTTTCTTCAATTTTTTCACTCGTTTCCTCTTGTCTCTCTTTCTCTCTCTTTGTCTTTCTTTTCTCTCTACTTACCCACCGCCGCGGCGGCCGGCGACGAGACCGTCGCGTTCGCCAGCGCAGCAGCGGCGGCAGCAACGCCAGCCTTAGTGGAAGCAGCAGTCGCCGTCGCCGCCTTCGCCGAACCCGAATCCGAACCCGAAACGCTCATGCTGCTCCCGCCGTTGCCCCCGGCGTCCTTGCTCAACCCCAGCGGCGGCCTCGGCGGCGGCGGCAGCGCTTTCGTCAAGATCGTGTACCCCGCCTCGGGCTCCTCCAGCGGGCAGGGCGAGCACTCGTCCCTGACGTAGCCCAGGCTCGCGTACAGCGCCGCGGCGGCGGCGTTGGAGTCCTGGACGGTCAGCGTGATCGCCTCGAGCCCCGCGCCGTGCTTCCTCGCGGACAGCTCAAGCAGCTGCATCAGGAAGCGTCCCAGCCCTTTCCTGCGCGTCCGGGGGTCATCGCGGAGCTGGACCTCGTAGACGTAGAGGATGGGCTTCTGGGTCCCTTCGTCGGTCTCGAAGCGGAAGTGGACGTAGGCGAGGAGGTCCGAGGGGTCGGCGGCGAGGGAGGCGAGGACGTCGAGGTTGCTTTTGTTTCTGTCGGCGTTTTTGTCGTCAGCGGCGGCAGAGGAAGCAGAGTCACCTTCTTCCTCCTTCTTCTTCTTCTCGGAGACCAAGATGAAACGCGCGGCGTCGTGCGTCAGCTCGGCGCGCTTGGCGCCGTCGGACCAGCCCCAGGCCGCGTCGTACGCGGCCTCCATGTTCCGCTTGCAGACCGCGAACAGCTCCTCGGCGAGCGGTTTCGGAAGCTCGCGGGCCTTGGCGCAGGTGAGCGCGGCGTCGACGCCGTTGCGGGAGAAGGAGCGGAAGGCCGGGAGCGAGGCGAGGATGTCGGAGTCCTGGTGGGGGTGTGGTGGTGGAGGGAGGGAGGAGATGATGAGCGCGGAAGAGAGAGAAACGTTTTCGAGAGGAGCGCGCGCGCGAAGAGGGGAAAAAACGGGGGGGGAAACAGCAAAAAGCCGCACCTCATTCAGCCTCTTGATGAGGTTTTGCGCCTCGAGGACTTTGGCGGACTCCTGTCGTTTTGTGAGGGAAAGAGAGAGAGGGAGAGGGAGAGAGAGAGAGAGAGAGAGAAAGAGAGGGGCGCGGTGAGAAATAGTGTCGAGGTCGAGGTCGAGGTGGTGCCTGTCGCCGTTGTCGTTTCGTTCGCATCAAAAAAGAAATCAATCGCGCCGCTCTCTTGCATCATCAATCTCTTTCCCATGCTCCCCTCTCTCGCACCTCTTTCCGCTTCAGCTTGCGGTCCTTCCCGGCGCTGGCCTTCTTGCCCATCGTGCGGTACTCGTGAGACGGAGGAGAGGCGGAATAGAGTGCGAACGAGCGCTGAAAAGAGAGACGGAGATTGATTGAAAAGAAAAAGTCGACGAAGCAAAATCAAAAAGTGATTTCAAAAAAAAAACTCGAAAGAAAAAGCTTCCTCTCTTTTTTTTTCTTATCTTCTTCTACTTTTTCCTCGACGCCTTCTCGGCCACCCCGCTCGTGCCAAACCTCTTCCTCAGCACCGCCCCGACGTCCTCCATCTCGACCCCGGCGAGGTTCATCAGCACCGCGGCGTGGTACAGCAGGTCCGCCGCCTCGGACGCGACGCGCTCCTTCCCCTCGCCGTCCTCGAGCGCGCGGCAGAGCTCGTCGGCCTCCTCGCGCACTTTCGAGCAGAGCAGCTCCGGGTCGGCGAGCAGCTTGGCGGTCCAGCTGGGCTTCTTTGACGTTGATGAGGTTGAAGCTGATGCTGCCTCGGAGGCCTCCTTGGCCCGCTGCGCGATCGTGCGCTCGAGCGCGAGCAGCGTCGGGAGCGGCGCGCTCGAGCGGTCTCCCGAGCGCACGGCGATCGTCGTCGGCGTCGGCGTCGCTCCGTTTTCTTCGCATCCTCTTCCTCCCTCCCTCTCCGCGACCGAGAACCAGCAGCTGGGCGCGCCCGTGTGGCACGCCGGGCCGATGGGCCTCGACAGGTACACCAGCGAGTCGCCGTCGCAGTCGGCGTGGACCGAAGACACCAGAAGGTAGTGCCCGCTGGTCTCGCCTTTACACCAGCGGCCCCCGCGGGAGCGCGAGCGGAAGGTGGCGAGGCCCGTCTGGAGGGTCTCGGAGACGGCGGCGCGGTCGGAGAAGGCCTGCATGAGGAGCTCGCCCGTGTCGATGTGCTGTGGAGGTGGAGGAGGTGGATGGGGGTGGAGGGAAGGAAGGAAAGAGGAGGAAAAGAAGTGAGTTGAGAAATGAAAAAGAGGTCTCGAAGATTTGCCGATTTCCAGAAAAGAAAGAAAGAAAAGAAAAAACTCCTCTTTCTCACCTGCACTATCGCGACCAGCATGCCGCTGGCGTCGAATTTCAGCGTGTCCAGGAACTGGGAGAGGCCAGGGACCTCGGCTTCCGGGAGCACGCGAGGCACGGCGCCTCCCGGTGGGGGCACGACGGACGGCGACGACGATGAGGACGCAACGACAACGAGTCTCCGCGAGTTTCCGCGACCGCCGCGGCGCTGGCTGCTTGGCCCGAGCAGCGATCGATCCAGCGACGGCATGGAAGCATAATGACACGCACCGACCGCGGTTCTGTGCGCGGCGATTGGCCGTGGAAGCTTCGACAGACAGGGCGCGGCAGCGGGAGTGGCGAGCGCCGATGTGTTGATCGACTTTGATGTCATCATTGAGATCGCCATCTCGTCTCTTTCAGGAGTCAGTCGTCGGACTGACGGTGCCTTTCGCGGGAAGTAAGTAGATGGCTTGATTACAATGGTGTTTAGAAGATGGACTGGACGTGTTTCTTCTCGGCCTGGGCAGCCGCTGGATATAGACAAAAGACAAGTTGTGAGACAGGAGGAAAGAAAACAAAGAGGACAAGGGCGGGGTTCGGCCGACATTCAATGTCAGCCGAACTGTTGCTCTACACCTTTGGTGAGAGAGCTCGTCCCCGTCCTCTATTAATCACCCCGCGCCTCTCTCCCGTTGCCCATCGGCGAGCGCACGAAATAAGCCACGTTGACTGCCTTTTACTGTCCGCGTTCGTTCGTGCGCTCACTTACAAGCCGAATCACCCAATTTTTAGGAGTCTTCGGACTCAACACCCCACTTTCAAGTAAAAAAAGACTGCGAGCGAAAGAACCCTTGTTGCCAGCGGCTCTGGAATTCAATCGCCGGGAGAGCCTCCCGAGATTTTCCTCGCTTGTGTAAAATACGAAGTTGACGCGTGCGCCCTTGCCGCGCTGCTGCTGGTGACGGCGGCGGGCGGAAGAAAGAAGAGAAGAAAGAGAAAGAGAGAGTTTTTTTTCCATGACCCGCGTCGCGTGTTTCGTTTCTCTCTCTCTCTCTCTCTCGCTCTCCTCTCTCTCCCCTCTCCCCGGCTCCATCGTTCTCGTTGTTGTTTGGATTGAATTCGAATTGATGTTTACTTGATGATGGGAAGAGGTGCTCGCCAAGGCCGGGAAGTGCAAGGGCCGAGGCAAGCGCCGTGCGAACCCACAGGTGGCCCACGGGTGAACCCGCGGGACCGCCCGTGATTTATTCAGCACGCCTCACGAAAAATATTCTGATCTGGAGCCGTGACATTGTCACGGCGAAATTCGATCAGGAATTTCAGAACTTGTACTACAATATGATCTAAGCCAAAGGCCGAGACAGGTTGCTGCTTCCCGGGGTTCGTGGCGGCACTTGTGCGAGAGTGGAATGATGGAGGTGAGCAAGTGGTTAGAGCAGTAGTTTTTTGTCGATTTTTTTCGTTCACCTTTTCTTTCTCTCTTTCCTTTCCTTTCCTTCTTTCTTTCTCTCTTTCTGTTCTTTTCTTTTTCTTACAAAACCACACGGTGCACCTCCCTCACCCCGGCGGCCCTCTCCTCGCCCTCACTCCTGAGAATCCGCTCCAACTTCCCGTCGTCGTTTTCGCCGTTCCACCACTCCGGCAGCAGCCACCGCTCGACGATGATCCGGAACCACGGAGACCACTTGAGTGCCGGGTCGCGCAGCATGTCCTGCAGCTGGTCCCGGGTCACCCACCGCGCCTCGCGCACCTCCTCCGGGTTCGGGTTGAGCGAGAAGGACGGTCGGGGAGGTTTTCGGTCTTCTTTTTGCACCTCCTCTTTTTTCTCTTCTTCGGGGACGCGCGCCAGCAAAACGTAGTCGAGCTCGTGCTCGCCCCAAGGCTCGGCGTTGTCTGCGTCCGGGGCGCAGTAGTGGAGCCTCGAGACCAGCTTGAAGGCCTCGGGCGGCACGGCGCCCGGCTCGACGCCCAGCTCGTGCCAGAGCTTGCGCACGGCGGCGGCGGCAGCCCCCGGGGCCTCTCCCGTCGCCGCCGCGAGTTGCGCGTCGTCGACCTCCGGCGGGACTTGGCCGTGGAGCTGGTGCGAGCAGCAGGTGTTCGTCCACACATCGGGGAAGGTGATCTTGCACGAGGCCCTGCGCTGGAGCAGGAGGCGGTCGCTGGAGTCGAAGAGGAAGACCGAGAACGCGCGGTGGAGCAGGCCATTGCGTTTTGTCTTGATGGGGGGAGCTTTTTTGATGCCGTCGGCGTTGTCGTCGCCTTTGCCTTCGCTTCCGCTCTCCTCAAACCTGTGCGCGTCGAACTTGGAGGCGCCTCCCAGGATCGCGTCGTCCTCGTCGACGAGGATGACCTGGTCGCGGAGCATGAGGTCCTCCTGGGTGCCGCTGCCGTCCCACGAGGCGGGGGGAGCGGAGAAGGAGTAGGTGGGGGCGTTTGCCGTCGTAGTCGCTGCCGCCGCTGCCGTCGTCGCCGTCGCAGCCGTCGTCGTCGCCATTGTGGGTTTCGAAGCAAAGGGCGTTTTCGAGGAAGAGATCGCAAATGTTGTTGCTGCCAGGGCGAAGAAGGGACGCCTTGATTGCCTGCGGAGGTCGGCTGCCGTGAGCGAGGAAGAGAAGGGAGGGAAAAGAGAAGGAGAAGACGAAGAAGAAGAAGAAGAAGAAGAAGAAAAGGGTCGAAACGAAGGCGTCGCCCTCGTCTTCGTCGCCGTGAGCCTCGAGGCAGGAGCGGAGAGCTGAGAGCTTGCTATCTGACAGAACGAAGAAGAAGAAAGGGCCCTGCACTCGCGGGCGAGGGCTCGCGCGGCGAGGGCGAGGGCGGCTGGTGGAGGTGGAAGAGGGAGTTGCGGCGGGTGAGGTTTTCTTTCGGGGTCGAGGAGGACGAAAGAAGCGGAAAAGTAAAGAAAAAACAAATGAAAACCTTCCTCATCGCCTCGTCCTCCACCAATCCTTCTCCTCTCTGTTTCCACTCTTTCGCTTCTCTCGCCACACAACGCGAATCAATGTTCCCTATGCTCAAAAGTGACAATCAAGCCAAGAGAAAAGCCAGAAGAAGAAGCGTCAATCGCGAGCGATGATCTGGGCGTTCGTTCCTTCGTTCGTTCGATCGGCACACTTCCTTACCTCTCTTCGTCGTCGTCGTCGTCGTGCCGCTGTTGCCCCTGCTACAACTGGAGCAGCCGCTGCTTCGTCTTGATACTGCGCTCGATGTCTGCTGCGTGCGGAAGACGCGGAGCATGTGTGTGGGGGGAGGTGGAAGCGAAGGAAAGAGAGAAAAAAAATCAACGGAAAATTTTCCGGGAAAAAAAAGGGGAAAAAAACGCCGCGCCCTCGAAAAATCTCACAACTTTTCCTCTTCTGCTTCTTCTTCTCGTCCTCCTTTTCTCAGCTCGACTCGCCCCTCAAAACGGCCGGTCACCCCCCCTTCGAAAAGCCCCTTTCGAAACTCTACTCTCGACAACCATGTCCTCGCTCATGCGCCTGCTCTCGCACCGCTCTTCGGCCGGCGAGGGAGGGAACAACAACAATAGCAACGAAGCTGGAGGAGGCTTTGCATCGTCGCAGTCGAACAACGCGAAGCCCAACAACTCGTCGTTCCCGGCCTCGCCGTCGATCAACGACTTCTCCATGGGCACGGCCGCCGACATCGCCGAGTGGGGTAAGCCTGCGGTCTCGGGAACGGGTTTCGGGTCGAAACGGAGCGGGTTTGGAGCAGGAAGGAAGAGCAAATGGAGAGAGATACTAGAACTGAATCTTCGCTCGTTTTTTCGTCCGCAACGACCTTTTTTTTTCCTCACCGTCTTACCCTCTCGCCCTCTTCTTCTCCCCTTTTCCAGACGCCACCGAAAAGGCCTTCCCCTCCCCCGCCACGTCGCTGGGCCGCGTTGACGGTCGCCGCTCGCTCGACAGCGCGCTGTCGTCCGCGAGCGTGTTTGGAGGCGGAGCAGGAGGAGCGAACAACGTGACGTCGGTCGCATCGTCGCCGCTCTCCTCTCCTCTGTCGTCGCGCGCATCGCTCGACTCGGCCCGCGGGAGCGCCGACGTGAGGGCGCTGCTCTGGAGAGCGTCGATGCCAGGTGAGATCGTCGACTTTCGTTCTGCGTTGGTTGGGGGTGGATTGGGGGCGCGCAAGGCGTCGCATATCGCGCGAGAAAGGGGAGAATGCGGGAATGCGCCGGGCTGACCTGGCAAAGAAGACAAAGAAACTATCAAGCCGAAAGAGAGAGAGAGAGAGAGAGCACGCGCTCTCTCCCTTTCTCGCCCCCCGCGCGACCTCTTTTCCCTCATTTTTTCGCTCTTCTGTCGCCGCCATCTTCGAGATCTCGATGTCGCGCGTCGAGAGAGGTAGAGAACGGGTCGGATGGTGGAGCGAAAGGGAAACGGGTCACGCCCGAGACGATCGAGAGCTCTTTTCTCGATTTAGGTTCCTTTTTCTTTGCTTCTTCTTTCAACCTCGACGTGAGAGAAAAAAGAGAAAGAGGGGCAAGATGCAAGACACGCGCCGTGCTGCAGCTGCTGCTCCTGTTCCGATTTCTATCCCAACGCCGCTTCTGCGAATAGAGACGACGAAGATGCCCCCTCTGACGAAAGGAAGAGGGAGCGCCTTTCGAGCTATTCGCCCTGCGGCAGGTTGGAAGAAAGACGGAAGAAGAGAAAGGGCGACGGGCGGAAGGGGGGCCTCGTCGCCGATCGCGGCGACCGGGCTCGGAAAATCTTTTTTTTCGGCTTTTCTTTTTGGGATTTTCTTCTTCTCTTCGCTTCTCTCTCACCTCCCTCCTCGACAACAACAACAACAACAACAACCATTAGCAGCGTCCTTCGGCCCCACCCGCACCCCTGCGATCCCGATCCCGGCCACGATGGAGGAGGCGCGCAGGGCGTCGGCGGCGGCGGCGTCCTGCAACAACGCCTCTTTCTCTTCCCCGACCGCGACCTCGGCGCCCGTGCCGATCCCGCTCTCGCCCTCGCTCTTCGGCTCGCACGCCGCGGGCTCGGCCCCGGCCCCCGCGGCCATCGCAGCCTCCGGGGCCGGCGCCGCCTTCGGCTCGCCCTTCAAGGGCGCCGTTAGAGCTGGCGGAGGCGTCGGCGGCGGGATCTCGCCCGCGGCGGCCCCTTCGACCCCGAGGCCCGTCCCCGTCTCGGCGTCGTCGGCGGCGGCTGCGGCGTCGGCTGCTTCGGACCCGCACGCGACCTCCCCGGGCAAGCGCTCCCCGCCCTCGCGCCGCCGCGGGGGAAAGATCGACGGGCTCGACTACTACGAGTACGTCGAGCTGATCCGCGCGTCGTCGCTTTGAGAAAAGACGAGATGAGATGGAAAAAACAAAGGGAGGGGAAAAAATGGGAAATGAGGGGAAAGAGAGAGAGAGAAAAGGAACAGAAGTTTCTTTTTTCTCTCTCTCTCTCTCTCTTTCTTTGCTTTCTTTTGCTTCCTTTGCTTTTTTTGTTTTGTTTTGCTATGCTTCTCTGCTTCTGAACGAGCTAGCGGGAGGTTTCCATCTCAAGAAGCCTCCCACTATTTTTTCCCCCCTTTGATGATGACGACGAGAACGACGACGATGACCCCAACTTGACAGCCATACTTTTTTCTTCCCGCGCAAAGCAGCACTTTCCCCCCTCTACCACTACTACTACTATACCATTAGCGACTCGCGCAAGCACGCACACACGCAGCATGCACGCAGCAAAACAAAATGGAGGCGGGACGGTGGAGTGAAAAAAAAAACAAAGCCCTTCCTTCCCCCTTCAGCAGCACCCAAAACTTTCAACTCTTTTTTAAAAAAAGTCAATGCCCACCCTCCCTTCCCTTCCGCCATCCAACAATAAAAACACTCCTACACT
>Ga0210003_1001779_pt1 | contig 18691 bp, 8 predicted proteins | sample LantaG_FD_182804 | JGI IMG/M metagenome (GOLD analysis project Ga0210003, IMG submission 182804) | Deep subsurface microbial communities from Baltic Sea to uncover new lineages of life (NeLLi) - Landsort_02402 metaG (SPAdes) (version 2) | ecosystem: Environmental > Aquatic > Marine > Oceanic >...
TTCCCAGCGTCATTATCTGAAGCCGGAACAGCACTTCTACCAGTCCTCATTCTTCTTATAGAACTTTCAAGAGCTTTTCTATATTCATAGCCGTAAGCCGCCTCTAATTTATTAAGGTTAGTTTCAGAAAATATTTCATCAACGTTTTGTTGCCACACCTCTAACGCTTTTTTTCTACCAACAGAGTTCAAATTAGCTTGCAGATCGATCCCGATGTTGCCATCCATCCAGTTTTTAGAGGGATCTTTAGAGTCCATTCCTTTATTAAGTTTTAACAACTCGTCAGCGAATGCTTTTAATTCAGGATTTGCGTTAACTTCATTAACCATAACCGCTAAATCTACCTGGGATAAGTTAGGCATTTCAATCCCTTGAGCGTTCCATATATAAACCCTTATAGCTTGCTCTTTACTAAACAAACTGTCTTTCATATTTCCGTTCTCATCTTCAAACTTAAAAGATCTTTTTAAATCTGAGGGCACAACCTTTAGCTTTTTCTTTATAGCTGCAAATTCTTTTATGCTATTAACCCTAGCTGTACGCAATACTGAATTAGCTTTAGCATAAGGTTTAAGTAAATTCTCCTCGTAAAATTTCATCTGAGCTTCACCTAGCTTACCTTTGTTCAAAGTCTTGTACAATAAACCTAAAAAGTCTTCAGCTGAAGGCGGAATAAAAACATCCAACTTCCCTTTAAATCTACCTTTAAGTTTTGCTTTATCGCTTTTGTAACTTTTAAATGTTTCAATACCAGTGGAACCTTCTAAAAATTTATTAAATTGACCATCTAATTTTTTAGATTCTTTTACTTTAGCTTGGTGCACTTTGCCTTTAACGTCTAATACATTAAGCACTTGCTGAACAGCCTTAACATTGCCGATGTGATCATCTGCAAAATAAAAATCGTTGTAACCTTCCGCGGCTTTTTCTACAACCCAATCAGCTTTAGCTAGAGGAGATGAGTTAGCGAGTCCTGTTATGTTTTCTATAGGTATGTTTAATCCTAGCCCTTTTAAGAAAGTGTGAATAGCGGTAGCGCTGTTAGCGGGTCTAGCGGTTAAAATGTAAACATTTTTATTACCAAACTTTTTGTTACGAGCCATTGCTTCTGCAAACATAGGGCCTTTTTTACCGTTCATTACTTTATCAAATTCACTAAAATCAAACTCAGCACCCTCTGTCACTAGTCTATCGCCGGTTTTAGCGAACTCCTCGGCTGTTAATTTGCCTTTTGCGCCGTTAGGCATTGTAAATAAAACATTGCTTTTTGTTCGGGCTAATGTATCATCAAAATCCCAAACGCTAATACCTTTAACGGGAGTTTTTAAATTATTAGCTAAGCTAACTGCCTTAACTGTATTTTCAACACGTTTTGATTCTTTAAGGCTTTCGATAGCGCCTTTTACATTAAAAGATTCCATTTCATATTGCTTAAGCATAGCTAGTACCTTTTTGGTATATCTATCCTCAAAACCTTCAGTTTCTAGTAAAAGATCTACTTCTTTAGGTATAACGTCTAAATATAAAGTTTCAAAGAATGTTTTAATTTCGGTTTCACTAACATTGCCTCTAGCATAATCTTTTAGTCTTTCTTTTATTTTTGATAAAGAAGTAACATGCTCTAATACTTTATCACCTTTTGATTTATAAACATTTCTAAGATAAGATATTCTTCTTAGTGTACCCATTTGTCCTATAGACATAGCCTCTATAGCAGCAATCGCTTCGTCAGTATTACTGGTTGCGTCTATAATATCTAATACAACTTTTTGTAAAGTTTGAACTTCTTTAATAGAATTTTCACCGTAAGCCTCTATATTGTCAAAAGATTTATTTTTTATTTCTAGTAAAGTTGTTGGATCATTTACAAATTCTAATTTTCCATTTGCTTTAACTTCATAAACAAAACCTTTTTTATTTTTCTTTTCCAGTTTAAAACCTAATCCTTCAAAATCAACACCTTGATCTTCAATAGCTTTAACTAGTTGTTCATTTGTAGATATATCTTGATATTTGTCATTACGCCAAGCCCTACTAAAACCTTGTAAAAATTGTCTAACATCTTCTTTGGTAGAGTCACTGTTAAGATTTTCTATAGCTTTGTTAAATCCTTGATCTCTAACTAGCCACTTATAAGCTCTTCCCCAAGCTGTACCTATACTATTTCTAATCGATTCCAAAGAAGCATCTGCACCTAGCTTATCAAAGTTATAAGCAAGTTCTGCATTAAATAGTTTTCTACCTTGGTCTCCTAATATATCGTAGGATATTGCAGAGAGTCTTTTAAATTGGGTAGCCGAAGAAGGTGAGTTTTTCCTACTGTTATACCACTTGCTAAATTTAGAATCAACTTCAGGATGTAGTTTGTTAATTCCACTAAGATCTATCTTCTTACTTTCCATTAGGTTATTCTTACCAGCTGCAATATCTTTTACAGTCATGGGATCCAAATTTACAGCAGGAGATCTACTAATTTCATTAGTGACCATACGGTTGTAAAGCTTCAAAATACCTAAAAGCGTTTGTCCTTCTTTGGATTTTCCAGTTATACCCATTCGCTGGACCACTTTTCCGTCGACCATAGCTCCTCCAATAGCATTAAGAATATCCTTATAAGCTTGTTTCCCAACACTAGCTTTTCTATTACCTACTCCAGTAGTACCCCTAGTTATGTTCTCATAAGTTAATGCTACTAAATTCTTAGGTATACCAGTAGCTTTACCTCGGTATCTGCCTTTAGATCCATCTGCATAGACATAGTCATCTGCGGACAACTTAGGTAAAAACTTAAATAATGTTTGTAATATATTTTCGTCAGCATACCGCTCGAATTCTATACCTTTATCTTTTAATTGAGATTCGTAAGCGTCGACTTGGTCAAGCTCTACTCTTATCTCTTCTGTTTTGCCATCCTTAGTTAGTTTAAGCACAGCGTAAGGCTTAGTAATTGCTTGAAGAACGTTCTCGTAGCTTGTAGCATTTAAGTTACCTGAACGGGCTGTAAACACATTTAAAGATACCCCAAATATATCAGCCATTATATTGTCAACCAAACTGGGTAACTTCTTAAAGTTTTCTATAGGAGAATTGCCTATATTATCAACCCAAAATTCTTTTGTTTGTTCTAAAGCTAAGTCATAAGCATCTGCAGGTAAAAAAGAAGATATTTTAAATTTACCTTCCATACTCATTTCAGGCTCATTATTTTTTTCGTCAAACATTATATCTTCAGTGCCGATGTTGTTAGACACGTTATCAAATCGCTGAGCTATACCCTCTACTTTGCTAGATACACCCATAGCTGTAGCTAATGGTAACATACGGAAATAACCTCTGTTAAACATTAGATCTTCTATGTCATTCGTAGTTTTTTCCCCTAATCTATTTGTAGTGTTCTTTTTAAATTCATTAATAAGTGTAGTAACAACTACCGCTCTAGCTTCTGTTTGATAATCTTCTCTACTTACTATTTCTTTAGCTTGGGCAGGTATACCATCATAAAGTCTTTTAGTATAAGCGTTAATTAGCTTAGCTAACGGAACTTTAACTTTATCTTGTATTTTATTTTCTAAATTAGTAAGCTCTGCGCTTTTAGAATATCTGGTTGGATTAGCTTTAATATCAGCAATAGCTTTAGCTTGATCCGTTCTAGACATTTCCTTTTCGGATTTATCTGTTATCTTTTTTATTCTAGCATCAGTTGCAGCTTTTTCTTTAGCTATCAATTCTTTATTAAGAATTTGAGCTTTAGCTATTAAAGGTTCTATTTCTGCTTTTTGCTCATCAGTTAAAGTATATCTTTTAGTAGATCTATCTTTCTTTTCTCTAGGCAACTGAGGAGTGTCATCTTTTGCAATTTGTTTCTTTTCTTCTTGCTTAGCTATTGGAGCGCTCTCGTTTGATTCGGCATCTTCCATGGCATCTATAGCGTCCATGGTGTCAAAATATCTATCTAAAAGATCTGGATTACTGGAGTCTAAATTGGCTTCTTCTAAAAGATCTAATGCTTTTTCTTTAAGCTGCTCAAGAGTTAATGCTCTTGACTCTTTTAAATCTGTTTTTGGCTTCGTTTTAGTGCCTTTAATTTTTTGAGTAGCTTTGTTTATTATGTTAGGGGCAATCAATGATCCCGTTGCTCCTTCTGTTATGGTTCTTTTTTGGCCCTTAGTAAGTCGACCCTTAGCCATCGATGTATTATAATCTTTAATAAAGTTTAGCACATCTTGATCGCTATTAAATTTAGCTTTAATTCCTATAGCGCTCAACAGTCTTCTCACTATGTCTTTTATCTTAGCCATGGAGCCTTCTTTAACCTTGAATTCCCCGTTCAGCATAGCTTCGCTAAGTAAAACTAATTGCTCCTCCGCTAATTGCCCGGCTGATATTTCATTGTTGTTATATGCTTCTTGATATTGGTTAAGTCTATCATTGAATTGGGACACGCTCCCTTCCAGCTCTGAAGAATATAGCAAATCGCCTACAGCTTTAGCGAGAGCCGGTATAGTGGATTCTTTATTGCTTGATTTTAAAATTTGGCCTAAAACAAAGTGTAAAAATTCGTGAGCACCAGTGTTAACTATACCATCTTGGTATATTTGATCTTTATTAAGAACTATCTGTTCTTTGCCATTTTTATCGGTATATTGAAATCCGTAAGCAGTAGATTCTTTAGGTTTTCCTTCAATTTCAGATCTTATTTTATCAGCGCCAGTTTGATCAACTTCTTCAATCTCTACTTTAAAATCTTTAGCTATTTTTTTAACGTTTTTAACAGCTTTTATTTCATCTATCCTTCCTTGCTTAATCTTGCTTTTAACATCACTAATTTGTAAGTCTCTTATCTGATTGTCTAATATATTTACTTCTTCGACTAAAGGCTCGCTTAAAACTTTATCATTTATTTCTTTTATTTGTTTTTGTAATTTATTTTTCTTAGAAAGATTTTCAACAATTTCAGTTTGATATTCTTTATTTATATTAGCAGCCTTAAACTGAAGGTTAGCTTTGTGTATTTCGTTAAAATTTTGAACTAAACCATCAGCTTCCGCTTGGGTTATTTCATTTTGCTTAACTTTTTTGTTAACTTTGTTTTCTATAATACCTAAAGCCCCTTTAATCTCAACTAAGTCTATAATGCTTTGGTCAACACCGGTCTCTAAATTAAAAGCGTCTTGCAGATCTTCAAACTCTGACTCATTTAGTTTTTTATTAACTTTAATGGTAGATATTCCCTCTTTTATACCGCGAGCAGTTGCAGCTATATTAACAGGGGACCCATATAGCCCACCCCCAGCTATACCTTGAATAAAAGAATCAGTTACATTCTCAAAAGCAGGTTTACCTTTAAGCATATTCTGACTTATAGTAGTGGCTACTTCTTCTATACCTTCCCCAGCCATAGCCGCAGGAGCACCAAACTTTTTAAGTGCGCCCGTGTACATTTCCACAAGTCCTTTTCTAAATATTTCTGTTCCTTTTTCTTTACCTTCTTTTTTTAGTATGTCTTTGTATACCTTGCCTAAAGAGCCAGTGCTCACGGCGCTAAACACGCTCTCTGCGCCAGCTGAAGCAAGCCCTTTTAAAGTAGCCTCTAGAGCTCTCATTTCAGGATTATCTTCTTGAAATTCTTTTATTTCCGGACCAGCGAAAGCTAATGTGCTGGTGGCAGCTAGTTTTGCCGTGGAAGTAACCGCTCCCCCCACCATCATAGACAAACTAACAGGAGCACTTTCTACTAGCCCCGCTCCCAACTGTTTGAAGGCGTCCATATAATTGCCTCCCGATATACTTTTAGATATACCTAGTTTTTTATAGTTATCCTCGTCATAAGCTTGATTTATTTCACTTATTTCTTTAGCTTCTTTTTCGTAATATTCTAATATAGGGTTTTCAATCTCAAAGTCGTCTTTGAATTTTTTAGAGCTTGCTCCTACATCCAATCCTGTTACTTCCGCTAATACGTTTTGAGGTATAGCCGCTATGTCATACAGCGTTTCAGGCACAGAGGCAAACATTTCGCCTAAAGTTATACTACCGGACTCAAACCCTTTGCTTAGTCTATCCAGGTAACTCATTTTAGCTACTTCTTTTTTATTTTCTTGAGCTTCAGAGTACTCATCAAATTCTTTTTTTGTTACTTCCTCCCCCTCTATATTAAAAGTTTCAGTTGAACTTGCTAATTCCAAAGAACCATCGTCCAATGGTAATCCCGTATTGTCTTGTGCTACATTGTCCAATCCCGTCTCTGCACTCGCTACAGGATCTGTTCCAAAATTTCCAGTTTTGAAGTTTTCTAATGTCACTTCGTTAGGATTATCACTAGTCGCTTCATCATCATACTCCTCTATGAAAGTAGCATCTGGATGCTCCGCTTTAAACCTCTCAAGGTTGTCAGCATCGACTGTAAATTCCTGTTCTACCCCGTTAACTGTATCTTTATATATTTGTATTTTCATTTTATTATTAGTTTTGGCCAGTGTATGTATCAGTGTCTCTAGGTGGTGGAGGCGTTTGCTTTGTGCTAGAGCTGGTAGTGTTAGTTTCCTTTATTTTATAACTTTTTTCCTCAATATCAACGTAATAGTTCCCATCCTCCAGTATTAAGCCACTAGATTTATCAAATAATTCATTTGATCTCTTTACGACCATCGCTACTCTACCTTTTTCATCAGCGTCTTCATAATCAGCACTATCAATATTCAGATCAGCAAGGTATAAATTTCTTAATTGAGTATTGCCTTTTACTGAGGTTAATAAAGCCTGGGTGTCCATAGCCGCATTCTTTTTAGCGGTTTCAACGGTAGTTAAATTTAAAAGATTTCTTGTACCTATACGCTGAATTCCGTCTGAGCCAGGCCTATTATATGGTATTTTCTCATTTATTAAACTTTGGTTTAAGTTACCTTTTCCGTCTCTAAGCTCATTACTGGTAAATTGTATTTGAGCCTCCGCTGCATTATTTTTCTTTTCTAATGTTAGATTTTCAGTTATGTTCTTAAAATCCCTGGAGGGTATGGAATACTTTGTGCCATCCTTATCTACCGCTACAGCGTATAGTTCGCCATCAATTTCCTCCATACTAGCCTTGTATCCTTTTTCTCCGCTAAATCCCCATATAATAGCTTTAGCTAGGTTAGTGTTTACCTCTCCTGTATTAGGGTCGGGCATTTCTTTTAAAAATATAGTCTTATTTACTGCTTCGTAGTTGTCAATAAGATCAGGCAGCTCTTGAGTAGTCGCAATCATGTCTATACCTAAAGCTTTTGCTTGCTCCATTTTTATAAGGTTAGCGCTTATCTGCTTAGCTGATTGGGGGTTTGACTTCCCTTCAAGATCAAAAGTTTTTAAGTCAAAGTTAGCAGTAGTAAGCCCTTCGTAGTATGTGCCTAATGTTGAGGCAATAGATTCGCCTAAATCAGTAAGACCAGCTACGAAAGAGGAGTCGCCCTCTATTTTCTGGTTAGCAAGAACGGTAACTTGTTTGGAAATTACAGCGTCTTCTTTTTCTTTCTTTTCTTTAGCTGCTTGTAATTTTTTGCCCCTAGCATCTATGCTTTTAGCTATAGACCCTGCAAATCCAGCTATACCTTCCGCCATAATCATTCCAGATTGGTCATTTATTATTTGTGGGTTTCTATAACTCATCTTTTATATTTTTTTTAGTTTAAGGTTGGTTAGCTATAGCGGCGCTAGCAATATTCCCGACCCCAGATATTGCTGCGGAAGTAGCGGATGCGGCTGCCATATTTGCATTAGCTTGGTCTTGTGCTGCTTGAGCTTGCCCGCCAGCCATTCTGTCAAGGGTAGCTAAGTCTCTTTCTTCTTGAGCACCAAAAACAAAAGCGGCCCCTTGAGCTTGAGCATTTTGGGCCCTACCGCCTTCTGATATTTGGATACCTTGTATCCTAGCTTTTTCAGCCATTTGTTGTTCTTGCATCCTTTGTTCACCTTGAGCTTCTAATTTTTCATTATCCGCCTCTTGTTTTTCTATACTAGCCGCTACTCCTTTTTTACTTCGCTGAGCCTCTTGAGCTAAAGCAGTTGCCCCGCCAGCACTTGCTCCAGTAGCTTCTAAAGTGTCTAACGCAGCGGACAAAGCGAGGTCTGTTTGTTCCATCTGTATTTCAGCAGCGCTCGTGGCAACACCTAAGTTTGCAAATGGGTTATTCAAATCGCCTGATAGATCTTTAGCTAAACCAGCTAATGATACAACACTAGCGTACGGATTAATAATAGCTTGCCTACTGCTTTCGAAAGCAGCTATTTGTCTACCTATTCTAGCTTTTTCCGCGGCAGCTCTACGTGCTTTCTTGCCTTCTTTGCCGTTTTTCCATATAGCGATTCCAATTGTTACCGCGGCTCCAACGGCTGCTGTTACTCCTGACATATTGTTTTTATTTTATTTATTATTTCTTGAGGTAATTCTTTATAATCATCCGCGTAAACATCGGCTTCTGCTTCTAAAAACGTTTTAGCATCTGTTCTATATACACAACACCATTTAGTATCTTCATGTACAAAAATAACTCTTTGAGTTCCTATTTGAGTATGTATTATATGAGGCCCCGTTATTGTTTCTACCTCTCCAGCATCCGTTAAATAAGATACTTTTCCCTCTAGTAAGAAAGAAGGATGTTGTTGTTTGTGTATCATACTAATGACTAATTGATTAGCAGGCATAAATAGTTCCCTAGTATATAACCCACCTTCCAGCGTTTGTTTTAAAGGAAACATTTCCTTCATCTCATCCGACTGAGGATTACCCGCTTTATGGATAAGACAATCGTCTTTGCTTTCTAATATATCCTTAAGCGTAGCTATTTTATCCCACATAACTCCTCTAAAATCATTAATATGGTAAAGGACTTGGTCTACTGGCACTATTTCTGTTTCTGATACTTCCATGATTTGATTTAAGATGATGGCACGAATCCCGCGCTAACTGCAAATAATTCTTTTTTACCGACGCTACTGTTATTTATTTCCATTTTTACTATTCCAAAGAAACCTTTTACCCCAGAGGAAGAACTACCCCATAAAACCTCTCCGCTTTGTGACGATGTATTATTAACTAAGTCTGCGAAATATTTATCTTCTTTAGCTTTAAACCTATTTATTAACAACGCATTCTGCATCTGCTCTAAGGAAGTCGGGATAATTGACTGGGTAATTGAAAAAGCTTGATCGGTATTCGTATTGAAACTAAGCATTCCCCATCCGCTGTCTCCTTCGTAATTTATTGTTTGAAAGTTCTTCACTTTCGAAGGTCCTCCATTAAAAACAAAAGTTACATTTGAATTATGCCCCTCCCCGTAAAAAACGGCTCTTCTTTGAGTATTAGGGGCTAATGTATAATGTTTGTATATTTTACCTAATTTAGTTGTAAAATAGTCGCTATTTAAACTAATTAATTGATTAGGTCTGTAATCAAATAAGCTAGTCCACCCAAGAACGCTTTCGTCAAATGCTAAGGTATTATAAATAGGTTCCGTAGGAACTCCCACCCCTTTAGCTGCTCCCATGCCCTCGTATATAGATAGCACGTAGTTTTTATTGTGAGTATCCCATCCCCCTAGGATTCCACCTGTAACTGCATTTGATAACTTATCCCTAAAGAAGTCTACCATACCATAGTTAGATATTACAGTGATCCCGTCCATAGATAATCTACAAACAACATTTTGGTCTCTATCGGTGAAGTATTTTCTGTAACCATTAACAGCGAACGATTCCGGGTCGGTTGAAATTCCGTATTCCCCTCCAAAAGCGACATTTTGGCCTATAACTTGAGCTCCTGAAGTAGTCATTGCTGAGCCTTCTGCTGAATATATAGCGTCTTTATCTATTAGGGACTTACTAACTTTGCTCTCTTGAAATATTATAAGGTTGGTGTCCTCAGCATAAAGTTTTTGTATTGATCCATTAGCTGGGTCCACTGTCCTAGTTATTTCTCCCCCAACACTGAACTGGTTTGTTTGGTTAATTCCAGTTCTGGAATTGAATATACCGGAGTGTATAAGAGAACTAAACTTATGAGATTGCTTAGGTTCATCTTCAGCTAAATACGCTTTAACTCCAAAATCAACTGATGTATTATTATAACCTCCCACTATTCTTGACTCTTCTATAAACCAATCACTAGCTGTTGTTGTTGTATAAGCTTGAGGTATATTATCAAAATTTATTATTTTACCAAAGGTTATATCAGGTACAGTTGTTGATATATCAACTCCGTCAACAACCCCTACAGCTGCCACAAATTGGTTAATTGTATTTATTGCAACAATATATGTATCAAGGTTCCTGGGTACCCCCAATAGGTCCGTGTAACTCATAGTTACATTCATACCTACATTCATCTTGGTTACATCCAACGAATCAGTAATATTAAAAGTAGAGCCACTGACAGATTGGAACGGACTTGTAATTGGGCTACCGTCATCAAGTTTCGTTTCAACATCTGTTATTGTCTTGATTTTCTTTAACCAGAATGTATTGAAATATTTTAATTCTATATTTGCTGCCATACTTAATTTATAGGTTTTGGTATAATCTAGTTGCTCCTTTATACATTTGTTCTAAATAACCGTCGTAAAATCCAGGGAAATCATCACCAAGTATATTTTCATACTTACCAATTAATGAAGCTCTAGCTCTTGAAAACTGTTCGCCTGATCCCTTTCCTCCTCCGTTGGGATCAAATTCAGCTATCCATTGCATTCTATACGGAAGTCCGTTGACATACCATAAAGGTAATGAGGTTGAAAAGTTAGTAGTGTCTAAACGAAAATTGATAAATTTAACACTATCATCCGCGGGGATCCATATATTGATTAAGTTCGCATCCGTATAAAAATTATTCACATAATCCCCACAAGGGGTGTCTGCCCAAAGGGTCACGCTCAAATCAGTATCAACTTCAACGCTATTGTCACTTCCACTTGAAGCTTCATACTTAAAAGATCCTAATGCGCTGCCGGCTCTATCGTTAGAACTGGTAGTAGCTGCATTAATCCCTTGCCAATTTACACAAGTAGGATAATGTACATCATCCGCCGTCACCCACGCAATAGGGTCATCCCCGTTGCCTAAACCTGATCTCGCTATATCCTTTATAATTATAGCATACTCAATATCGCTAGTTAATGCGCCTGTATCAAAGTCTTCCTTCTGGAAAGATCTAATATATTGTACTCTTAAAGTATCATTCTCAATTTTATAATAGTAAGGAACGTCAGTGCTCCCGTTTACATTTGACTGCATAGGTGCAATAGGCCATTCTCCGTTTTCTATAGGGGGATTAGTTAACTGATTATACTCATTGTTCCACTCTGTTAACTGCCAGTCTGTTAAATCTCCAACTTCATCTTTTCTTCTATACCAAATCTCTATTTTATCAATGTATAAACTCAAAAAATCAAATGGGGGAGTCGTGGATTGATTACACAATATATTTATCGTGAACATTACCGTGCCGGTTTGGTGAGCGGTGCCTTCTGCTCCTCCTATCTTATATTTCCTGTTATAATGTCTATTAAATGAGGGGTTGGCTGCGTCTGGATATGTCAAGTTTTCTACATCGGTGAACGAAGTAGGTAGGGTCACTCCATCAGATCCACCTTCTACCCCGATTAAACTGTCCCCTAAATACCAACACCCTGTAACAAAAGGAGATATTGATGGCAATGGAGCCAATGCTACTGGCGGAGTAGTTATAGCTTGAGAAAGTAATGTGTCAGCTTCACTATACGGACCTTGTGCCCCCTCGAATGTATCTATCACGCACATACCTAACGCTCCCGGGTTAACCGAAGGGTAACCTAAAGTTATAGTCACGTCCTGGTATACGGATAACCAACTATAGGGCCCCGTAGGGTTTTCTTCATCAAAGGCATCTTGCAATATTACACGCACCTGCCATATCCCATTAGGGGCTAGCGTTCCGTCTAATGATTGAGTTATCTGTCCATTATCAGGATCTATGTCCCAACCATATAAATCTATAGGGTTTAATTCGCCTTCGATGCCTTCCATAGAATAGCTTAAATTCAACTGGTCATCTCCGGGGGTTGTAGAGCCTGTGCCGTTTACAGCTCCGTGCACTGCAGCTGCAGGCAGTAATATTTGAGTAGTATTTGTCCACGTTTGAGCTTCTATGAGATCAAGAGATGGGTATTTGTTTTCTAATGCTCCAAAACCGCCCACTTGACCCACTAAAGGTATCTGCGTTATAAAGCTTGGCGACCCTCCTTCGTATGTTGTAACTTCTATTACAAAGCTGTAAACATCTGTTATTCTACTGCTCTCTGTAAAAGTTAAAGGCTGCTCATCCGCATTGCCTATAAATTGTATTTTATATGAACCTGCTAACGAACCAGCATCAAATGATATTAATTTAAAAAGCTCTACAGTATCACCGTTTCCATTTTTTTGAGAGAATAATGTAGCTGTAGTAGGCACCGAATATACAACCCCTTCGCTATTAACAGGGGTAAAAACAGCAGTAAGGTCAGTGAAAGGCAGAGTGGTCTCTGTAAAATCCCAAGTAACATTAATAAAAGAGGTTGCTCCTCCGCTATTCGAAAGAACATCAGCATTTAGATCCACTATTAAACCCTCAGAAGTTGTCTCCCAATATAAATCTAGTAAAGATTCAAAGGCTTGTGTTTCGTATATTGCTAAATAAGGCAGCATGCTATCCGCACCTGTTGGGACATTTAGATTTCCTAAGCCTTCAGGTGGTCCAAAAAATTCCAAAGAGGTTGCTCCTATTGATTTTTCAGTAGTAGATATTCTTGCTATCAGAGGATTTGTCTCTAGTTGATAAAAAGAAGATCTCCCATTAAGGGCGTTGGTATTACCGTTAGGTGGATGTGGTCCAGTTAAGTCAGCAAAACTCATATTAGACTCCTTAGCCGTCGCTATAGCTGTTGACATGTGAGCTACAGCTGTTCTACCCGCGTAGTCTAACCTAGCGTGATATTGTGTATTGTAAGGTATAGATGGTTCTAGCTCAGTGCCTACAGTCATTATATTGGTAACTCTGCCGTATAGCTCAATAGAACTCCTATATTGTCTCTGATCCGGTCCAACTTCAGCTAAATCTCTAGGTATTTTATTTATATTATCGTTAAACAACGCGGTGAAAGCCGTTTTATTTAGTTCACCCGTGGGGAATAAGCCATTTACAACACCCCCCGGTACCTCCAGAATTTCAGGGTCTACGCTAAAATCAGGGAGCACCCCCGATTGCCCGGGATACCCATTAAGTATTCCCGGCAAATAGACATTGTAATACTCTTGTTCTGTTTGTTTAACCACAATCTTGTAACTGTACCAACCTAAATCATTTATAGTATACGCAAATTTTAAATCCGGGCTACCTAAAGCTAGATCTTCCGCTCTAAGGTAAACATCATTTACCCTACCGGTGGTAGTTACGGTATATTGCCCTTGAGCTCCAGTAGGTCCAGTTACAGCTGTGACAACTACGAAATCTTCATGAGCTCCTCTCATAGAGTCATTTACTCGAGGAATGTTTGTATTATTAGGAAATTCCGTAAGCCCATCGGCTAAGCGGAAAGTATAAGTAGTGTTATCAACTATTACATTACCCGTGATTTTAACGGCATAGCCGTCTGCGGAGGCATTATTTGCATTTTGTTTAATCGCATAAAGACCTGGCGTACCAGTAGCTGAGTTTTTTAAAGAAGAAATCTCTGAATTAACTAGAACCATTATAGCATCGCCAAACCAATTCAACACGTTTGTGTCGGCATCATTAATGTCATAAGCACTATATATGGTGGATCCAAAATAAAAGAACCCATCACTATTAGCTCCCCCATCTACAGAGGAAAGTATTACAGAGGATTGTCTCCCGAACTTATCAGCTAAAACAAAGCCTATTTGATAATTTCTATTTCTTTTTACTGAATGATTTGGATATTCTATCCAATTATTATACTTACCTGTATCATTCTTAAATGATATTCTGCAATTGTAATTTATATTAGCTGGAGGAGTTTGTTGATCTATGTAATTACCGTATATAATTCTATTACCTGAACTCTCCTGTGATAGCGCTCTTACTGGAACTTTATCATAAACCCTAATTGTTTGAGCTTCAGGCAATGTTTTTAAAGGTTTTCTAGACTGATAATCATAAGTGAAGAAATTATTTGTTCCACTAGCGGCTGTTATTTGGCTTGTAGTAAGACTTTCTAAAACTTTCACCGCAACGCCATCACTCTCTCTAAAAAGTATTTCTAATTCTGATATTTTGTAGTCCCTAATTAATCTAGTGGCATTAGTAGGCAATGGTATTACTAACCCAATGTTTTGAGTAGAATTTTTCATAAAGTCTACTACTGTAGACTGGTAAGCCGAGTCCTCGTCCCCACTAAGAAAAAAACCTTTTTGTCTTGGTATATAAGCTATCTGAGTAAATGGAGCCATTAAAGAGTACTCGTTATCATCATACTTGAACCTATAACTAAACCTAACAAACTTATCTTCTAGATAATCTGGGTCACCAGGCCAATCAATGTCATTGTTTTTATTAGTCATAGTAGACTTAATAAAAGTAAAATAGGATCCAACGTTGGTATTGTTCACAAAAGAAGGGGAAACAGTTATCCGAGTGTTACCGCTGGCTATATTAAGAACAACACCAGTAATACTTATATATTCATTACCTGTTACTGTATTTTCAGTGGAGACCACGGTAGCACCTATAAAAGGAGTTAATTCATCTACCCTATCTCCTTCAACATCTAAATAGTTAGTATTGTTGCTTATTATCTCTACGGTAATTCTATTATAAAGCTTTATAGCTTGGTAAGGACTGTATTTTGCTACGGATATTTGGTGTTCTTGCGTATAATATTGCTGTGTAGTGCCTACTGATCTACTATTGTTATTACTTCTTGTAGATAAGGTCACATTTATTTTACGCGGTTGGTTTCTATTGTCTGTCCAAAACAATAAATTTTCTAATAAATTTATTCCTAGTATCCTATTGGTTGTTGAAAAGTTTAAAAATTCACCTTGAACTAGAAGCGAATATTCCCCTGTAGAATTGTTGTAAGAATAAATATAATGTCTAGACGTAGCCGGAGCGTCTGTTGGCTCGGAAGGAGTTGGGTCTGTATAGTCTGTCAGGAAAACAAATAACTGATCAGTTGAGTTGTTGCCTTCTATTCCTATTATAGTAAGACCTTCTCCAATATCGGTACTAGTCACTAAGTTGTTGCCTATAACGTTCTCTAAAGCACCTACATCATCATCTTCGGACCTACCTACTGATATATTTCTAGCGTCTCTATATTCACCGTTAGGTAATATTCTATCATCAAGATCTTTATTCATCTTGGATTTTAGAAATGTATTCTTAATTTCTTGAGCCATTTAATTACGATTTAATCCATTTAGATTTACCTCTCATTACTTGTACTATCTCTGATAGTTTAATGTTGGATAATCTTATTTTAGCATTTCTTAATTTAGCTGATCTATCTTTTTTTAATCTTTGTATAACATATTCTGGTTGGTTAATTCTACCTGCTAATATAGAGTATAATATGTGAGCATATAGAGCATCCTCAGCCATCTTAGGAATACGCACATCTAATTCGTAAGCTAGTCCGTCAGAAAGGTATTCTAACACTATCAATCGATCTTTTAGATCTGCTGAAAAAGCTATAGTTCCATCTCTCTCGTTGATATTAAACCAACCGTTCCTTTGTGAATATTGAGGGTCGTTGCCGTACCTTTGTCCAAGAAATGGGTTACCAGTTAACCATCCGCTATAAGCTTCATAGTCAGCAACCGTTATGTTACCACTTAATAAATTTGTATTTGCAGCTCCCCACCTTTCGTTCGTTATAGAAGATCCCTCTAGATTATCTCCGAAGTTATCCATAGTATAATTTCCATTGTTATCTTGCAAAGGAACTTCGTATGGACTAATAGTCAAATCATTAGCTGGGTACAAAGGATGTTTAACACCTGCCGCGTCTATATAAGACATGTTTACGTAGTTAACATAATCTTGAGGTATTGTAACGCTTAAACTAGGTGGTATTGTTAGTTCTTGAGATTTAATACTTTTCAATGTATCATAACTGAATTCTTGCATTCCTCGCTTAGCGTGGAAGATTACATCAGTTCTCTTTACATCACCTATTAACTTGTGTTCCCCAACGTAGGTGGCTATAAATCCGTTTATTACATTGTTTAAAGAGGTATATCCATAACTGCCGTAGTTTTCCTGCACCGCAGTCCCTAAGGAATCTTCATTCCCAAAACTACCGCCTTCTATCGCTTTTAGCTGAACAGCTACATAAGTATTAATAGGAATATCAACAACGGTAGTGATTACGTTGTTAACAACCGTATAGGCTAATATATATTCTGTATAAGTACCAGGCAAGCCAGTAGTACTTGTATATATTTTAAAATTATTTAAAGTATAATTTAATGCCGCAGGATCCCAAGATCCTAGAATAAGATTAGTATTGAAAGTTGTAGTATATGAGCCTCCATTTGCTACAAAGCGCTGTGCTCCAGCGTAGTATTGTTCATTAGTTTCGGTTATTAAACCGCCATTAGGTATAGGCATATCTTATTGTTTTGAGTTCATTTGCTCTTGTTGAACCTGCTGAGCGGCTAAGTTTACTATTTGAGGGTCTCTTATTACAACTCCAGAATAAAGTAATACTTTTAATATAATGTTTGCTTGTTCTGTTTTAGATAATTCAAAATCCATTGAATTGATCGGACTGTATTGATAATAATTTTGTCCAGATGGAATAATAAAATTCCAGATTACATCCGCTGGTTTTCTTAAATAGCTTACGCTTATCTCCGATGTAATCGTTTGAGGATACAAATATAGTTTTCGATCTTCATATAAATATACTGGATAAGTTTCTGTAGGTGCTAATAGAGGTGTAGAATTTAAGTATAAAAGCTCGTTTCGCTGAGTTGCTTGAGCTTCTTTTTCATTTTTGTATATTACAGTGCCCAGTCTATAAAAGTCCTCTGGGGTCGCCGTAACGACTATAGCCGCGCTTGAGGCTGGTATAGAGTTAAAAATTATGTTAGCACCACTTATAGTGTAATTTACAGTGGATACTCCGTTTATAGTAACAGCTATTACGCCACTCGCTAGTTGAGAAGAGGTTATGGATGTAAAAGGAAAAGAAGCTATTGTGCCATTTCCAGTAAACGTTTGAGTAGATGACCCTGCCCCTGATATTGTTGGTAAAGTAAAATATCCTCCCGCAGGAACATAAGTTGCATTACCGTATGTTTTAAATATAGAAATATCTTGATCAACATTCTTAATGCGATCTGCATATTCCGTATCATTATCTGGCCTACGTAATTGCTGATTTAAAGTATCGAAATAGCTCTCGAATATTTCAAGCTGTACTTGCGTAGCAACTTTATTAAATTCGTCTGGTGATAGGTTACCTCTCTGTTCTTTATTAAGAATAAGTAATACCGTTTTATAAACTATGTCTACATTTACTGCCATTTTATTTCTTTTATTATAAATATTAACCGGTCACACTGATGCAACCGGCTAATACTAATTCACCATCTATAATATAATTACGTGTTTTTTTTAAAAACTACTAATTAAACTTCTTTTCTATAGATCTAAATACTTCCATCCCCTCATCTGTCTTAAAGTAAGCAGCCATAGCTGAATACGGATTTTCGTCGAAAGGTACAGACATTAGTTTTCTTCCAGTAGAAGTCCAAGAAAAAGTTCTTTGATCTTGTGATAAAGTTATTATGTTAGCTTCCGCAGCTTTAATAGCTGTATTTCTAAGGCCCACATTATCATCTTGAGCTAAATCTAAAAATAATTTAGGATTTCTATTAGCAAATAGTCTTAAATCTCTTTTTATTTCCTTAGAAGACAACTTAGTAACCGCACTGCCTAACTCTACACGTAATATAGCTTCGGCGGCATCAATATCCATCTCTCTCGCAAAAACTGCTGCATCTGTTTGAAGGTCAAGCAATTCTAAGTCATCGAATGCTTCCTCAACAGGATCAAACTCTTGATATATTCTACCTTTTAAAGGATGATATAGAGAAAGTAATTTTTGTAAGTTTTGTTTTTCTTTAGGCACCCTTAATTCCCCATCTCTAAACATTATATGTCCCATCGTAGCTTCTCCTTCTTGTTCGCTTTTAAAAGGGGAGTCGTGATTGGTTGCATATCTAATTTCTTTTTGAGTTCTAGTCTCTTCATCAAAATATAGTAAAGCATGCTTTTGTGTATGCTTACCAGGTATTGTTAATGTTAGAGGTGTATCTCTACCTGTTAAATAGTATAATCTATCTTTGATTTCCCATTCAGGTTTAACTGGTTCTGTAGATTCTACAGCTTTCCGTTCTTTTGCCGGTTCAACTAATGTTTCAACTTCATTTATAGACTCTTCCAAGTCCACTTGTTTTACAACCACTTTTTTGGGTTGTACTTTTTTATTTGCCATAATATAATATAATTTAATAGTTTAAAGAGTAATGATTACCCCCGTCATCACAACGAGGGTAACTATTACATTAATTGGTATTTATTAGACTCCTCTAAATAATACAAAGTTATTAGCAGCTTGTGTTACTAAACATCTTTCAGAAAGGAAGTTTACTTCCATTGCATCAAGAGTTG
>Ga0210003_1001783_pt1 | contig 18672 bp, 10 predicted proteins | sample LantaG_FD_182804 | JGI IMG/M metagenome (GOLD analysis project Ga0210003, IMG submission 182804) | Deep subsurface microbial communities from Baltic Sea to uncover new lineages of life (NeLLi) - Landsort_02402 metaG (SPAdes) (version 2) | ecosystem: Environmental > Aquatic > Marine > Oceanic >...
CGTCCATTTGTATGTCATAAGTAGTTTTAACAGCCAAATAATCACCGTAGCTACTGTAGTCTCCCACATTTGGTTCTGTGATTGTATATGGAGGATAATCAGCTAATGGTGGATAAAAATTTGAAAATTTTCTTGTTACCCAAATATATGTATCTGCATTATTTGACAAAACAATTTCTGTTGGTATAACTATTTTGACATATGCGTTTTCAATGGGTCGTGTTGGATTAAATGTTGGGTTATACTCTTGTACAACAGCAACATATGCATCAGCTTGTGCATCTGTTAAATCTGGTTCTGGTATTTGACTATATTGAATTATTTCGGTTTCTCTATCTCCGCTAATCATTGCAGATCTTTGTTTTATTTCGTATGGGCTTTCTGCAAAATATCCATTAATAATTCCAAAACCCGGTAAGATTTGGATGGTCGTTCCACTAACTTCTTCAAGACCCCATCCATTAATAACCCCAACACCAGTGATTCCAATATATGATTGCATATTGTAATCTAATGTGATAAATCGTTGATAATCTGATCGTGCCGAATATTCTCCTCCTCTTGGGAAATATTCAAATTTATATTGTCTTGAAATGTTTGGCATAATATTTTTTCTTTATTTTTATGGAGTCGCAACAACAATTTTCATTTGCATATATCTCCAGTCGTTATTAAATGTTCCAGAATACAATGACCAAGAAAGATCTTCTGTTTCTCCATGGGCAACATCAAATGGCTCTCCAAAATTATATGTATATGATTCTGCAACTGTCCATCCTCTTATGTAGATTGTATATGCCTCCATTGAAGACGTTATTGCTAACATTTCTACGTTTTGTGAATTGGCTCCTGTCATATCCATTACATTTGAAACAACAGATTGTCCAAATCGTACTCTCAATTTTCCCGTGTCTGAATTTCCATATGTCATTACTGGTATATGCGTTCCTTCATAAGTCCAATTAATCCATGATTGATTTTTGTCATAATCTCCAAGGTTTGTTCCATTTCCCCATACCCAAGGATTTGCTAATAAATATGGTTTTTTAACAGTTACTAATATTTTTGAATCAAGATTTGAATCGTTATTAAAAGTATTAGCAAATATTTTTAAATGTATAGTATATTGTACAACATTATCTGAAGAAGTGATATTAAATGTAGAGCCTAAGTTGACTGTATCTCCATATAAGCAGATATCTAAATGTTGACTTAGTGGATAAAGATAAACTCTATTCTCTCCTCTTGCTCCGATTGCTAATTTATCTGCGTAAAGAGCAGCTGCACTTCCAAAATATCCATTATTTTTACGATTTGGAGACGTTAAAGTTTGTGATAATGAAAAATTTCCATTATCTAAACCATAAAGATAAGATCTTCCTGAATTTGAAACGGATTCTACAGTCTCATTAGTCCCAACAATTAATGTCTTATTATAAAGAGAAACTAATGTTCCAAAATATCCAGAAGATGCTGCATTTGGAGAACTTAACGTTTGAGTTAACGACCAAGTTCCAGATAAATCATAAATATAAACTCTTCCTGAATTGTAAATAGCTTCTCCTCCATCTTCCTGGAACGCACCAATTGCCAATCTATCACCATACAAAGAAACTGAATTTCCAAAATGACCACTAGATTCAGCATTAGGAGAAGTTAACGTTTGAGTTAATGACCAAGTGCCAAATAAATCATAAATATAAACTTGTCCTGAATCTGCGATAGCTTCTCCGTTTTCGTTTTGTGCACCAATTGTTAATCGATTTCCATAAAGAGAAATAGAATATCCAAAATATCCACCAGATGTCGCATTTGGAGATGTTAAAGTTTGAGTTAACGACCAAGTCTCTCCAGATAAATCATAAATATAAACTCTTCCTGAATCTGTTGCCCCTCCATTTTCACGCTCTGCTCCAATTGCTAATGTACTTTCATAAAGAGAAACTGACCACCCAAAATATCCAGTAACTTCAGCATTAGGAGAAGTTAGCGTTTGAGTTAACGACCAGACTCCATTAGATAAATCATAAATATAAACTTGTCCTGAATCAACGATAGCTCCTCCATGTTCAGCATAAGCACTAATTGCCAATCTATCGCCATACAAAGAAACTGAATCTCCAAAAAATCCATTAAGTATAGCATTAGGTGAAGTTAACGTTTGAGTTAATGACCAAACATTATTGTTTAAATCATAAATATAAACTCGTCCCGAATTCGTAATAACTCCTCCATTTTCATTATAAGCACCAATTGCTAATCTATTCCCATAAAGAGAAACTGCCCCCCCAAAATATCCACTGACTTCAGCATTAGGCGATATTAAGGTTGGAAAAGGATTTGAAAATAAAACGCACGCATAAACTCTTCCTGAATTTGTTGCTCCTCCATCTTCATAATGAGCGCCAATTGCCAACCTATTTCCATAAAGAGAAACGGAATTTCCAAAATAACCACTAGACTCAGCATTAGGTGATGCTAAAGTTTGAGTTAATGACCAAGTTCCGGATAAATCATAAATATAAACTCGTCCTGAATTGCCAATCCCACCTCCATCTTCATAATGAGCGCCAATTGCCAACCTATTTCCATAAAGAGAAACGGAATTTCCAAAATAACCACTAGACTCAGCATTAGGTGATGCTAAAGTTTGAGTTAATGACCAAGTTCCGGATAAATCATAAATATAAACTCGTCCTGAATTGCCAATCCCACCTGCATTTTCATAATCGGCACCAATTGCCAATCTATTTCCATAAAGAGAAACGGAATTTCCAAAATAACCAATAGACTCAGCATTTGGAGAGGTTAAAGTTTGAGTTAATGACCAAGTCCCAGATAAATCATAAATATAAACTCTTCCTGAATCTGTGATAGCCCCTCCACTTTCACGATAAGCACCAACAGCCAATCTATCACCATACAAAGAAACTGAATTTCCAAACCTTCCATTAATTTCATAATTAGGAGAAGTTAATGTTTGAGTTAATGACCACGTTCCAGATAAATCATAAATATAAACTCTTCCTGAATTTGTTGCTCCTCCATCTTCATCATGTGCTCCAATTGCTAATCTGTTGCCATAAAGGGAAACGGAATTTCCAAAATAACCAAAATCTTCAGCATTAGGAGAAGTTAACGTTTGAGTTAATGACCAAGTCTCTCCAGATAAATCATAAATATAAACTCTTCCTGAATCTGTTGCTCCTCCGTTTTCATTATATGCTCCAATTGCTAATCGATTTCCATAAAGAGAAACGGAATTTCCAAAAAGTCCATCAGTTTGAGCATTAGGAGAAGTTAACGTTTGAGTTAATGACCAAGTCTCTCCAGATAAATCATAAATATAAACTCTTCCTGAATCTGTTGCTCCTCCGTTTTCATCATATGCTCCAATTGCTAATCGATTTCCATAAAGAGAAACGGAATTTCCAAACTTTCCATCCACTTCAGAATTAGGAGAATCTATCTCTTCAAAGTAACTGTCATTATCATTTATTGTAATTATGCCATTGTGAGTTAATGTGTTTCTTGACTTAATTGTAAGTCCGGGATAATATGAGTCTAAAGTTACAGAACTTCCTCCAATTGGATATAAATTTCTATACTCAGGAAGAAATCTAGGTCCAAGCACTTGATTTATTGTAGTCGTGCTTGTCTGATTTCCATAAAACTCATTACATAAAAAACTAACATCTAATCCATATTCAATTTCATCTAAACCTACAGAAACCTCTAGTTCTGATCCATTTCTTAATGTCATTTGGTCAATGTTATAGTTTACATATGGGTAGCTTTTAGTTTCTCCAGTACCTACAATAAGGTTGCCTCCGTTCCAATTGTTTGTAAAATATTCATCTGACTGATCTCCACTAAAACTGGAGAAACTATCAGAGCTAGAACTTTTTGAACTATCAGAACTAGGTGAACTTTCGCTACTTGAACTTGGGAAGAAATCTGGCATAATATCCGCCTTTATTTTAAATTATATTTTTAACTTGAAGAACTAGAGCTTTCAGAATATTTATCACTTGAGCTAGAACTTGAGTCTCTTGAGCTTGAACTTGAGCTACTTTGTAATAATTCTTCTCCAACAATTACAATAAACTCTTCAAAAAGAATATATTCGTCAAGTGAAGAGCTGGACGAATTACTATCAGCTGAAGTCAAAGAACTTTCTGATAAAGCTGGAGACGAAGAACTTGAGCTACTTTGCAATAATACTTCTCCAACAATTACAATAAACTCTTCAAAAAGTATATATTCGTCAAGTGAAGAGCTGGAACTTGAATCTCTAGAGCTTGAACTTGAAGAACTTTCACTACTTAATGAAGTGCTTGAAGAGCTTTCTGAACTTTCAGAACTCATAGAAGTACTTGAAGAGCTTTCAGAACTCATAGAAGTACTTGAAGAGCTTTCTGAGGTACTTGAAGAGCTTTCAGAACTCATAGACGTGCTTGAAGAACTTTCACTACTTAATGAAGTGCTTGAAGAGCTTTCTGAACTTTCAGAACTCATAGAAGTACTTGAAGAGCTTTCAGAACTCATAGAAGTACTTGAAGAGCTTTCTGAACTCATAGAAGTACTTGAAGAGCTTTCTGAGGTACTTGACTCAGAATATCTTTCACTTGAAGAAGAACTTTCTGAACTTAATGATGTACTAGACGAGCTTTCTGATCGACTCTGGGATGACAAACTTATACTTGAAGAACTTAATGATGTACTAGATGAACTTTCTGATGGACTTTGAGATGACAAACTCATAGAACTACTAGAGCTTGAATCCAAAGAACTGCTTGACGTTTCTGAACTACTTGTGTATTTAAAAATACCATCACAAGCTTCTGTCCCATTACCCATATTGAATAACGCTTCTCGTTCGATTGAGTCTAAAATCTTGTCAATAATAAGTATATTATCTAATGACCCATTTAACCAATTAGATCCACTAGATGACCCACCAATAAAAAATTCAGAACTAACATTTGACATATTAGTATATCCAGTATCTATTTGAACTCCACTGATATTTAATAAATTAAGATATATTTGCAGAGATAAGGTGTCATAAGTAATAAGCACAAAATTCCACTTTGCATTTAATACATGGCCAAACGAAGTTAATTGTCTAGTATTGACTCCATTTTGCAATGTAACTTGAATGGTGTTATTTATTAAAATTATGTTCCAAACCCCGGTTTTCTCTAAAAGATATTGCGTTCCAGTTAATGTGTTTGGGTAAATCCAAAATGCAATTGAAAAACTTTCATCAGATATCCCATTTGAAAAATTTAAAGAAGTACCAGTTGGAATAACAATTGTATTTTTTAAAATAGGGTTAAAAGAAATCGCTCTATTTATGCGTCCAATTTGTGATTGTGTATTTGTGTTGACTGGTAACAAATTGGAATATAATGCGCCAAGATGCAACATGTTACCTGTAGAATCCCAAATTAATGAATTCGCATAATTTTCATTTAACTTCCATTGAGCCATTAAATCTGAACAAATATTCCAATCTAAGATTTCAATTGTACTTGATGAACTTGAACTAAAAGAAGAGCTAGAGCTATATCTTGGATCTTCACCTTCGACAAGAGTAATAAGTCCCTTATGCATTCCACAATTAAAACTAATTCCAAATTCTGATTCTCCAATTTGATCATAATCAATATTTGCCAGCGTCGAATCTTGTTCAACTTCTGTTGTTAAAGTAACGATGTCAGATACTAAAATTGTCCAATTTGTAGAAAAGTATTGACTTTCAAGAGTTGTTAAAAATGAAAAAATAGCATCAGAAGCATAAATTTCACTACTATACCCCAATGCTGTCCAATATGCGTATGAATAAGATGGACGTTGAAAGGATGAACAATAAATATTTTCAATTGATGTTAAAATATTAATATATGATTGTCCAATGTTTGGAACTTCAATTACAAGCCCTCCGCCATTCGAAACAAATTCACTAATTATATCTGGCAAAGTGGACATCATATTTACTGGTAAACCGATAAAATATAAAAGATCAAAATCATTCAAATCAAAAATTTTTGCATCTGATTGACTAATCTCTTGAAAGGTAACATTTGGAATAGATTCTAAATATATTTCATAATATGTTTCTGTGTTCTTAAAAATAGCAATATTAACTTGTTCTTGTTGTGTTTTTTGAGCAGTCCAACGAATTAAATTACCCCATTGGGCTATTGGTGTGGCTCCATGACCACTACGGTATCCTCCCATACGATCAGCAACGATACTAATTCTGCCATTTATATATTCTCTTGTTGCTAATCCTATATATGCCATTTTTTACCCACCAATAGTAGTTAGTTTGTCGCCACTCATAATAATTGAAAACTCATTCACAATTGGGACACTTGTGTCATATGACACTAACTTAATCCCAACCTTAATATCTTCAATATTTTCTAAATTAAAGAAACTGTCCGGAGAAATTATTTGATAATCGTCCCAATTAGCAGAATTTGTATTGTTTATTCCAAATGTAATTTCTGTATTAGTTGGAGTTGTCATAGATGCCACTAAAAGACCTTTTCTTATGTTTGAATCATTTTCTAATGCGAATTTAATAGTATAAAAGTATTGCGCCCGTTTAGTAGAATAAATTACGCTTAAATTCAAAACACTTGGAGTAACATTAACTTGATTAGTGTCCATTAATATTTTAAATTGAGCATATCTTCCCAAAAAATTAATATTATTTAAGTCTCGTGTAATAGTGCCAGATTCTTCTTCAGTTGAAGAAAAACAATAATTCCATGAAGAATTCGAGAGTTCGTTAGAACTTTCTGCAGTTTTAAAACAAATAGTAATATTCGTGTTTTCTGGTTTATTCTCTTCCCAGATTAACTGTTTCCAAAAACCTAAGTCTTCTTGAACTTGTAAAATTGGACTTAAAAAGACTGCAGTGATACGTTCTACTGGAAGAATCGAAACATCTCTAATATATTTCCATTTTTCAATTTCTCTATCCTCGTTAATTTCTGCAATTCTTTTATATAAAGCGTATAAAAATTCAACTTGTCTAGACTCAGAGGTATTACCAAAACCGCTTGTTACATCCGCATACACCAATCTATTGCCAGTTCTATATGCATTTAAAGTAGCCTCATCAGAGAACAAAATCCTTCCAAACGAAGTAGCAAACAAAATGCCTCCCTTTACTAAATCTTTTGTCATATATGTAATAGTTTCTCCATTGTTTAATGACAAAATTGGAATTCCTCTACATTCACTTGTGTCTGGTACACCTTCTTGTATGGACTCAGATTGAACTACTTCTGCTTCTGGTTGTTCAATTAAAATAGAAAAATCTGCATCACTAAAATCTTTATCTGTTTCTGCCGCTGTTCCAGCGGATAACCACTCAATATAAATTTTATAATCACTTCCTTCTGCAATAGATAATGGTATAAGCCAAGTATAAACACCATTATTTGAAGTTTTATTGTTAATAGTTATCGAATATGCTCCATTTTTATAAAGATCTAATTTAACTGCATCATTTAAACTTTTTGTTGAAGTCCACGTAATATCTACTTCTTGCCCCAAAATTAAAATTTCTCCACCATTTGGAGAAGTAATAATTATGCTTTTCCCTTCATTTGGATTTGGTTCTGGGTCAGTTGGAGTTATTGTTGTCGTAGTTGTAATAGGTCCACAATTTACTAAATATAAATTGCTATCAATTGCTGCCAAATTGACCCCAAGATCTAAATTAAGTAGTGCGCTGACTGTAGTTGAATTGGTGTCAAAAATTGGATCTAATAACCCATTATTGTAATTAAAAATTCTTCCATAATTAGACCCACCAATAGTTAATGTGCTTCCATCTTGTACAAACGTGTTCATGCCAACTAATCGATTATATGGAAAAATATCTAAAATATCTTCGTTTGCCATTCCACTTGTTGTGTTAATGCTTGGAATATCTAAAAAATTATAACTAACATGTGAGAATACACTTTTAGAGACTCGACGTTGAGTTGCAACGTTGTCTGGTTGACTAATTTCAATATTCCAATTAGTTCCATCATAAGATATAATGTTTTGTGCATCAATTGAAAGAATAATTTTGTCTAAGGCAACTCCTGCCTGATTAATTGCAGTTCCATATGGCTTATAAAATAAAATCCAAGAAAATGTTAGTGAATCAAATTTATAAACGGCTGGAGGAGTGGAGGTACATGCATAAATGTGTTGATTATATAGGAATATATTAACTATTTTTCCATTTAATTGATCATCAAGTGTTACTGCATTAGTTGTTAAATTAATTCTATATATTTTTCCATTTGGAGCGGTTCCAGCAAATAGTGTGTTACCATTAACAAATAGCGATGTGACAATTGTGTCATCTAATTGATAATAGTTTTCCCAAATAAAACGATTTAAACTTCTAATGATCATTCCATTTTCGCTTGTTCCTGCATAAGCATATTGGTTGTCAAATGCAATTGTCAAAATAGAGTTTGTAATATTTCTTTCATAATAAAACGGAAACAATCTTTCGTCATGATAGTCTAAATAGGACGATGAGCTAGAAGAACTTGAGTCAATAGAGCTTGAAGAGCTACTTGAAGTACTAAAGCTTGATTCGCTATTGCCTTGTGAGGAAGAGCTACTTGAACTTGAATAACTACTTGAAGATCCAGAACTAAACATTAAACTTGAGCTAGAGCTTGAATCAAAAGAGCTACTTGAACTAGATGAATTATCTGCCATTATTCTTTACCCTTTAATTCTATAAAGCCGGGAGGCAACTCAACAGGGCTATATGGTTTAAAATCTTTATAACTTTTATTTCCAACATCTTTATTGATATTTTTAATTATAACGTCATTTGGTCCTTGCGCTGACAAATCAACTTTTTCTCTGATAACAATACAAAACTCTTCTTCGTCAATAAATGGAATTTGTGAGTCTGTTGCAGAAATTGTAAAAATAATTTCTGCATTTGAGTTTTTTACGACATCATTAAAATGATCAATTGACATAGAGTCTGACAAATCTGTACTAATTGAATCAATTAGTGACAAATTCTTATTTAATTTTAATATTTTAATAGACATTTTTATAACTCTATATTATTGTGCTTGATATGTACTTTCTGCATAATCAACCACTCGTACAATTTGCATAAACATCTCCCCTTGCGGTGTCGCAAAGTTCGCATGTGAAAGTTCCACCAGCAGGATTAAACTCATATACAGTATAATAATCATATGGATGATTTAATCGGAAAGGACCATGTATTACGAGCCAAGTCGCACAAGCATTGCATGAATTAGCACTATATCTTAACATAAATGTGCATTGTGTTTCAGATTCATCTCCTGCACTAACATCAACTATAGCGTCAGTTGCGCCTCCAGTTGGATATTCTTGATATGATTGAATTTTTCCATTTCCTTTTATAAGAAATGCTGAACCAGTGGGGAAGTCAGTTGAACTTGTTCGATCATAAGCTCCATCATATAGTGCAAATTCCCACCAATTATTTCTATCATTTGCGCACACTGCATTTGCCACAAGATGAAGACCGTCAACATCTGCTTTATTCATTGTTACAAAAATAAATCCGTCACCAATTTTATAACCGTCACGTTCAGTATTATCAATTCTAATTTGCCAAACCCCAGATGAAGTCTTATGATAAAATTCAACATCTGTGTTTGCTGAATTTGCACTATCATGCCCTCTAAGCGACATTATGAGTGGTATTGGACTTGGATAACAATATCGCGTGTTATATTTGTCTAATAAATAATTTTCTACTTCTTTCATTTGCTGGTGTGACAGTTCTTCGCTAAACCATAAAATTTCTGCAAAAGTAGCATCAACACTATGACCTAATATGTTAGGTGAAACCCCAAGCAACGATGTTGAAAACGTATTAATATTACTGTTCGATGCTTCTAAAATACCATTTACGCGAACACTTGTTGATCCATAGTAAAGCCCATAACTTGGATATGATGCTGAACTTATTGTATAAGTTACAACGTCAAAGCAATTTTGGTCTGCAGCAGTTGTTGAGGTAGAACCGTTAACAGAATATTTTTGTGCAGGAATTCCAGTGTTTCCAATTGGACGTTGGTCTTGAACAGAAGATGGTTCTATTGCTAAATATGCTTCTCCCGGAAATGGTGATCCTGTAAATACTTTTTGACTTATTACAAAAAAGATTGTCATTCCTGTTAATCCAGTAGTTGTATTATTATTTGTGGAGATTAATGTACCATAGTTCATTCTTACACCGCTATGCCAACCAGACACACGATCTGCAACACAGTTTTCTTGGAAGGTTACGGTTCCCGTATCAACAACAAAATCATTGCCTTTTCCGCTTACATCTGGCCACACTATAACTTGATCATCGTACGTAAGTCCAGTGATTTCGTCACCAATTAGCCATGCGAAAATACTTTCTGGCAATCCGAATGACGACGAAGAGAGGCTAGATGAACTATAAGATTGAAAACTTAGTGTCTGTTCGCTTTCTGATTGTTGACTTTCTGTTTGTTCTGTTTCAGAAATGGAAGAATTAGACATTTCAGATTCAGATTGTTGACTTCCCCAACTTTCTGTCTGAGAACTTTCTGATGGGTCACTTTCTGAAATTGAACTCTCTGAGAATGAACTCTCTGAGAATGAACTTGCTGACATTTCACTAAAGGAAGTTTCATCTCTCATACAGACTGTAAAATCACAATTATAAACATGTACTGACCCATTGTTGCCATTACATGTTGGACATCCAATAGCAAAATAGTTTTCAATTATTGCAGTAGACAAGCCTATGTTACTCTGTTCTTGAATTGAATAAGCCTCTATCCAGTCATTCCCTGTAATTCTTGTGAAAACAGTTGAATGTCCTAAATCATAACCTACAAGAATAATATAATCACAATAAATGTCTGCAGAAATCGTTGTTAAAGTGCTAGGGATTGATGCAGAATTTAATAAATTAACTGGATTAGTCCACGAATTTTCACTTGTTCTTTGAAGAACCCATCCATAACTAGAGCTTGATCCATTTCCACAAATAACAGCAAAACCTAAATGATGTTTAACAACCATTCCAAACGAATTTAGCGCACCAGCAGGAGGATTTATAATGTATTCTGATCCCCAAACATTTGTACCAATTCGTTTATATGCGTATGCCCTATTTACTCCCGGCGATCCTACTAATAAATAACCTCCACTTATTGATACAGAATAACCAAATAAACCATCCAAAATTGGAAATGATGGAATAACTTTATGTTCATTGCCCCAAACATTTGTCCCAGATCTTTGATAAACATAAACTGCACCAGCAACAGAAGCACCATGCCGTTCTGACCCAATAGCAACATAATTATTTTCTATCGAGACCGAACAGCCAAAATGGTCTGAAATTACAGCATCTGATGCAACGATTTCAAAACCACTGTCCCAACTATTTAATCCGGTTCTATGATAAACAAATGCTTTCCCAGTTTCAAGCAATGCGCCTTGTGACATTCCAACAACAACATAATCTCCAGATATGCCTACAGAAATTCCAAATTTATCCCCCGGAAACAATCCACTTGGAGTAATTGTTACTTTTGATCCCCAGTTATTCTCTCCGCCATTATAATAAATTGAAATTTGTCCTCTATTAGAGTTTGCATATGGAGATCCAACAACTAAATAATCTCCATCCATGTCTGTTGATACGCCTAATTTCTCTATTGCAGAACCAGCTAAATAAATAACATCACAATCATTAGCGCTACTTGAACTAGAGCTTGAATCTTTTGAACTTGACGAACTTGAATCAAGTGAACTAGTGCTTGAACTAGAGGAATTCGAAACAGAACTTGACGAACTTGAATCTTTTGAACTTGACGAACTTGAATCAAGTGAACTAGTACTTGAGCTAGAGGAACTAAATGAAGTACTTGATGAGCTTTGTGAACTTAAAGATAAAGAACTAGAAGAACTTATTGAAGTGCTTGAACTAGAATTTGATTCACTTGAACTAGAATTTGATTCACTTGAAGAACTGTTAGATTCACTTGAACTTGAGTTTGACTCACTTGATGAACTGTTTGAAGTACTAGAGCTAGAATTTGATTCACTTGAACTTGAGTTTGACTCACTTGATGAACTGTTTGAAGTACTAGAGCTAGAATTTGATTCACTTGAACTAGAATTTGATTCACTTGAAGAACTGTTTGAAGTACTAGAGCTAGAATTTGATTCACTTGAACTAGAATTTGATTCACTTGAAGAACTGTTTGACTCACTAGAACTTGAATTTGACTGACTTGAAGAACTATTTGACTCACTAGAACTTGAATTAGATAAACTTGAACTAGACTCACTTGACGAACTTATGGAGGTACTTGAGCTGCTGTCTGACACACTAACAGAACCGTCTGACACACTAGAAAGACTTGTAGAACTACTACTTTCAGAGCTTATTGAACTACTACTGGTAGAACTTGAAGAACTACTGCTCTCAACAATTATAATTTTATCACTATCTAATAATAAATACATTGTGTCAGAAGACGGATGTTGACTTATTTTGAAAAAATATGGAAATTCACCACTTAATGAAGTTGTCCCAACATAGGCACCAGTATTATTAAATTTAATAATTTTTACATTAGAATTATCGCCAGCAGCAACATATACAGAATTAATAGAAGTATCAATGTCAAAACAACCAATGTGTTGCGAAGATGTAAAATAGGAACTAAGTGAGAAATCATGTGTAATAATTAAATTTCCATTAATATTAGAAAACTTATATAAATTTTCTTCAGTTAATAAGAACAAATTTCCATTTGAATCACTTGTAATATGTAAAGCGTCGGTATAAGTTAAATTACTAAATCCATTTAAATCCCCTTCATAGGAAAAACTATAAATACCGACTCCATCACAAAGGACATAACATCCTTGATTACTGTGATTAACACAAATCATGGATGGATTTGTTAAATTAAAAATTTCTTTTTGAACAATTAAATTACTGTTCGTTTTAATGACTTTCCCAGAAGCATCAGCAATCCAACATCCTATAGATAGTTCTGAAGATGGATTGTCATCTTGCATTGGTACATATCTTTGTATTACAGAAACAGAACTTGGGCTAGTTAATGGTAAACTTGCTAAAAGTTCATTTTGATAAGAGATTTTATAAACACTGCCGCCATCGGAATCTGCATAATAAATATTACCAGATTCCCAACAAGAATCTAAAGCATAAGGAGAAGACAAATTAATTGGATATGTGTTATAATTAATTATTGAAGACAGATAATAAAAAGAACCATTATATTGGCTATAAAACTTCTTAAAACCATCTGATCCAAAAACTGCCGACCCCCTGCTATGATTATAAGATTGATTGATAATGTTCACAAAGGTGCTCGCTTCTAAAAATTACAAGGGAATTTTGAATATTTTTTCAATTATTAACACTAATTATCCTTTAATAATCGAACCCAATGATTATTTCTAACACTTTCTTTAATAGAAATGTGTTTACTTAATGGGTCGGTAAGACATTCAAATAAGCACGGTTCAAATTGCCATGCAATATTCTTTTCACCAGCTCTTTTAATTAAATTCTTAACTAAATGTTTTGATTTTTGACAATTGATACATTCATTATAAACCATGCGCTCATGCAACCTTGTGCATAATGTTGACACATTATCTAAATGTATATATTTTGCATTTTCTTTATAATATTCCACAACCTTTTCATAATTTTGCATTTTCATGTATTCATAAATTGTATCAGCATATTCCCACAATCGGTTACTAATAACTTCTGGATAACTTCTTTTTAACTTTGGATCAATTTGGTGCTTAGAAAAATCTCCTTCTCCAATAAATTTTTTTACAACGTCTAGTGTCTGATTTGGAAACATAATTAAATCATCAAATAAAATATTCATTATGGGAACTTCAGGATTCTCTAAAACCCATTGCGCTGCTTGATAGGAAACATGAATAAACATTTCTGGAGTATGTACCTTTAACTCTTGATTCATTTCTTCTTCATGTGAAAGAAAAGGCAGTCTTTTTAAACGCTCTTGAGATTTTGCAACTTGTCTAGGATCTCTCAACATATAAATTATTTTTTCAATATATTGTGGATTACTAGAAAATAAACCTTGACTAACAATCTTGCAAATTTTGCCTGTCATGTCCGTCATCCCAATATGATATTGAATTCCTCGAACGGTATAATGACATTCCCAAAACCCATTTGGATTCATGTCTTTACTGATTTTAAAATCTTTTTCCGCATTTGGCGCAAATATATTACGCATATATCGTCTCGCCTCAAGTTCTTCATCCGTCTCATTCTCTCGCTTTGCAAGAGCAATAGCTATTTTGTCTTCTTGCGGAAATTTACTTCCAATTATTCGATCTTCACCAAGGGCAATACGAAAGCAATCCATCATTAAACTAGTTCCACTTCTTGGACAACCAGACACCACAATCATATTAAATCGCCTCACGTGTTGTGTTATTTTACACATTATACAGTCATACAAAGAAATTAAAGCGACTCAAGAAAGGATTGAGGAACTAAATCTCCAATAATAATTCGGCTCACAGAACAAGAAATATTATTTAATCCATAAATGTTGTCTAAAAAATAAAAAGGAACATTATAAAATACACTTGTTCCTGATGGAGGAGTTTGCCCAATTGCAGAATAAAAAGCAGAAGAAACGTTTAAATCGTCTAGAATAGCAATAGCTCCTGAAGCAACAATCTCGTCATTAACTATCAATGCCATAGTTATTTCACTATCTAAGCCAGCTATTCCATCTTTATCCCAAATAAATTCAATTTTAAAAAAAACATTTGACTGGATACTTGATGTGTCATCAATTAATGAAGCGTAACTCGCCAATGTCTTTATAGAAAATTCAATTCCATTATTACTTAAAAAAGCACCTATTCCGGGATTCTCAATGTCTGTTTGACCCATATTTACCCCCCATAATAAATATTTTTTATCGGAATTCCTAACAAGACTATAAACACCATTATTAATGCTTGCTGGAAATGACAAAAGTAAACTTACATAACCTGTGTTTATAGAGAATAACTTTGAAGCATTAGCACAATAAATCATTGCTTTATTTTGTATTGTCTTTGTTAAACTTGTTGCAAAATAAGGAGTCGTAAGATTAGGGGAATTTTCAAAAAAGCCTACGTGCCGCATTTGAACATTATTGTTAATGAGCGGATTGTTAATATCTTTAATTGTTTTTAAGTCGCTATAATATGTTATCATGAGTAATCAAAAAACACCTTATATGCCCCGTTCCCTGAATCTAATGTAGTAGAGCCAAGTTCAATATCTAAATAAATATATTTTGACACCGTTGAACTTCTATTTCCAACACTAAAATTATTACTGTCACTTGATGTCCCAGTTGTATTTAGTCCTGAAAAATGCGTTGACAGAGGCGATGCTGCTGTTGATGCACTAAAATCTGCAGTTGATACAATACCAAAGTGACCCTCAGATCCTGTTGTGACCGTAATACCACCATTGGCTACAAGTCCCAACTTAATGTTTCCAACTGCCGAAGCATCTTCAAAAACAATATCAATTACTTTAACACGACTATGCGTGCCACTAGTAATTTTTCCAAAAGCTAAAATTGAGATATTACCTAAAAGCGCCCCGCTTTCAGGATTATATTCTCTAATAGTGATGCTAGGCATTTTTTATTCTCCTTTACCTTTTAGGCATAATCCATTTTCGAGTTTGTACTGTGCTCCATCCATTTATCTCGGAATAAACTTGAATGTTTACATAATATGTTTCTCCGGGAACTAAATTATCGCCTCCTCCGTAATAAATAGAACTAAGATTTGTTTCAACAATTCCTGAGTCCCACATGTCACTTAAGTATGGCTGAGATCCAACAAAAACTCGTATTTTAGAAACCGTTCCAATTTCTTTAATATGTTCATTCTTAACAATCATGGATGTATAATTGTCAATTCCACTATTAATCCACCCATGAAACGTTAAACTATCAAATTTCAAAAAACCAATTAAACCATTTTCTAACACAATGACTACTTGATTATTTTGTTTGTCATAATCAACACCAACAGCCCCAACAAAAAATACTTCTTCCACACTCGAAGATGGCAACACATCAACAATATTAAAATTATACAAACTAATATCTTCATTGTCTGGATTAACTTCTGCAGCGAGCCATTTAATCTTTATTTTATATGTTGAGGCAATGTCTAATGTATTTGAAACTGTCCATTCATAAACTCCAGTGTTAGGAGTTGAACTAACAATAGTTTTATATAAAATGTCGCTTTTATAAAGCTCAATACTAACTGTGTCAGTTACTGACTTTGTTGATTTCCATAATATTTCAACTTTTGATCCAAGAGCAATACTCTCTCCACCATTTGGATATTCAATTTCAATAGGCTTTGTCGCTGGAGTTGGAGCAGGTGAATCGTCAACTTGAACCAAGACATTCTGAGATTCAACAATTGTATAGGAACCATCTACTGTATTGTACATGTAATTTCTGGCTTTAAATTGTCCTCCACCTAAGTTAATTTCAGTTAATGCATAAAAATATTGATTTGAACAATAGACACATTTCGTAGCCTGCCCATCTGTTATTCGTTCATTCACTAATAATCTATAAAGATTACTATCTAAAATTCTAAAATAACTAACGGTTGGACTAGTAAATGTAATACAAAGTTCTCCATTTTCAGATGTTGCAATATCTGAAACTTCAAATCCATCAATCGCATACACAGAACTAATACTACTACCTTGAACTTTCCAAACAATATGTGTTCCAGCTACAAAATAACAGTTATGATAACTTGATTTAATCACCTTAAAAGGAGCATCAAATCCATTTAATTCTGATAATGTTGAAAGTTCATTTTCATCTAATTGTTGCAAAGTTCCACGTTCTGGTAAAACAGCCATTAATTCATGATTTTGATACGATGAAATAATTTTGTATACATTGTCTACCGACTTCTCTTCTGTAAACATTAATTGTAATTGACCAGTTGAATCCATATAGTGATCAATTAAGTATTTTTTTAACTTATTATCAGTGGAAGTATATAATTCATTACCTTTTTCATCAACAACTAATCTTTTAATAACTCCATCTCCATTTGTGCTAAACGCAGAAGCGGCAACATTAGCTGCATATTCAATTTTGTACAATTTTTCATCTAATGTTCCAGCCCAAAACGAACCAATAGAATCTTCTAATGGAGTATACGATACATTTGAAGAGATGCTTGCCGTGATTAAATCATGATTCCAAGAAAATTTTGGAATAATAAAAGAATATGTTACTGCTTCCTCCTGATATTTTTCTTCTTGTGATCGAACACTAACACTTTTAACCCCGGTATTCCTTACTATTAAGTCTACATAATAAATTGGTTCATGTTTAATTTCTGCATCGTCTTCTTGTGGAACATATACTCCAGTCCCATTATCTTCTGTTATACTTGGAGGACTTAAAATTGAACTGTAATTAAAATATTCATTTATCGTTTGTTTAAACGAAAATGTAATTTGTTGATCGTCTGCCGAATAAGCAAATCCATTAACTTTTTGAAATGAAAAAGGAATTAAATGATCTGGATTATATCCTGCAATAATTTGATTTATTTGTTCAGTAAAATTCAGCGGTAGACTTGATGAAGAACTACTTGAAATACTTTGACTTGAACTACTTGAACTACTCATGTTTTTATTTCACTTTAATATGGAATTGGTTGAACTTCTAGGTATGCAGTTCCTAAAACTTCATTATTATCTTTATAGATTTGTTGAACATACCAGTTAACACCATCACTTATCACAACAAACGCATTTCCAGAATCACTATCGATACTTAAACTGCTTAGTTTATACAGTCTTTCACTTTCTAAGTCATTTGGGATAATTTGTTTTGTTTCTAAATCAATCATATACAAAACAGAGCCACTGATAAACCATAGTCTTTGTAAGTTATTGTCAAAGTCTATCGTATCTTGTCTGGGTATTAAGTTCAAATATTTATTTGTGTAAGATATTGTTGTACTTGATATTACACCGGGGAAATTAAATTCCATGACAACCGCACCTGTTGAAGTTACTTCTGTAATTTTTTGAGTTGTTGTGTTCACATAACTTTTTATAAAGACGTTTCTATTATTTGAATTTAATACTAAAGCGTGTGGCAATATCATATTGTCAACCGACCTAATGAACGAATAGTCACTTGAATTAATAACCAAAACCTTTTGATTCCCAGCATCTGCAATCCACATTCTTTGCCTATAAGGATTAAAAATCGCATCAAGAGGAAAATTTATGTCACCATAATTTTCAATAGTCTTTATGGTTGTTGTAGTATAACTCGTATTTAAAGGGTTTTGTGGATAATGTTTAATTGTTCCATTGTTAACTAATGGATAAGTGATAAGAGATGTGCTATTTAACGAGTTCACACGAATAGATCTCACTACACCATCTACCAAGAAAGAGCGGTTTAGGATCGCTTCATTTAGAATATCTATTTCATTAATTATAGTTGCCATATCTTATCCTTAAAAATGACAATT
>Ga0210003_1001784_pt1 | contig 18672 bp, 14 predicted proteins | sample LantaG_FD_182804 | JGI IMG/M metagenome (GOLD analysis project Ga0210003, IMG submission 182804) | Deep subsurface microbial communities from Baltic Sea to uncover new lineages of life (NeLLi) - Landsort_02402 metaG (SPAdes) (version 2) | ecosystem: Environmental > Aquatic > Marine > Oceanic >...
TGACACGCTCGGCCTCCTTGCCGAGGCCTGCCAGCTTGCCGCCGACATCGGCTACACCGTTCGGGAGGAACCGCTCGGCGATCTGCCCGGCGGGCCGTGCCTGGTGGGAGGGAGAAGGCAGTTGCTGCTCAATCTCGAGCAAGGGCCGGCCGAGCGACTCGAACTGGTGCTCCGGGCCCTCGCCGGCGATCCCCGTGTCATTGCGGAGCCGAAGAGCATGCTCCTGGCCTCCCGCCTAGCCGCCATTCGCGGGGGTGTGGGCTGACTGGCCCGGGCTGTCATGTGCCGCGGTAGAGGCCGTGCGTGATGATGTATTGCTCGACACTGCGGGGCGTGCGGTAACGGATGCTCCTGCCGGCCGCGATCGCCGCCCTCAGGTCGGTGGCCCGGATGTCGATGGCCGGCATCCGGACCCGGCGGCCGAGGATCGCCGCCAGGGGCCCAGCCCCGACCACGCCCGCCAGGTCGCCGCCGGCGGCGGCTGCCGTCAGGTCGTCGAGTCGCTCCCGCTCGATAGGCACGATCTCGGCCTGGGCCGCGATCCGGCACGGATCCTTCCAGGTCGCCAGGCCCGCCAGGGCGTCGGGTCCGAGCAGGAGCACAAGCGTGTCGGAAGGATGTTCGGCGGCCAGCGTCGCCAGCGTGTCGACCGTGTAGCTTGTGCCTCCTCGGTCGAGTTCGATCGTCGACACCGTGAAGGCGTCGTGGCCGCCGATGGCGAGGGTGAGCATCTCGAGCCGGTGCCGCGGCTCCGCCAGGATTCGGCCCGGCTTGTGTGGTGATGCCGCGGCCGGCACGAAGAGCACATGGTCGAGGGCCATCTGCTCCCGCGCAGACTCCGCCGCGAGCAGATGGCCGTAGTGCACCGGATCAAAACTTCCGCCGAACACACCAATCCGCATGAGGTTTTCCAGGTTCGCTTGGTTCGCTGCGGGGAAATCGACGCCCCACCAGATTACCGAGCGGCCAGCGTGAGGCTCGGGCGGCGTGAGGCAATTCTGGTCGGCCCGGGCCGCACCCCCGTTTTCCAGTGGCCGTGCCCCTCCGGCAGCCGGGAACCCGGGGCTTGCCCCTGTTCCGACCCCGCAGGGCAGCCCAGGCCCCCGATCGGATGATCTAGAATCCGTGGCATGGCAACGGACCGGCCGATTCAGCAGGACCTCTTCGAGTACCGGCCCGCCTGGGTCGAGGACGACGTCCGGCACGGCACGGTTGCCACGGTTGTGCTGCCCGACGGCGTCGACAAGCCGCTCGACTACCTCGTCCCCGAACCGCTCGTGGCCAGCGTCGAGCCCGGCCGCCGGGTCCGCGTGCCGCTCGGCAAGGCCGACCGGCTGCGGCTGGCCTACTGCGTGGCCGTGCGGTCGGGCGAACTGCCCCAGTCGCCGCTCAAGAGCGTGGCCAGCGTCGAGGACGAGAAGCCACTGCTGTCGCGACGCATGCTCGAACTCACCGAGTGGATGGCCGAGCGGTGGCTGGCTCGCCGTGGCGAGGTGCTCGAGGCTGTTCTGCCGGCCGGTGTGCGGCTGAAGCAGCGGGCTCGGCTCTCGCCGCTCCTCGCCGCTACGGGCGGGGCTCCCGACCGGAAGCTATCACCCGCCCAGGAAAAGGTGCTGGCCGCGGCCGCCGAGCCAGCCACGGCCGAGCAGCTGGCGGCGGCCAGCGGCGCGAGCCGTGCGGTGATCACGCGGCTGGTGAAGAACGGGCTCTTGCGCGAGGTGGGCACCGTCGAGGTCCGCCGGGCGGCTGCCGCCGAGCGACCGGGGATCACCCATGACCGACCGGCCGAGCTTGCCCCGGCCCAGGCTCTGGCGCTCGCCGCCATCACCGGCCCGATGCGGGCCGGGCGGCACGAGACGATCCTTTTGTTTGGGGTCACCGGCAGCGGCAAGACCGAGGTCTATCTCCAGGCGGTGGAGGAGACGATTTCCTTCGGCCGGCAGGCGATCGTGCTCGTGCCCGAGATCAGCCTCACTCCCCAGACCTGCGACCGCTTTCGGGCTCGCTTCGGCACCGTCGCGGTGCTCCATAGCCACCTCACCGCCGCCGAGCGGCATGCCCAGTGGCGGCAGATCGCGGCCGGCCGTGTGAACGTGGTGGTCGGAGCCCGCTCGGCGATCTTCGCGCCGGCGCCGCGGCTCGGCCTCGTCGTGATCGACGAGGAGCACGAGAGCTCCTTCAAACAGGCGACAACGCCACGCTATCACGCCCGCGACGTGGCCGAGTGGATCGCCCGGGCTGAGGGCGTGCCGCTCGTGCTCGGCTCAGCGACGCCGGCGCTCGAGACCTTCGCGCGGTGCCTCGCCGGCGAGTGGCGGATGTGCCGGCTGGCCGATCGCGTGGGGGGCTCGCAGTTGCCTGCGGTCATCACGGTGGACCTCCGCGACCCTGCCGCGCGGGCTCGCGGCGCGGTGAGCCCGCGGCTGGCGGCCGGGATCCGCTGGGCGCTTGATGCGGGGGGCCAGGTGATGCTCCTCTTGAACCGCCGTGGCTTCGCCACCCAGGTGCAGTGCCGTGCCTGCGGTCACTGCATCCGCTGCCCGCAGTGCGATCTCGCCCTCACGCTCCACCAGCCAGGCAACCGGGGCATCTGCCACGGCTGCGGCCTCGTCAACAGGCTGCCGGCCGACTGCCCGGAGTGTCGGGCGCCTGGCCTCGTCCATCGCGGCACCGGCACGCAGCGGCTCGAGGAGCAGGTTCGGCGGGCCTTCCCCGACGCGGCCGTGGCCCGAATGGACACCGACACCATGCGGACCCGCGGCAGCCACGAGAAGACCCTCGACGCCTTCCGCGACCGCCAGATTGACATCCTCGTGGGCACGCAGATGATCGCCAAGGGACTCGACTTTCCCAGCGTGATGCTCGTGGGAGTGGTCAACGCCGACGCGGCGCTTCATCTGGCCGACTTCCGGGCGGCGGAGCGGACCTGCCAACTCGTCACGCAGGTAGGCGGCCGCAGCGGCCGGGGGCCGCTTGGGGGTCGCGTGGTCGTCCAGACGAGCACGCCTGAGCATCCGGCGATCCGGTCCGCGGCCGCCCATGACTACGAGGCGTTCGTGCGCAGCGAACTGCCGATCCGCGAGGCGCTGCTCTACCCGCCGTTTGGGCACGTGATCCGGCTGGTGGTCCGCGGAGCCGACGAGCAGCGGGTGTCGGAGTGGGCCGGCCATCTTGTGACGCGGCTGCGGGACGAGGCCGGCGGTGTCGGCGGCGGCACGGGCCAGCCGGGCGTGCGGGTGCTCGGGCCCGCCCCAGCCCCCATTCCCCGGCTCCGCGAGCGATTCCGCTGGCACCTCCAGGTCCACGGCCCCGACGGGGCGGCCCTTCGCGACCTCGTCCGCCGGGCGACCGCGGGCCTCAAGACTCCCCCCGATCTCGCCTGGATCGTCGACGTCGATCCGGTGGAGATGTTGTAGGGCTAGAACAACCGCGCCGGGTAGGATGGAGCGAAAACCCTTGCCATTCCCTGCCCATGCCCATGTCCTACCGCTCCATCCGCGACATCCTCGGTGAGACGAGTCTCGAACGGAAGGTCCGATTTCTGTTCGGGCTGTGCTTGTTCGCCCTCATCGCCGCGAGCTTCTGGTGGTATGGCAGCCGCACCGAGCAGCTCGTCTATTCGAGCAGCCAGGCCACCGCACGGCACGTTGTCGATGCGATCATGCTCCAGCACCACTGGAAGATGCTCGAGCAGGAGCAGCAATACGCCAGCACGATCGAGAGCCTGGAGAAGCGGCTTCTCGGGGAACGGTATCAATGGCGGTTCCTGCGGCCCGAGGCCTCGGCCGAGGAGCGGGAGGGCTATCGACCGCTCGATGCCGCGGTGCTTGCGGAATTCCAGGTGGAGTCGCCGGCCGCCTCCGGCCAGCCGCTCCCCGACACGGCGGGCCGGTTCGAGTGCCGCGACTTCCGCACCGACAACAACGCCGAGTATCACTACTACCAGCCGATCCGCTTCCGCCAGGACTGTGTTCTCTGCCACGAGTACCGCGGCACGACCGGCGGCGGTGAGGGGGGCGGGCGGCCGAAGCTGGCCGAGGGGGATCTGATGGCCGTGGTCAAGCTCGTGATGCCTGACGGCGCGACCCGCAAGGCGATCAACCGCAACCGGGCGCTGCTCCTGGCTACGGCGATCGTGACCGTGTTTCTGGCCATGGTCGTGGCCTACGCAATCGTCCGCTACGTGATCGTCAAGCCCCTCGAGCACCTCCGCGACGTGAGCGATGAGGTTCGCCGGGGAAACATCGAGGCCCGGGCCGACATCCACACGGCGGACGAATTCGAGGAACTCGGGGTCGCCTTCAACCGCATGCTCCGCGGCCTGCTCGACACACAGGGTGAGCTTCGCGAGGCCAACGGGGCCCTTGACGAGAAGGTAGACGAGCTCGCCCAGGCCAACCTCCACCTCTACGAGACGAACCGGCTGAAAGGTGATTTCCTGGCCACGATGAGCCACGAGCTGCGGACGCCGCTCAACAGCATCATCGGCTTCTCCGACGTGCTCGGGTCGATCGAGTCGCTCGACGCCAAGCAGCAGCGGTATGTCGAGAACATCCGCACGTCGGGGAGAATGCTGCTCGAGATGATCAACGACATCCTCGACCTCGCGAAGATCGAAGCCGGCAAGATGGAGGTGCGGCCGGCCCGCTTCCGCCTCGAGGCGATTGTGAACGCGCAGTGCGACATGGTGCGGCCGTTGGCGGAGAAGCGGAACATCCAGCTCTCCTACGAGGTCGGCCCGGGCCTCGAGGAGGTCGAGCAGGATCAGGCAAAGGTGCAGCAGATCCTGGCCAATCTCCTCTCCAATGCCATCAAGTTCACGCCCGAGGGGGGGCGGGTCGACGTGATCGCCAGGCTGGACGAGGATCCGGCCGGCGGCGAGCCGGGCGGGTTTCTCCTCGAGGTGGTCGATACCGGGGTGGGCATTGCTGCCGCCGACCAGCAGGCGATTTTTGAGAAGTTTCGGCAGGGAGACGTGTTCCGCCGCGACGATGCGATGACCCGCGAATTCACGGGCACGGGCCTCGGGCTGTCGATCGTGCGGGAGCTGTGCCGGCTCCTGGGGGGCGACGTGTCACTCGAGAGCCAGCTCGGCCTCGGCAGCCGGTTCACCGTCCAGTTGCCGAGGCAGCTCGAGGTGGAAGACGAGGCCGAAAACACCACGCTGGGGGCGACGCGAGGCGTCGCCTGAGCAGCCGTTGCCACCGTCCCCTGTCACGCTGGAAGCATTCATGCCGAAGTCTTCAAACGCCGCCGAGGTGATCCTGTTTACCGACGGCGCCTGCAGCGGCAACCCCGGGCCTGGGGGCTGGGCCTACATCCTTCGTCACCCGGACAGCGGTCGCGAGACGAAAGACTCGGGTGCCGAGCCGGCCACCACCAACAACCGCATGGAATTGACGGCAGTCGTCCGTGGCCTCGAGCAGCTCAAGCGGGCGACGGTGGTGGAACTCGTCACAGACAGCGTGTACGTGGGCACGGGGCTCTCCGACTGGATGCCGAAATGGAAGACCCAGGGCTGGAAGCGGAAGGAGAAAGGACGGCTCGTGCCGGTCAAGAACGAGGATCTGTGGCGGGAGCTCGATCGCCTCGCCGCCGCCCACACGATCCGGTTCTCGCACGTGGCGGGCCACTCGGGCCATCTCGAGAACGAGGAGTGCGACCGGATGGCGGTCGAGGCCTACCGGCGGCTGAAGGAGTAATCCTGGGGAGTCTGCACGGGGTTTGTTGGGCTCCGGTGAGTGGCCGGTAGGTTCCCCGTGCCACGCCGCCGATCGCTCCGGCCATCCTGGCCATCCCGTGCGGCGCCGCGATCAGGAGTTGATACAAGCCCCGGGCGCGAGCCCGGGGGCTGCGGGAACAAAAGCCACCCCGCCTGCCATGCCGCTTGAGCCATGCCAACCATGCCGGCCCATGGAGCCGATCCCGCTTGAGCCTGGCTCTTGTCCGATCGGTGTGCCACGTCGCAGTCCCCCAGCTTGCGCTGGGGGCTTGTATGCTGCAGATGCCGCGCCGCACAGGATTGCGCTTGCGCTGGGGGCTTGTACGCCGCAGATGCCGTGCCGCACAGGATTGCGATCCTTTATCTGCGCTCGCCCGCATACAAGCCCCGGGCGCGAGCCCGGGGACTGCGGGTTGGTGGGCGATCCCGTTTCCCACGCCGCCCCTCGTGCATGCCCTCGATCGGCATGGGCAACCCCGTGCGGCACCGTATTCGGCCCATGACAATCTCGAACGTCCGCTTTTTCCTAGACTGTCTCGCATGGACGCCTCTCCGCCCAGCCTCGAGCCGAGCCTCGCCACCCGCCTCGAGCGGCTCCCGGGGGTGGGAACGGCACGGGCGGAGAAGCTCGAGAAACTCGGGCTCGTGACCGTCCGCGACGCGCTCCTGCACTTCCCGCGAGACTACCGCGATTTTTCGGGCGCGCATTCGATCGCCGACTTCGTCGAAGGAGAGCATTCCTCGGTCGGGGGCACGGTGAGCGACGTGGCGACGCGGACCACCTTCGCCGGCCGCTCGATGCTCACCGTCACGGTCGACGCCACCGGCGGCCGGGTCCGTGGCGTGTGGTTCAGCATGCCGTTCATGGCCAAGCGGTTCGAACAAGGAATGCGGGTGGTGCTCGCGGGGCAGCCGCGGCGGGGCAGGGGGGGCTGGGAGTTTGCCCACCCCGAGGTCCGCTGGCTCTCGAGCGACGAGGCGGCCCATGCCTCGGAGTGGCTGGCCATCTATCCGCTGGCCGAAGGCGTGCAGCAGTCGCAGGTGCGGATCGCCGTGCAGGCGGCGCTCGACCACGCCGCGGGCATCTGCCCCGAGGCGTTTCCCGAGGCGATGCTCGCGGAGAAGGGGCTCCTGTCGATCGAGATGGCACTCAAGGAGATCCATTGCCCGAGCAGCGAGCTCTTGATCAACGCGGCCCGCCGCCGGCTTGTCTACCAGGAGTTGTTCATGCTTCAGCTGGCGCTGCGGATGCACCGCGGCCGGCAGAAGCGGGCCCACGCGGCCCCCGCCATCCTTGTGGATGCCCGGCTCGATGCCCGAATCCGGGCCAGGTTTCCGTTTGAATTCACCGCCGCCCAGCGGCGTGTCTGTGGCGAGATCGCGGCGGATCTCGCACAGCGAGAGCCGATGAACCGGCTCCTTCAGGGTGACGTTGGCAGCGGCAAGACGGCCGTGGCGGTCTACGCAGCCTTGGCGGCGGTGGCCACGCCGGTGCCCTCCGCGGGGGGCGCGACCCCGGTAAGAGAGACTCCCGCGCCGGGCACCCCGGCGGCTAAGCCCGCTCGGTATCAGGCGGCGATCATGGCCCCGACCGAGCTCCTCGCCCGCCAGCACTTCACCTCGCTCGAGCGGCTGCTTGCTGGCAGCGGCGTGGAGGTGCAACTGCTCATGGGGGGCCAGCCGGCGAAGCAACGAGAGAAAGTCCTGGGGCGGATCGCTTCCGGTGAGGCCGACATCGTCGTGGGCACGCAGGCGCTCGTCTTCGGATCGGCTACGTTCCGCCACCTGGGCCTCGTCGTGATCGATGAGCAGCACCGCTTCGGCGTGCTCCAGCGGGCGGTGCTCCAGCAGGGGGCGGCCGAGCCGCACACGCTCGTGATGACGGCCACGCCCATCCCGCGAACGATCGCGCATGCGGTCTATGGTGATCTCGATGTCTCGACGCTCGACGAGCAGCCGCCGGGCCGGCAGCCCGTGGCTACCTACCGCGTGACGCCGGCCGAAAGCGACCGGTGGTGGGAGTTCTTCCGCGAGAAGGTGGCCGCGGGCCGCCGCGGCTATGTCGTGGTGCCGGCGGTGGAAGAGTCGAAGCGGGACCTGGCGACGATCTCGTCGGCGTTTGAGGAACTCGCCAACGGGCCGCTCGAGGCGTTTCGGCTCGGGCTTGTGCACGGCCGGCTCAAGCCCGCGGCCAAGGCGGGGGTGATGGAGGATTTTAGGGCCGGTCGACTCGACGTGCTCGTGGCCACGAGCGTGATCGAGGTGGGGATCGACGTGCCCGAGGCGACGGTCATGACGATCCTTGACGCCGAGTCGTTTGGCTTGGCCCAGCTCCACCAGCTCCGCGGTCGTGTGGCCCGTGGGTCGATCCGCGGCATCTGCGGGGCGGTGACCGGCTCGGGAGATGAGCCCCACCCCCGGGTCGATGCCTTCGTGGCGACCTGCGACGGCTTTGCCCTGGCCGAGCAGGATCTCATCCTGCGGGGCCCCGGCGACCTCGTGGGCACGCGACAGAGCGGAGCCCCGCCGCTCTACCTCGCCGACCTGCTCCGCGACTCGGCCGTTGTGGCCGAGGCCCGCCGCGACGCCCTGGCCGTGTTCGAGCAGGACCCGGAACTGGCCGACCCCAAATACGACCGGCTCCGCAAGCTTGTCCTCGACCGCTGGGGGACCATGCTCGGCCTGGGCCAGGTTGGGTGAGGCAGCTGGGGTGAGGCAGGTCGGGTGAGACAGCTGGGGTGAGGCAGGCCTAGGCTAGGCCGGCGGTGACACGACTGGGCTGCCGGAGGTGAAAATGGCTGGCTCGGCCGACCGCCAGGCTATGCCGTCCCGCTCGACGCGGTGGTAGAGAGTGTCTCGCTCGACCGGTTGGCGGCCAGCCTCGCGGATGAGCCTCTGGATGTCTTCCACCGACAGGATCTCGGGCGTGGTTGCCCCGGCGTCGTGGTAGATGAGTTCGTGGCGGACCGTGCCGTCGAGGTCGTCGGCCCCATAGGCGAGCGCCGCCTGGGCGGTGCCGATCCCGAGCATGATCCAGTAGGCCTTCATGTGGTCGAAGTTGTCGAGCACGAGCCGGCTGATCGCCATCGTCCGCAGGCTCATCGCCGAGGAAGGCTTGGAGAGGTGCGATAGCCGGGTGTTCTCCGGATGAAAGGCGAGCGGGATGAAGGTCTGGAAGCCCCCCGTTTCATCCTGGAGCTCGCGGAGCCGCAGCAGGTGGTCGGTGCGATGGAAGCCGTTCTCGATGTGGCCGTAGAGCATCGTGGCGTTGCTCCGCAGGCCGAGTTCGTGTGCGGTGCGGTGGACCTTGAACCACTCTTGGGTGTCGGCCTTGTGCTCGCAGATCTTGTCACGGACCTCGGGGTGGAAGATCTCGGCCCCACCGCCGGGGAGGCTGCCAAGCCCGGCCTCTTTGAGTTCCGCGAGGATGTCGCGGATGCTTCGCTTCGTGAGGTGACAGAACCAGTTGATCTCGACCGGCGTCCAGGCCTTCAGATGGAGCGCCGGAAACGCGTCGTGCAGAATCCTGATGATGTTGAGATACCAGTCGTAGCCCTTCTGGTGATGAAGACCCCCGACGATGTGCATCTCGGTCGAGCCCGCGTCGACCGCCTCCTGACCGCGGGCCAGGATCTGCTCGTCGTTCATCACATAGCCGCGGGCCTCGCGGAGATCGGCCCGGAAGGCACAGAACGTGCAGCGATAGACGCAGACGTTTGTGGGATTGAGATGGGTGTTGATGTTGTAGTAGGCGAAGTCGCCGCTTTTCCGCTCGCGGACGAGATTGGCCAGTTCCCCGAGTTCGTGAAGGTCGAGGGCGGGATCCCAGAGCGACTCAGCCTCGGCGGCAGTGAGCCGAACGCCAGCTTCTACCTTCTCACGGATCGGATCCAGGGACGGGGTAACGGCTCGAATCATCGGGTGAGCAAACTCCTCAGGATCGAATCGCCAGGCCGTTTCCCGGCCGTGGCTCTACCTAAGAAACCGCACCGGGCCCGATTCGGCAACCGGAACGCGGCTCAGAGCCATAAATCCGCGGCGATCGAGGCCAGCAGCACGATCCCGATCGCGGCGTTGGCCAGAAAGAAGGCCTGGTTGACCCGGGAGAGGTCGTCGGGCCGCACAATCGCGTGCTCCCAGGCAAGCAGGCCCGCGATCGCCGCCAAGGCGGCCCAGTAGATCCAGCCGAGCTGCGGCACGACCGCCGGCAGGAGGGCGAGCAGGAGGAGCGTTAGGAGATGGAGCCACTTTGCCCGCCGGAGGGCCCGCGGCACGCCGAGGCGGGCGGGGATGCTGTGTAGGCCGTGGGCGGCGTCGAAGGCGGCGTCCTGGCAGGCGTAGATGATGTCGAAGCCGGCCACCCAGGTGGTCACGGCCAGGCCGAGCAGTGCTGCCGGGAGGACATCCACCGGATCCCGGAGCAGCGTCTCGCCCCGCAGGGCGATCCAGGCGGCTACCGGCGTCAGGCCAAGTGCGATGCCCAGCCAGAGATGGGCCAGCGACGTGAACCGTTTGGCGAACGAGTAGCCGAGCAACCAGGCGAGCACCGGCACCGAGAGCACCAGTGGCAGCCAGTTGGGCAGAAACAGGAGCGTGGCGGCAATGAACGCAGCCGATGAGAGCACGACGAGGCCGAGCACCTCGCCGATGCCCACCTCACCCCGCGGCAGGTGTCGGGAAGCGGTCCGAGGGTTCTCGGCATCGATCGCCCGGTCGACGAGCCGATTGAAGGCCATCGCTGCGGTGCGGGCTGCGACCATGCAGGCGATGATGCCGAGCACGGGCTTCACGAGCGACCACGGCTCCGCGGGCGACCAGCGGCCGTCACCGCCAAACCGGATCGCGATCAGGGTGGCCATCACGGCGAAGGGCAACGCGAAAATCGTGTGGCTAAACCGCACGAGTTCGAGGTAGGTCCGCAGCCGCGAGGCGGGGAAAGGGCCGCCTCCCCGTTTCTCCGGAGCACCCTGGGCAGCCTTGCGAACCGAGTCGGTGCCAACCGCTGAAGCCGGGAAACCGGGGATGCCCCCTTGATTGCTGATCATGCCTCCGTGCCCCAGCGGGGGATGAGCGCGTTGGCCACGCCGAGCTGGTCGCAGATCCGCGCCACCACGAAGTCGACCAGGTCGGCAACAGTCTCCGCCCGAGCGTAGAAGCCTGGCGACGCCGGCAATACCACGGCACCCGCTTCGTGGATCGCCTGCATGTTTTTCAATTGCGGCAGCGAAAGGGGTGTCTCACGGGGCACGACCACCAGTTTCCGCCGCTCCTTGAGATGGACCTCGGCGGCCCGGTGGATGAGGTTCTCCCCCATCGCATGGGCCACGGCCGCGAGCGTGCTGCCACTGCACGGGCAGATCACCATCCCGGAGGTCAAAAACGAGCCGCTGGCGATCGGGGCCATGAGGTTCTTGTAGTGGTGATAATGGAGGTGGCCGGCGCGAGGGGCGGGGCTCCCGAGCAGTTCCGCCACATCGAACCGCTCCAGCCCGACCCGCCGGCCCAGTTCCTCTTGGATGACCGCCTGCCCCGATGGGCTCACCGAAAGATGCACCTCGCGACCAGCCGCGAGCAGCACCTCGAGCAGCCGCACACCATAGATCGCACCCGAGGCACCGGTGATCGCGATCACCAGGGGCGGAGTATCAGCCATGTGGCACGTCTCCCACCGGGCTGGAGGTCTTCGAGCCCACGCGCGTGGCGATGGTGAGCGCTGCGATCCCGAACGTGAGCGGGACCGACTCGACCTGCTCGTAGCCCGCCTGCTGCACGAGGGACGCCAGCCGCTCGCCCGAGGGAAACTCCTCGACCGACTCGTTCAGGTAGGTGTAGGCGTCGGAGCGGTTGCGGGCCACGGCGTTGCCCAGCCGCGGCAGGACGTTCCGGAAATACCAGAGGTAGCCAGAGCGGACAACCGCCGACCGCGGCAGCGAGAATTCGAGGATGGCCAGCCGGCCGCCTGGCTTCGTGACACGGGCCATCTCGGCCAGGCCCCGCGCCGTGTCGGCGATGTTCCGCAGGCCGAAGGCGACCGTGACCAGATCGAACTCGGCCGTGGCGAAGGGCAACTCCATGGCGTCGGCCTCGACCCACTCGATGGCCCGGCCGGCCTTCACGCCCTTCACCTCGCCCCGCTCGAGCATCGGCCGGCAGAAGTCACTGGCTACGAGTCGCACGTCTGGGCTGGCCGCGGCGGCGTAGGCGAGCGCGAGGTCGCCCGTGCCACAGCAGACGTCGAGGATCGCTCCGACGGGTGGAGGTGGGGCCCGCCGGACGGTCGTTCGCCGCCAGAGCACGTCGATGCCGCCGGACAGGAGCCGGTTGACAAGGTCGTAGCGGGGTGCGATCTCGGCGAACATCCCGCGGACACGTTCGCCGCTCTTGTCGACGCCGTCGGATACCGGCGAACCGACGTGGTCAGCCCGGAGCGGTTCCCCTATCGTGCCGGCTCGGTCGGTGATCACGTGCGGGATGCCTGGGCGTGCAGTATCGGTCGCAACACTTCCGACCGGATTCGCGACATGCAATGGTACTGCCACGACTGCTCCCATCGTATGCTCCCGGGAGCGACAGCGGGAGGGATTGCGGTTGTGATCGATGTCCTGCGGGCCTCGACCACGATCGCCACCGCTCTTGCCCACGGAGCCAGTGCCGTCCTGCCCCGCCGCTCGATCGACGAGGCGCTCGCCGCGAGGGCCGATCACCCCGGTGCCCTGCTCGGCGGGGAGCGTGGAGGCGTGCGGATCGCCGGCTTCGATCTGGGCAACTCTCCGGCTGAGTACGCGGCCGAACGCGTGGCGGGCCGGCCGGTCGTGATCACAACCACCAACGGCACCGCAGCGTTGGCCGCCTGCCACGACGCCGCCGAGGTGCTCGTGGGGGCGATGGTGAATCGGGCCGCCGTGGCGGCAGCCGCCCGCAGGCTGGCCACCGCACAAAATTCTGCCGCCGTCCACCTCGTGTGCGCGGGTACCGACGGCCTCGTGACCGACGAGGACGTGCTCGCGGCGGGTGCGATCCTCGACGCGGCCGGCAGCGACCCGGCCGCCGTGCACGACACGCTCGACCCTGCCGCCCGTGCGGCCCGGCGGCTGTACCGGGATCTCGCGGCCGCCGGTCGCGACGAACCCGCGGCGCGGATCGCCCTCGCCTTTCGAACCTGCCGCGGTGGAGAGAATCTGCTGGCCCTTGGAATGGAGGCCGACCTCGCCGCCGCCGCCGCGATTGATTCGCTCGCCGTGGTGCCCCGCCTCGACCGTCGCGGAGAGGTGCTCGTGGCGTGTGGGTGAGCGAAGCCGATGATCAAGCCGACGCCCAAGTCGGGCCTGCTTAATCGGGCCTGGTTGGCAGACTCCACATCTGCCCCACTGGGAGCCGCGTCCAACTGGCAAGCAGGAGAAATTCCGCGGCTTCGGGGCGTGCCGACCGTCGCCCTGCCGACCTCACGACCATCACGATACACTCCGTCCTTCCCCCTGCTCCACACTTCTTCCCGCTCAAGATCGGAAGCCTGCCAGCCTCATGACGAAACCTGATGACCAGTCCCGGATGGACAAGATCGTGTCGCTTGCCAAGCGACGCGGATTCATTTTCCCGTCGAGCGAGATCTATGGCGGCCTGAACGGCTTCTGGGACTATGGCCCCCTCGGCGTGGCCCTCAAGCGGAATCTCAAAGATGCCTGGTGGCATGACATGGTCGCCGGCCATGACGAACTCGCCACGGCCGCCGGAGCGCCGAGCCCGTATGAGATGGCCGGGCTCGACTGCACGATCATCATGCACCCCCAGGTCTGGAAGTGCTCGGGCCATTTCGACCTGTTTCACGATTGGATGATCGACTGCCGCGATTCGAAGAAGCGGTATCGCTACGACCATCTCCTTGGCCGGCGGGCGGCTCACCGCGGCAAGCAGGTGTTCGTGACCACCGACGCCTCGGGCGATGACGCCCCGGCCGAACTTGCCGCCCGGGCCCAGAAGTTTTTCGGTCTGCGGGCCAAGCAGGCGTCTGAGATCGAGTGGGTCGGCGAGCTCGAGCCGCTTGCGGCTGCCATCACAGCGGGCGGGGCGAGCCTGGCCGACACCCTCGGCCCCGACGCCACGGCTCCGGGCACGCTCACCGAGCCCCGCGAGTTCAACCTGATGTTTGAGACCCGGATCGGAGCGATGGCAAGCGATGAAGACCGGGCGTTTCTTCGCCCCGAGACCGCCCAGGGCATCTTCGTCAACTTCAAGAACGTCTGCGACACCTCCCGGGTTCGCGTGCCCTTTGGGATCGCCCAGATCGGCAAGAGCTTCCGCAACGAGATCACGCCGCGAAACTTCACCTTCCGGTCCCGTGAGTTTGAGCAGATGGAAATTGAGTTCTTCTGCCGGCCGGCCGACTCGGCCGAGTGGTATCGCTACTGGCGGGACCGGCGCTGGAAGTGGTACCTCGACCTCGGCCTCACCGCGGGCAAGCTCCAGCTGCGGGAGCACGGCCAGGACGAGCTGTCGCACTATTCGGTTGGCACGGCCGACATCGAATATGCCTTTCCGTTTCTGGCGGAAGGCGAGTTCGGTGAGCTCGAGGGCATCGCGCACCGCGGCGACTTCGACCTCCGGAGCCACATGGAGGGCAAGCTCGTCCGGCGAGACGGCGAACTCGTGGTCGAGACGGGGGAGGACGGCAAGCCGCGGCACCGGGGCAGCGGCAAGGATCTGTCCTACTTCGACGACATCTCGCGGGAACGGTACGTACCGCATGTGATCGAGCCCTCAGCCGGCGCTGACCGGGCGACGCTCGCCTTCCTCTGTGACGCCTATCACGAGGATGAGGTGCCCGATGAGGATGGCAAGCCGCGGAGCCGCACGGTTGTGAAACTGCACCCGAAGCTGGCGCCGGTGAAGGCGGCGGTGCTGCCGCTGGTGAAGAAGGACGGGATGCCCGAGGTGGCGATCGATCTCTACCGGCGGCTCAAGCGGCAGATGGCCTGCCAATATGACGAGAAGGGCTCAGTCGGTCGCCGCTACGCCCGGCAGGACGAGGCGGGAACCCCCTGGTGCCTGACGATCGACGGCCAGACGCTCTCCGATCAGACTGTGACGCTCCGCGACCGCGACTCGCTCGTTCAAGAGCGGGTTCCGCTCGCCGAGGTCGTGGACATGCTGCGAGACCGACTGGCATGAGACCCGCGATCGCGACTATCTGCAGTCTTGACGCCCCGCTCGAGACCGTGCTCGAGGACTACGCCGCCGGCCATGTCGATGCGGTCGATCTCTGGCTCGGTCAGGCCGACGCATTCCTGAAGGGACGGGCTGTCGCGGAGCTCCGTGAGGCGTTTGGCCGGCACGGCATCGCGCCGGTGGCCGCGAGCTTTCAGGGAGGCCTCCTCACGAGCCAGGGGGAGGCCCGGGCCGAGCACTGGAAGACGTTCGAGGGCAGGCTGGGCCTGTGCCGCGACCTCGGCATCCCGGTGCTCGTCGTGGCCGGCGACGCCCACGGGCCGCTCGGGCCGGAGGATCTCGGCCGGCTCTCGGCGAGTCTCGTCGAGGCCGCGAAGCGGGCGGCCGACGCCGGTGTCAAACTGGCGCTTGAGTTCGATGCCCGCGCGAGCTTTCCAAACAACCTCCAATCGGCCGTGGCGGTCGTCGAGGACGTGGGCAGCCCGAGCCTGGGCGTGTGTCTCGACTGGCTTCACTGGACGGTCGGCCCGAGCAAGCCGCTCGACCTCTGGCTGCTCACGCTGGAGAACCTCGCCCATGTGCAGCTCTCCGACATCGCCGACGTGCCCCGGGAGATGGCTTCCGATGCCGACCGGATCCTTCCCGGCGAAGGTTCGTCTCCGCCCCACGACCTCGTGCGGCGGCTCGGCGAGATCGGCTACACGGGGGCTGTCTCCGTCGAACTGATGAACCCGCAACTCTGGGGCGTGCCGCCACGCCAGTTCGGTGAGATTGCGATGACGTCGCTGCGAAAGCTGCTTGGGCAGGCCGGCTAGCCAAATAGGGTGCACGGCGGCAGGAACATCGCTGCCCGTTCGAGCCTTGGCGGCTGCCGGGAGCAAACGCCTGGCACGGCAACTCCGAGCAGTTCCTCAGGGATGCTCGGAGAGCATCGCTCCCTGCTGCTCGATCTCGTCGATCGGCCGGAGGTCGCTTTCGGCCTCGGGAGAAACGATCGGGAAGTGCCGGGCCTTCGTCAGGACGTCCACCATCTCCTGACAGACAGGGCCCGGATGCGTCGCCCAGATCGAGGGATCCTGCTTGCGGAGATCGATCGACACCGAATAGGTACGGAGCGTCTTGCGGCGGCCCCTGACATACTGCGGAAAGAACGAGAGCGAGAGTTCCCGCAGCGAACGGTAGATCGGGTCACGGTAGCGGAGGAGAGGGCTGTTGCTCTTCGAGATCGCTCCCCAATGGCCCCGGCGGCGGAACAGGGCCACCACGTGGTCAACGTCACCCCGGGCCGCCCCCATATCCATCAGAAGGGGGGGTGCTCCGGCCAAGGCCAGTGCCGCAGCCGCCACAAACGCGGCCTCGATGCAGTGGGCGGCATCATGCTCGAGTACCCCCACCACCGAGCGGGCCGTATGGCCGTCCGGCTCCGAGTTCCAGGGAATGTGATTGATGAAGCTCTGGATTCTTTCCGGAGAACGAAGTCGGAGGAGCCGGGTCTCGAGTGTCCGCGGCAGCCCAAGGTCGATTTGTTCCGCCACCGCCTGCGACATTCGGAACCTCCCGGTCAGCTTTTCCAACAAAAATGAAAGGCAAGCCTCTGAGAGCGTAGCGAAAAAATTGGAATTTGTGTGACGTTCGTTCATCCCGAAGAAAAATCACCGAACACTCGCCTGTTTTTTCTGCGGTCGCTACGATTGAGTCAGCGGTCCTGTTTGTCGGAGCCCCAAGGAGGCGTTGGCGTGCGACAGCGACGGTTGGTCATGGCTGCCATGGTCTGCGGGATCATGGTCTGCTTCTCGATAGCTGGCTCGGCGGAGGCCCGCGGCCAACGGTGGTGCAACGGCTTCGGCTACGGAAACGCGGGCTACGCGTCCGGTTACAGCACGTTTGTCACGCGGCGTGTCGGCTGGTGTGGCCGGGGCTGGGGATACGGCTACGGCTCCTGCTACTGTTATGGCTACGGCGCTACGTTCTTTTCCGGTGGCATCGTTCCCTTTCCGGTGCCGTACGGAGTGCCATACGCCGTTCCCTTTCCGGTTGCCGTTCCCACGCCGTGGTTCGGCGGAACCTCCGGCACTGCCGCGGAGGCTGCCGTCGCGGTTGCTTCGCCGCGGCCGGCCGAACGCCGCGGCCCACTCGCCCGTCAGGTACTCTTGCGGCCGCGGCCGGTCGTGGCAGCGGCCACGACCGCGATTGCCCGTCGTCGCGCGGCTGTGCTCATGGCCGCGGGCGATCAGGATTTGATCGCGTCGGGTGCCGCACCCGACAAACTCGCCGCCGTGGCCTCGGCCTATGCTCGGGCGGCGAAGGCCGCCCAGGACGACCCCGACATCCACGTCCGGCATGCTCTCGCGCTTGTGGCCCTGGGCCGGCAGGCCGAGGCAGATGCCGCGGCTGCCCGCGCTGTCGCGATCGACGGCCGGCTCGCCTACCGACCCGGTGAGCAGGCCGTGGACCGGCCCTCGCCCGTGGTCGAGAGGGGTCTGGCGATCCTCCGTGACCTCGGCCGCGACCGGGGCGAGCAGGCCCGCGACACGATCGCGGTGGTCGCCGATCGCTGGGCCGGCCAGGCTGCCAGCGGTTTGGCGGCGCTTGCCGCGAGCGATGCCGCCATTCGCTGACCGCCGCGGAACACGTCACCACCTCGCCGCCGCAGCGGACGAGGGTATCCTTGGAGGTCATGACTGCCGGCGACACCCTTTGCGAGCGAATTGACCTGGCGGAGCCGAGTGGCCGGACCCGGCTCGCGGCCCTCCGGAACAAACTGGTTTCGCAGGGAGATGTCGTCAGCCCTGCGAGCCGCCAGCGCACGATCGACGTCTTCGGTGAGCCGCTCTCGCCGCGGCAGGTCGTGGAGCGGATCTGCGAAGACGTTCGCGGGCAGGGGATCGCGGCCCTGCTCGACTACTCGCGGCGGATCGACCGGGCGGCGGTAACCGCTGAGACGCTTGTTGTGCCACCCACGACGCTCGCCGCTGCCCATGCCGCGGTCGAACCCGACTTCCTCGCCGCCGTGCGGCGGATCCGCGACCGCGTGATTCGGTTCCAGCAGGCCATCCTCGTCCGCGACGTGACGGTGCCCCTTGCCGGCGGAGGTTCGCTACGGCAGCGGTATGTGCCGCTCGAGCGGGTTGGCGTGTGCGTGCCCGGCGGGGCGGCGGCCTATCCATCCACGCTCCTGATGACCGTTGTGCCGGCGGGTGTGGCCGGCGTCAGGGAGATCGTTGTGGTCGCGCCTCCGACACCGTTCGGTGCCGACAACAACCACGTGCTGGCCACGTGCCACGAACTGGGCGTGACCACGGTCGTGCGGGCCGGTGGGGCTCAGGCCGTGGCGGCCCTCGCCTATGGGGTCGAGGGTCTCCGCCGCGTCGACAAGATCGTCGGGCCGGGCAATCTCTTCGTGGCCCTCGCCAAGGAATACGTGTTCGGTGATGTGGCGATCGACTCGATCGCCGGCCCCAGCGAAATCGTGATCGTGGCTGACGATGCAGCTCGGCCAGACTGCATCGCGGCCGACATGCTCGCCCAGGCCGAGCATTCTCCCGGCTCGGCGATCCTTCTGACAGCCAGCCGGTCGCTTGCCGCTGCAGTGGCCGGGGCGCTCGCCAGCCAACTCACCGTTCTCGAGCGGGCCGAACTCACCCGCGACAGCCTCGCGCGGTTCTGCGGCCTCGTCATTACCCGCAGCGACGAGGAGTCGGCGACCATTGCCCACGAACTCGCCCCGGAGCACCTCTCGATCGACACCCGCGATCCCGAGGCCACGCTCGGTCTGATTCGCCACGTGG
>Ga0210003_1001787_pt1 | contig 18658 bp, 19 predicted proteins | sample LantaG_FD_182804 | JGI IMG/M metagenome (GOLD analysis project Ga0210003, IMG submission 182804) | Deep subsurface microbial communities from Baltic Sea to uncover new lineages of life (NeLLi) - Landsort_02402 metaG (SPAdes) (version 2) | ecosystem: Environmental > Aquatic > Marine > Oceanic >...
CCAGTAAGTTTTGCTATCATCGATTTATTCTTATGTCTTTCCCAAAGTGATTTAATAGTTATATACATCGCTACTCCTATCATTTTTTCTACCTCCCTTTAAGTTAAAATTATAACTTAAGGGAGGTATTATTTTATAGATATAACTATGGAATTTTCTCTGGCGTTACCTATGGAATTTATTATAGCTTTGAGGTTTACCAGATGTCCTTTCTCATCTATCTTAAATTTATCACCATTACTATTTTTACCTCCACCTACTAAGTTAGCAGGAAACATCTTGATGCCTTTGGCTTTGGCCTTGTTTGGCCTTGTTATTTATCTCTTCGGAGAAATAGGCACCATCAGTAAGAGTAGTAGTACATTTATCTAATCTTTTAATGGTATCTTTAGCGAATTTCTGAACACTATAAGTATTCTTTTGTAAGTCATAGCCTTCTATCATCCGATTGTTATCATTGAACTTCTCTATTAGATTGGTGGTATAACCTATGTGCTTCTTCTTACCCTTTTTACGGTGGCCTCCAGAGGAATACGAGAGTTTATTGGTAAAGAATAGCTCTCGGGAATGCATGGTGTGTTAAGACTTAAAGTATCTATCCTGAGGGGTTCACTCCACTATTATGGAGGTTCTTGATGGCAGATTTCAAGTTATAAGATTTCCTTTATAGAAAACATAACACACACTTTATTTTTCGTGTTCTTTGATCATTTTTCATTTATCCCTACCATGGAAATAACCTAACCTTTTACACATATCCCTTTATCTTCCCCCTACAACCTTTTCAAGAAAAAACTTCTATTTATTGCTTTGCTGCTATTCCTCTTTATCATTTCCACTGCTTTACCTACCGAATACTTTTGGAAAATAACCATACACAAATGGAAATAATCAAAATCTATAAATATCACTGTATATTCCCATTCAGCGTACTATTACTAATTACCTTTTCTCCAGGGATTTTATTTTTAGATAATCTTATAATCTTTTTACAATACCTTTCCTTGGGATAGGGTTATCCAAATAATCTAATTTGAGCTTTTAATACTTCATGGGTTTTTTTGCTTAGTCTCACTTTTTTATTATATCAAAGTACGAAAGGAAGGTAAATTACTTTCGTCCCCACCCTTATAGGTGTGAATTTTCCACTTTATTAATATAAAAAATCCTGAAATTAAGTGAAAACCCCACGGGCAAGCCCGTGGCACCTTTCCACATTTCAAGCCGGGCTCGACGCCCTTCGGGCGAATTTTACATTCATCCACGGGTAAACCCGTGGTATTCTGCCCTTCGGGTTAATAAAATTATTACAACAAAAATTGTTAAACCTATAAAATTTACTTTTATAGAGACAGGTATAATAATTAAAACTGCACTCAGTCCATAAATTATTCTTACAAAAGGAGTAAGAACTTTGCCCAAGTATCCCTCCCTAAAAATAGATAAAGCAATAATACCTATTGCAAGAAGTAGTATTGTAGATAATACATCAAAAACATTCCCTATGCCCAATAATGCAGGATTATATACAAAAAGGTAAGGCATAATAAAATTTATTAAACCATAATTAACTGTTTCTATCCCTGTTCTCATTGTATTAGAATTAGCAATCCCACTTGCAGCGTAGACAGCTAAACAAACTGGGGGAGTAATATTAGAAAGTACGGCAAAATAAAATATAAATAAATGGGCAGAAATACGCGGAACCCCCATATCAACAAGTGCCGGCCCAGCTAAGACTGCTAATATTACATAAGATGCTGTAGTAGGTAATCCCATGCCCATTATTAAACAGGTAACCATTACTAAAAAAAGTGCAATTAACAAATTTCCTCCAGACAAACTAATAATAAAACTAGAGATTTTCAAACCTAAACCTGTTAAATTTACTACGCCAATAATAATACCCGCACAAGCACAAGTAAGAGCAACTATTGTAGCATCACAAGCCCCCTTTTTAAATGCTTTTAAAATTCTCCTAATATATTTCTGCCGATATTCTTTAATAAATAAAGCAACTATAGCAGTTAAGAAAATAGAGACCACAACTGATTTAGCTGGACTGAAACCTCCTATTAAAAAATAAAGTAATCCAGCAACTGGAAAAATAAAAGTACTACCGGTTTTAAATATCTCTTTAAAAGTTAGTACTTTAAATTTTGAAGCTAATTTTATTTGATTTTGATTATGCTCAGCATATAAATCTACAAAGACTGCCAATGAAAAATAATAAAAGATTGCAGGAATAAGCGCTCTTTTTATTACGGTAATATAAGAAACTCCTACTAATTCCGCCAATATAAAAGCTGCAGCACCCATAATTGGTGGCATTAATTGACCTCCTGTTGAAGCCAACGCTTCTATTGCTCCAGCGGTACTTGCTTTAAAACCTAACTTCTTCATCATAGGTATTGTAAAATTTCCAGTAACCGCAACATTAGCCACAGCACTCCCTGAAACAGTTCCAAATAAACTAGATTCAACAACTGCCGTTAAAGCTGGTCCTGACCTTCTTCTTCTGCCAATAAAAGAAGATACTTTAAAGAAAAATTCACCACCACCAAACTCTTGAATAAAAGATCCAAAAAGAATAAACAAAAGTACAAAACTCGCTGATACACCCAATGGTACTCCAAAAATTCCTACTGTAGTTAAATAAAGTTGAGATACTATCCTATGTACTGAATACGCTTTATGAGCAAGAGGACCAAAATAGGGGCCAAAATAAGCATAAAAGAGAAAAAACAAGGCGATTCCTGGTATAATATTACCTACAACTCTTCTAGTAGCCTCCAAGATTACAATAATTGTCAAAATGCCAAGAATGGTTTGTACATTGTTAATTTTCCCCAAAGAAACTACAATATATTTAAAATTAATTATCAGATATGAACATCCGGTTATAATAATTATCATCAAAATAAAATCTAAAATTAATAAAGGCAATTTTCTACGAGAAAGAGGATATACAAGAAAAATTAATAAACTCATTAACATTAAATGTATGCTTCTTAAAAATACTTCAGAACTTATTCCATTCCATGCTACATTTAAATGAAATAAACAAGTAAATATTGCAATAATAAAAATTATTCTCCCTCTTACTATCTCAATTTTTTCCTCATTAATCATAATTAATCCTCCTGATTCTCATATCACTAATACTAAGCGAACCCTTTCTATAGCCATTACAATAAACAGACATTTTAAACTCTACAGATCGAGCTTTTGTAACAAAATGGAATTTTTTAGTAAAGGATAAGGTACTCGATTACCAATTTAGAATCATGGTATACACCTAATCTTTCTTTGTCCATATAAATTCGCCCATATATAATTATATTCCATTTCAGCTAGGAAAAAGGACATTTATTTCTCCCCAATTTTAAAATTGTGAAAACCCCACGGGCAAGCCCGTGGCACCTTTCCACATTTCAAGCCGGGCCCGACGCCCTTCGGGCGAATTTTACATTCATCCACGGGTAAACCCGTGGTATTCTGCCCTTCGGGTTAATAAAGCTGTCATAATATGAATATGATCTATCTGAATATTGTATTCGATGATCTCGCATCCGGGGAGACTTCTTAGTATCTTCGGAAAAAGTTTTCTTAAGTACCCCATTTGTGTATCCATACTATGTAATTATTCGGCGATATACACTGGCCGGGATAGAATTATTACCACGAGTACATTTTAGCATATCGCTGTCTACTCTTTCATATATGGATAAGCCCAGTAGCATTATGCCATTCGGATTAATAAACTATCTAAATCTCCCAATGCCTCCTAGCTTTAATAATTATTAACTCTCCTCCTCTAGCAAAAGATAAAAAAGGAATTGTTTTATCTTTATAAATAAGCTCATGCTTAGCTATTGTCCCTACTCGTAGAGGTATTTTATCTAATTTTAAATTTATTTCAGAAATCCATATGTTTCCATTTTTATATCCCCATACTCCTCGTATAGGGCAAGTATCTTGTAAACCAGCTGCATCCCATTTATATTCTGTCTCCTTAAGTATAATTTTGCAATTTTTATCTATTAAAAAAGTATCAGATACTGGTGTTTTATTATAAGAATGTATATAACTAATAGTAAATTCATCACCTGGGCATACTCTCAATTCCATAATTGGTTTATCACTGTTCTTGGAAAAAAAATCTAATGAATAAGGCCTTCTTTCAAAATACACCCAAAACAATAAAATTATAATAAACAACATTATTAATATTAAAAACATTACCAATCTACAATGATAGTTATTTTTCATTTAATTATTCCAAATAGAGTTTATTTTCAATAAAAGCAGAAAATATTAAATTTCGAAAAGGAGTACATTTAAAAATGTACTCCTTTTCGAAATAATTTAACTCTATTTGATTACCCCAATTTCTCTAAAGTATTTTTCTGCTCCTGGATGCATAGGAATGGGAACATCTGTTGCTACTTCTAAAGTCATGTATCTACAAATAGGATGAACATTAACGAGATAGTCCCTATGTTCATACCATACTTTTATGAATTGATAAACTAAATCCTCATCTAAATCAGCATTACAAAATACCACATTCCAAACTACTACACATGGTATATCGTGATCAACGCCTCTATAGGAACCAGCCTCAATTTTGCCACTAAGATAATAGGGTTTTATTTCGGTTAGAGCATCAGTTACTTCTTTTTCTACAGGAATAAATTTTATATTACGCGTAGTAGAAATATCCGTAATTGCTGGGTTAGGAACTGAAGAAGAAACAACTAGTACATCTATCAGGCCATCTTTCATTGCTTGTATACCATCGACTTTGGTTAAATAATTAGAGTCAAAATCCTCTGTTTTTAATCCAGCTATATCAAAAATATCATATGCAGAAACATAGGTAGTTCCACCGGCGGGCCCAACGCATACTTTTTTACCTTTAAAGTCCTTTATACTATTAATTCCTGAATTTACTGGAGTTACAAATTGAATGACACTGGGATGCATATTAAAACATGCTAGTATGTTCATTTTTTTTTCAAAAACATCTTTACCATAATATGCTAAATAACCAGCACTTGAATTCGCTTGAGCAAATTGTGCTTCGTTTTTATCTAATAACCTCATATTTTCAAGGGAAGCACCAGTTACTTCAACATTAGCTTCTATATTTGGAATATATTTATTAACTAACTCTGCCATTCCTCCCCCTATAGGGAAATAAGTACCACTTGTACCACCTGTAGCAAAAGAAACAAATTTCTTTTGCGCAAAAGCCAATCCTGTTAAAGAAAATAACAAAATCAAAATAACAAGAAATTGAATAATAATCTTTTTCTTATATATAACTTTAAACATTTTTTCCTCCTATTTTATTTCTAAATTATACTTTTACAACTATAAACAACAACTTAATACTGTAATAACAATGACACACAAATATTACGACATTTATCATCACCTCCCTTTTTGCATTTTAATTAGTATCATTATTCATGTTGACACTTTTGGAGTCGTTTTTGCGAAATAATCTCATTAGGATCTTCAAAGATATTCGCTTTCGTATATTTTGCTATTCTTTGCAGTAAGATTTGTATTTTTTCCTCCAATCCAACTGTCTTGCAAATGTTTTCTTTACAGTGTATTATACTATCATCTTTTCCTTATAAGGCCAATCTTTCTACATTCATCAGTTTAAATCCTTTTTTGATAATTTAAAATAAAGATTAGTAACATGGATGAATACCCTTTTTTTCTCTGCAGCATGTATTATTTTTCTTTTTTTTAAAATCTAGCTCTCTATGCTCAGCTTCCCGACCATATGTTCTAGTGTCACGTCACATTTCATACGTCGGATAGAGTCGTTTTAGTTTTATCCGAGCTTTATTTGTTGTAAATTGCCAATTGATTTTTGCATTCAGGTTATTCCGATGATTCTGCCAGGCATCAGTCTCTCTTCTGATTGCTGAAATATTATCAATTCTTCTGTTTAGACATTGTCCGGTAAGAACATTAAGTTCTATTTCTGCCATATTCAGCCAGCTTCCATGTTTCGGTGTATATACAAACTCAAACCTGTCCCATAATGCTTTTGCTTCTTCAGGCGAAAAGGTCTCGTACAAAGATCCTGGTTTATGTGTGCTAAAATTATCCATTACCAGGGTAATCTTCTTTGCGTTTTTGTATATTTGCGCAATTTCCTTTACAAAAAGTGCCCAGTCACACTTTATTTTTCTTTCTGTAATCTTGACCAATCGTTTGCCAGCTAAAGGTTCACTCATAAGGAAGATATTGCACACCCCGCTTCGCTCATATTCATAGTCGTATCTGACAGGATGACCCGGGATGGCGGCTATCATCTGGCGTGTCTCTTTTATTAACTGTTTAGGTGATTCATCCATACAAACTACCGGGGAGTTAGTATCATACGGACGCTTATATACCTCAAGGACTTTTTCCATATGGGCAACAAAATTGCCATTTTGCTTAGGGGGAATCACCCACTGCTGCTTTCTCCATGGCTTAATTTCGTTTTTTTTAACACGCGACGAATCGTCTCATGTGAAATGCTTTCTATGTAATTTAGCTCAACGGCTTTGTTTGCCAGCAAGCGCAAGGACCATCTGGCAAAACCGGATGGGGGTTCACTACAACTTAAGGCTACCAGATGAGCCTCAAAGTCTCCGTCAGCCTTCTTAGCATAAATACGCTGTCCCTTGTGACCATTCAATGCTGTCTCGATGCTTTCTTCAACAAAACGTTTCTTTACGCGATCAATTTTTCTCATGCTGATATTTAACACGGTTGCAATCTCTTCGTTTTTCAATCTATGCCCCTGAAATTTGCCCTCATCACAATTCAGAAGAATCAAAGCATTTAAGACCTTCTGTGACCTATGGCTTCCTTTGGATATAATAGATAGTAACTCTTCACGTTCTTCTCTTGACAGTGTTACTTTGTACTTCTTCATGGTATCCTCCAATAGTTTTATTGAAGTTAGTATATACCAATAGAAGCGACATTACAAGTATGACGTGACACTAGTTTCCCTACATACGTTAGTATCTTTTTATTTCTTGTTAATTACTATTACACTTCATCCTACTGCCAAATACTTCCGATTGTAACAATTAATTAAACCTAGATAGATTCTATTTTTTCCTATACTTGCATGGCAGTTTGACCGCTTGGCAATTCTTGTCCTATTTCTTCTTTTTGTCCTTTTAAATATTATCTTTTTATGATATCTATAACTGCCTTTCTCGTTTTTATCTTTTTACCGGTTATTTTATTAAATACAATTTTTCAGTTTAAATTAAAGATTATTCTCTCTATAGTTGAAAATTTATTCTTTTTTCTCCTTGAGTTAAATATAGCCTATTCAGAATTTACCCTGTGGCAAGCCACAGGGAATTCTCAAGTTAAATCTAATAGCTTTGCAGGATTAATTTTAACCATCCATTCCAATTCATTTTTTGATAACCCTAATTTCAACATAATTGCCAACATATAAATAAAAAATTCTGTCGGCTGCGGTACTATACTTAACCCTGAGTCTGTTGAAAGGATGCAATTCTTTGCTTCTACTGACTTAATGTGACGTACCAAAATATTTGGATCTAAATTTCCCAAAAACGGCAAACAAGCTGAAAAACAATGTTCAATAAATGCGCCTTTCTTTACTAATTCAACTTGTTGCTGTAATGATAATGAAGCACCTACAATTGGCGTAAGTGGATGTGTAACCACAATCTTTATTTTTCTTTTGGTTGTCTCGTTAACTAAAGCATAAATTTCTGGTATTGAAATATGACCAGTGCAAATCACTATTTCATATTCCTTAACAATTTCTAAAATCTTTATTAAAGGAGAAATTAGTTGATTTTTATTATCTATAATTGAAATTCCATTATCTTGAGCATTTTTTGAAGAATAAATTAAGGCTTTGCTATTTTTTCTTCTTTCTAAATCGGGAATAGAAGAATATGTAGGCATCCAAATTACCTTTGCACCAAGACTAGCAGCTACTTCCACCACTTCAGGATTAATGCCACCAACTGCGCTATTTAATACCAAGCTCCCAATAGTTAAAAATTCTGGATTAACTTTATTAACTAAATATGCCAATGGAGCAGTTCCGATATGATGTGATTTTATCACCACAGCCTTCATACCTATTTGTGAAGCCGAATACGATAATGCAAGTGCATCAATAGAACGTTCATGAAAAGGATCTGGATCTACGTGTACATGAAAATCAATTGAATCTTTAATTAGATCACTAATTTTTTTATTTCTCACTTATAATCCCCCCTATTATTTTAATATAAAATATAAATTTAATTTAAAAATTCTCAGATTATAGCAATTTTTCCTGTTTTTCTAACACTATCAATAATTTCTTTTATTGCCCCAATTTTCTCCCAATTATTATGATCTATGATCCCTGGATTTATTGTTGTTTTTACTTTTAATTTTGTTTTCTCTATTTCCTTTGTAAAATTAAATATATCTTCCTGACTTAATTCTCTTTCCCTAGGTGGAAAAGCTAAAGCCACTACATCCATAGCGGAAAATGCGGTATGGGCACTAGTAATAGGAACAAAATCTTCTGCTCCCATAGTATCGCCATATTTAATTAGACTTTTTAATGTTTCTTGCCTAAGTTCTCCTTCTTTTCCATCTAATATTCTTTGCAACTCCCCACCTTATCATCTCGCCAATATTTTTTTATATCTAAAGGCTCATCTAATAACTCACCATATCTAAAGATACAATATTTAGGCAAATCAGTTCGTAAATCAGCCTCGGCAGCTACCAACTCCACATAATGGTTATCTGGTTCTGTTACATCAAGCAAAGAGCACGCCTGAGAATTGCGTTGGCAAAACAATAAAAAATCAAAGGCATAATCGATAGGAATAATTACAAAATTTGCTTGAATATAACCTTTGCATGGCTCCCATAGTAAAAGCCTTCCATTTGTTTTCTCTAATTAATTTACGAAAATCTTTAGGAATCATATTCGATAATTCTTTTTTCATTCGTTAATAATTCTCCATTTAAAAAAGGTTTTTTAGAATTCTCAAATATATAAAAACTAAGCCTAAAAAGTTTTTATTCTCTTAATATCAGTGACACTCCCCCAGCAGGAGCTGGGGGCTTCTTTTAACTACAAGCGAAAAACGAGCTTGAGCCCTTCAGGCTGCCGCTACATCTCCAGACAGGAGTCTGGAGTTTTATGCGGCTTAATAAATTTTATTTCCCCCTAATTACATCAGTAATTACCTTAACATTATCTAATTTCTCTAAATTAGTAATTAATTCATATAATCTTTCAATTTCCCTCCGGTTTAGCATTCTCTTAGCAAGATTTCTATATTTTTCTATAACTTTTTCCTCAGATAACCTATAAATAGGACCTTTTTCAGCTAAATTGCAATCTATTCCTATTGTATCAGTATATTGAGTGCCATCCTTCATTTTAATCTTTATAATTCGGCCACCATTTATATAACCTTTTCCAGCTATCTCTGGATCTAAATACATACGGGTTTTTTTCATGAGCTCAATTATTTGTTGACTTTGAATAATTTCATCTGTAAAATCGTCAATTCCTGCTGATCTTCTGCTTAAACCTATTGCTACTCCAGCAGACATATTATAACGTGCCTGATATCCATCTTTCGCTATTTCCCCTCCTCCAGCTAATTGGCAAAAATCAAGACAGGTTGCATCTACCCCTAGGCTAATTTCTTCAATTTGATTGTTATTAATTTCATATTTTTTAGACATTTTAACTGCTAATTCTATCCCAGATTGCAAGTAACCACAGCTTGGATAGGCTTTAAAATATATTCCAGGACTTTCAATTTCCCAAGGATTTCCTAAATTCAAAATAGTAATAATCATTTTTTTTGATATAATTGTACTTCCAATATTGGAAAAATACTCATCTGATAAAGTTTCACAAAAACCTCCCCTTGCTCCGATAATATTATTATTACTTTTCCAACCTTTTTGGGCCAACAAAACAGCTTTTACTCCTTGTTGTGCTGCATTACCCGCATGTAATGATTTAGTCATTGAACCAATATTGACACCTAGTGAACCCACCATGGAACCTGCTATACCAAAAGCATATAGAAATTTTTCTTCACAAAGCCCAAATAATTTTCCTGCAGCTGTACAACTCCCAAAAACACCAATTGTTCCAGTAGGATGATACCCTCTCTTTCTATGACTTGGATAAACAATTGTTCCTATTTTTATTTGTATTTCATCAGACAAAATAAATGCCGTTAATAAATCTTTCCCACTTGCTCCTAAATGTTCGCAAATAGCCAAAGACACTGGAAGGCTTTTACAAGAAGGGTGAACATTAACTCCTCTTATCTCTCCACTATCAATATCTAATGCATGGGCTAAAGTCGAATTAGCCCATGCCGCTATTTCGCATGGTACTTTTCTATCCAAGCCAATAACTGTTGATTCCCCATCTCCTCTAAAATCATTTATATAATCCCTAATTATATTACCTATAGGGAAAGTTGTAGCTGCCATTTGATTTGCAATGCTATCTAAAATGATTAATTTAGCCTTCTTGATTACATTGTTTGGAAAATTTTCATATTTTGTTTTTAATATAAATTTAACAATATTTTTAGTAACATCTTTATTAATTTCTTTTTCCATTTTTCGTAACATTTGCCTCCTTCTTTTTTATTCATTTTTTCCTGAACCACTTTATCGGTTCTGCCCGATAAATATGATGAATAGCTCGGCCTCTTTTCTCATCTTTTAATTCCACTTCAAAATAGGAACTATAGGATAGTTTTCCGCTTAAGGTAGGAAAAGTCCCACAAAATATTACTAATCCATCCAGATTATCACCAACTCTAAGCTTTACTTCCTCTAATATCCTTTCCGGTTTAAGAATTTCTTTCAATTTACCTTCCTGATAAAGTTGTCGCTTGCCTTCTTCTTCTACCCAGGAGCACATCAATAAATCATCGCAATACTCTTTGACCTCCTCATAAAGCCATACTTTAGGAGCCAAGACATTATAATAAATCTCTTTCGCTGCTACCAAATCTGTTTTCTGAATTCCCCGGTCGGTATGATCACTTCCTACTCCAACATAAATAGTGTTTTTATTTACTAAAAGTGCAAATTCTACTTCACCAGAACTTATCGTTCCAGGCAATACTTCAAATTCACTGCTCGTAGTAACTCGATCCGATGTTTTAGGCCAAAAGATTGGGAATTCATTCCCAACATTAATACCACTCTTACGCAATTCTTCCATATGCCTTTTTACTGCTTCTACATCACGGCCAGAACGACCTGCATTAACTAATTTTTTACATTAAAATTGAATGCTTTCTCTCCTTCTATGGTTTCAAGTAATAATTCTAACATGCTAAATGATTTACCTCTCTATCCTCATTTTTATAGATTCTATACTGACAAAACAATATTCTTAAGATTGTGCATCACTTCTCTAAATTTATACATATCTGCTAAATCTATTTCTTCCCTCACGATACATTCTGTGGTTCCCGAACCAGCAATCATATGACCCCGGGGATCGATAATGGCACTGTAGCCAAGATAATGATGTCCACGATCTTGGCCTACTGCATCACAGGAGACAAAATAACATTGACTCTCAGTGGCTCGTGCATAGCATAAATGGAGCCAGTTCTCTAGCCGATTCATGGCAAAGGCTGAAATGAATATGATTATTTCTACCCCCTTATTGACAACCATTTTGCGGAAAAGCTCTGGAAATCTTAGGTCATAGCAAATCCCAAAATCCAAAACTCCTAAGTCAGTTTTTACAGTTGTAATTTGGCCGGGTTTACAGAACTTTGCTTCTTGATATCCTAAATAATTTGCTAAATGAATCTTGCTAAAGGTGGTCACAACCTTCCCCTGAGGATCTAATAGTGCAGAAGTATTGTAAAAGTCTTCTCCTCGTCTTTCTAGAATACTGCCGGAGACAAGGTAAGCCTTAGCCTCTCTTGCCTTTTGTGCCATTCGAGTAATTGTCTCTCCCTCTATGGTCTCACTGGATTGTCGAACCTGTTCGATCGTGATATCTGGATCAAACATACTGTGCCAGCCAAAATTCCATAGCTCTGGTAAGATAATCAAATCAGCATCTGCTGACTGATCAATAAGCTGTTCTGCTTTCTTAATTCTCTCTTCCTTTGATAGCTGACTTGAAAATCCATATTGAATGGAAGCTATTTTTATTGTCATTGATTTCCTCTGTGTAATATTTTTGAAAATTATATCTATAGTATTATATTTTAGGACTTTCCATATCTAACTGGCATCAATAGTTCTCATTCCTTATCTTTGACTTCTTCATTTTAATTTCGAAAAATTACAAACTGATTCAATATATTGCAATGTATTATTTAAATGTATCTCCATAGCTTCCTTAGACCCTTTACAATCTCTTTGTTTAAGCATATCTAAAATTTTTTTATGCTTAATATCATATGGGATTTTAATAAATTTATATATCTATATGATTATTTATTACTCTCAAACATTGATATTTTAAAATATTGTTTAATTTTTCATCAAACCTGGTTTTATATAAGATTTTAGCCTATCAATTCTTATTCTTAAATCATCACTTTTTGAAAAAATGACTTCTTCTTTACAATTAAATAATGAACCAAAAAAACTATGAGCGAAATTAAAATTCCTATAAAATCTGACCAAGGTTCAGTATACATAATTAATATTGAGCTAATTACTAGAAGAATCCGGGGTATGTATCCCACCTTATCAATAAAATAACCTTGTGTTGCAACCCCCATTGCTAAAGCCACTATAGTACACTTTAATAATCCCACTACTAGCCCTAAAATAGTAAAATCTATTAAGAGAAGCGCAGGTGATACTATAAAAATAAAAGGAAGGACATAAGCAGGGACACCTATTTTGAAAGCTTCCCAGCCAACTTTATAGTAACTTTCCCCCACTAGTCCAGCAGCTGTAAATGATGCCAATGCAACTGGTGGGGTAATTACTGCAAGAATTCCATAGTAAAAAACAAAAAAATGTGCAACCAAGGGTTGTATACCCATAAAATTAACAAGAATAGGAGCTGAAACAACCGCCACAACAACATAACAAGCTGTTGGAGGAAGACCCGTACCTAGAATAATGGAACTAATCGCAATCAAAATGAGACAAAAAAACTTATTTCCTCCAGCTATCCCAATAATTCCCATACCTAATGTCATTCCAATACCAGTTGCCCCAATCATAGCTACCGTAAATCCGACTACTCCACATGCTGTTGCAATTGATAAGGAATTCTCAGCTCCCTCAATTAATGTACTTATAAAATCTCTTAAAGACATCCTAGTTTTCTTGTTTATTGAAGATATAATTATGGTTGCCACAATTGAATAAAAAACACAAAAAAGAGTAGAAAAACCTTGAACTATGAGAACTACTAGTGTTAATATTGGAATAAGCAATAATCCTTTTTCTCTAAAGGTTTTTTTATACGATGGTATCTCTTCTTTCTCTAACCCTTTTAAATTTCTAGCTGCTGCACGTAGATCAATTGCTATCCATACAGCTATAAAATAAAACAAGGCTGGAATAAATGCTGCTTTTATAACCATAAAATAAGGAATCCCCAGAATGCTTGCTATAATAAAAGCCGCAGCCCCCATAATAGGAGGCATAATTTGTCCTCCTGTACTACTTACGGCTTCCACTGCAGCAGCAAAGGAAGGTTTGTAACCAACTTTTCTCATAAGTGGTATAGTAAAAGAACCAGTAGTAAGTACATTGGAAACCGCACTACCTGATACCATGCCCATAAGACAACTGGTCACTACTGAAACCTTAGCTCCTCCTCCTCGAGCTTGTCCACACAGTCCCAAGGCAAGGTCATTAAAGAGAGAACCGATTCCTGTTTTTGACAAAAAACTTCCAAAAAGAACAAATAAATATATTACAGTAGCTGAAACCTCCAAGACGAGGCCATATGGGCCTTCAGGTGTCCACGCCATAATTTCAATTATTCTATGAATACTAACTCCCTTGAACTTTAGAAATCCAGGAAATAGAGAACCAAAGTACATATAAAAAATAGAAAATACGCTCAAAATTGTCAATTCTATTCCTACAGTCCTACGGGCACCTTCTAATAAAAGTAAAAGTGCGATAATTCCTACTAAAAAGTTAAATTCAGAAATAGGGGCAGCATAATTTTCACAAACTGTTTCATACATAAAAAAAATGTAAAAATTACTTGATAGAGCAAGAATAGCAAAAATTACATCATACCAGGGGACTCGATCTTTAGGTGCTTTAGATGTAGCAGGAATAAGAAGGAACACTAGGAATAGAATAAATCCTAAATGAAAAGTTTTTTGCTGCATACTTGTCAGAATACCAAATCCGGCTGTATACAAGTGAAATAATGATAAAATAATAGCGGCAAGTATTGAAACTTTATTTAAAAACCCTTTTCTAAGATCTCTTTTTTTCATAACCCTACTATTTATTCTCCCCAAATAATTACTTTCATTTACCAATAATAAGTTTAAGAATTAAATTTCTACAATAATCCACCAAGAAATTATTGATTCAAATTAATCAGTCTATGAATTCTGATCTATGTATATATAAATAGACTGATAACTGATTTCCTTTTCTTTGATCTCCTTTAGCAACTATTTTGTTGCAATCTACATTTCAAAAGAATTAATAAAATCAGATTTGATAATTTTGTTAAATTGTGTTAAATATTTGTTTTTTAGGAAATAACTATTCTCTTTTTGTCTTTCATGAGCCACTGAGCGTGGCTCATGAAAGACAAAAAGATGCTGTATGTATTATGCGTTAATTTATAACGCCTACTTCCCGGTAATATTTTTCTGCTCCAGGGTGTAAGGGAATACCTACACCTTTTGTTGCATTGTCTAATGAAAGAAGATTTAAACCGGCGTGCAACTTTCTTACTTCGTCAATGTTTTCAAAGATACATTTAGTTATTTCATAAACTACATCTTCCGATTGACTTTCGTCACAAAACAATACGGCAGTAGGTTCAATAGTTTCCACATCTCTATCTACACCTTTATAAATTCCTGCCGGAATAGTGGCAGGGGAATAATATGGAAATTTTTTCAATATCTTTTCTCTAAATTCACCACCTATATCGAGTATATCAATATCTCTGATACTAGCTATTGTCATAACATTTGACTCAGGAGGAGTACCTGCACATTCAATCCAATCAATATGCCCATCTCTTAGAAGGTCAACACCTGCTGGGTAGCCTAGATGCTGTACAGGAACTTCGTCTACATCAACATCAACAAATTCCATAATATCCCTAAAATATATATCATCAGTAGCTCCTGCCACACTAAGATTTCCCTTTTTCCCACGTAAATCTTCAAAGCTTTTTATGCCTGAATCTTTTGGTACAACAAAATGAATCGTGCTGGCATGGAGTCTCGTAATAGCTCTAAGATTCTTCTGTGGTTCTTCCCATGGTTCTTCGCCTTCATAAGCCTGCATAAGACTTAATCCTATTCCCAAAGCAAAATCAACATCCCCATCCTTAAGTAAACGAATATTAGCCATGCCCCCTAAGGAAGTTACAGCTCTCATTTCTATATTATCAATTTTTTGAGAAATAAAATTAGATAGAGCAGAACCTATATAATTAAAAGTTCCACCAGCACCAGCAGTTCCTACAGTAAACATATAATCCTGGCTAAAGCAAATTCCAGTAAAAGCAAACAAACAAATTACTAAACTAAGAAGAATAATCACTTTAATTCTTTTCATTACATTTTCACTCCTTTACTCCTTTTAAAATTTTCTAAAATTTTTATCTTTAATTAACTCAATTAACTCTCAATATATTCGTATTTTATTCACCTCCTTTTATTCGTATTTTATTCACCTCCTTTTATTTTATAAACACATCCTTTCAGAAAACTCTACAACCATTGTTTGACAAGGCTTTCCATAGTATAACCATTGGTACTTAACCTTCATATTTAAAACCCTTATTTTAAATTTTTAAAATAGTTGTTAATCTCTTTTCGACTTATTTTTGCTTTTTCCATGGACTCAAAGTTAAATTTTTTATTCTCTAAACTTTGTCTAATTCTCTATTTAAACTTTAACTCCATTTAGAAAATTACAAAATCTATTTCTCGTAATTTTTTAAAATTATTTTTATATAACAATGTGCATCCACTATAAAATATATATTAATAAATAGTTTCAAAAAATTAGTATAATTCTTATAACAGCTATTTTTATATTTAGAAACACATATGATACCTCAATCCATTTTGTAAACTGAGTTGCAAATGGAAATAGCCATATCAAGTGTCGCCTTGTTGCTAGTAACCACTGGAACATTTAGATTTTTGGAGATTTCATCAATAGCTTCCATAGCACGAAGGTTTGTGCAAGAAATAAAAAGACAATCACCAACATTTTTTTTACTGAATTTACTTAATGCTAGATTTATTATATCTTTGGGTTTTATTAATCCTGTTTCAAGATTTGAAACTATCCCAGCTCCCCAACTTTGATTAATGGTAAACCCATCATTCTCAAGACTTTTTTTAACTTTATCAGTTAAATCATCTGTATAAGGTGTTAATAAGGATATTCTTTTAAATCCATTCTTTCTAAGAGTCTCTTTCACAGCAGTGATTACCATTATAACAGGTTTTTGAATAACCGATTTTATTCGACTTTCAATTTTCAATTCATCTCCTTGGCCTCCCTTTGTTCCACCAGATGTACAACCAAACACCACCACATCAGGATTTACTGTAGCTATATCTCTTACAGCATCCATTAAATAATTGTCTAGCATTTTTTTTTGCTGATCAATAGCTGTGTTTACTATATATATTCTGTCGGTATGTAGAGTGATATTATTGGGTAAATTTCGGTAAAAATCAACTTCCATGACAGTATTTGATGATGGTACAATTAAACCTATCCTAGACATTCTCTAACCCCCACTTGATTAAACTTCCTTTTCTTTCAGAAATTTTTAATTTACTAACCTTGCAAGATTTATTAAGTTAAGCTGTTTTTATTCTCATCTCCACTCTTTAACTCCTTAAATCATTATAGTTTATTTCATTGGAATACTTTTTAGTTTATTTCCACCTATTATTCATTTTCAAGAAAAAATATTATTTTTTCCTTATAAAAAATAAATATGCAGAATCGAATAGTTTTTAAAAAACTGCTAATTCTTCTGCCAATTTATCAGTTACAAACATATGATTCGGACTATGGGTAATCATAAAAGGAATCTTGCTTTCTAGTGCAACAATTTGTGGAGTTACTCCACACCCCCAAAACATTAATAATTCATCCTTTTTAGGAGGATCAATCTTTGGACGATAGGGATGGAATGAATCTGGTTGTCCTAAATTATCAATTCCTATTTCAGAAGGATTCCCAATAAAAATTGGTGCCCCATGTGTCAGTAAATGCCTTGAAGTTATCTGTATTGCACGCACTGCATCTTTTGTCTTGCTAAATGCATTAACTGTAACTGCCATATGTCCATGTAAACGGCCTGCTGGTTTACAAGGAATATTTGAACGATATGCACCATAACTTCGCCAAGAAATATTTGAATTTTTTAAAGCCAAGATAAAAGAGTTACTACAGCCCAATAAAAAAGAAACAAATTCTCCTTCTATCCAATATTTTTTAATATCAGTTGGCTCATCAATAATTTCCCCATTTTTTATTACCCTATACAAAGGTACATCTGTACGTACATCTGCTTCAGATGCTACTTGACTAAATGAGGGAACACCTATTTCTGTTGCTTCTATAACTGGACAAGGACGAGGATTTCGTTGGCAAAATAATAAAAAATCAAAAGCGTATTCCTTAGGCAAAATAACAAGGTTTGCTTGAGCATAACCTTGGCAAACATCTCGGGTAACATCTGTCCATTTTCCTTCTCTAACCAATTTTCTAAACTCAGAGGGTTTCATATTTTTTAAAATATCTCTATCCATTTCATTGCTTACCTCCTAATGGAATTATTAAAAATTAATATCCCATTTCTTCAACACACTGTATATTCAATATTAAAACTGTATTTGTTCTTTTTTTAGCTTATATTTTCTCGAATTAAGGATCACTTCTTCTTTTAAATTTTTTTGTGGAAATAAAATAGTCTAAATCAACTATTTTAAAAGAACTTATTAACAGCCAAAATCATATAAACTTATAAGCTACTTAAATAATTATGCTTTTATTCCAAATTCCAAAGAGATTGCCCCTGTAGGATGAAAAAACGGTCCATGAGGTGTCCTTGGTGGACGGCAAGCATAATAGCCTGATTTATAAGTTTTATTAATTTTCGGGTCCAGCAAAGTACCTTTAAGTACAAATACTTCTTCATGAAAATCTTCATGGAATAGAACTTTTCCAGGTGGATTCTCCAAATCCCTAATGCTCGCATCTAAATCAGGTAAACTCATTAATAAGCGGGTATAAGAACCTGTCTCAGGATCCTTACTAAGTATTTTTTCATAAGATCTTCCCTCTACAATTGGTGTCCAGGGAATCAATTCTGTATTTATGAATTCAAAAGCTGGTTTAGCCATCTTAATATTCTTAC
>Ga0210003_1001788_pt1 | contig 18651 bp, 12 predicted proteins | sample LantaG_FD_182804 | JGI IMG/M metagenome (GOLD analysis project Ga0210003, IMG submission 182804) | Deep subsurface microbial communities from Baltic Sea to uncover new lineages of life (NeLLi) - Landsort_02402 metaG (SPAdes) (version 2) | ecosystem: Environmental > Aquatic > Marine > Oceanic >...
CGATCATTGCCGACGCGGACGCTGGTATGACACTGGGGACACAGCATGCTGACTCCTTGTTGGATGGACCTGGGCGCCGGTCGAATACGGCCGGCGCCCAAGCCCGACGTGAGGCCGGAGAATTCCGTCCCCACCGGGTCCGCCGAATCGGGTAGTGATGAAGCTGCTAGGCCCCGGGCTTCTTGCCCTTGGGCTTTTTGACCTTCTTCTCTTTGTCGCCCATCTCGTTTCCCTCCAGGGGAAGGCTGCGCTCTTCGGCGCCGGCGACTGCGCTTGGCCGGCGCGTCCTCGTCGTCACGCGTCTCGCGACGTAGCGGTCGGCCCCAGGTTCGTGGAGAACCTCTACCTAATGGGCGGAGCCTGACATGCAGACCGCAAGTCCCTTTCATGTCGCCTGAGAATCCTCCCCCTGGCGATTTCGTCAATAGCGCGTGCTCCCTTGATGGCACTGCGTTTGCTGAAATTCAACCCCACGGGCAGAATGCGCTGTCATCCCGAGGAGGCTCAAACCCTTGTCAATAGCCTGTCCGCACCCGAGCTGCACACCGCCACCCCCTCTGCACTCGCACCCGCCCCGACAAACCGGCCACCGGTGCGGTTCCGCGCCGCGTACCCACTCTTGACATTCTCACCGGCAAGCAAATACTGGCCTCAATCGCCCGTCCGGCAAGGCTTCGGACGCCGCCGGCCGGTCCGCCCTTCGGTGGCCGGATTCCCAAGGACCGCCCGGGGCCGGTGACCAACTCACTATCTCTTGCCCTCCACCGTTTTGGCGGTCCTCCAGCCTAAATACATAAACCTCCTGCACTTACGCACAATCGCCTTCAATCCTACGCGGCGTCTGTAAGATGAATGGAAGAGCCGTTCCCGCGAGTGGACCGAGCACTGGAGGCTGAGGACGGACGTGACTTGTGAGAGGGAAGCTGCGGCAGGGGCGGGCAACCGGCACTATTCCCAGCCTCTATGAACCCCACGTCTGACGTTCATCGATTCACGGCAGCCCCGACACTACGCTTGTCAACCAAAGATCGACTCACCGGCGAGGCCGGCCTCTCGATGGCGGCAGTTGACAGACCGGGGCCTGTGTGACCCGCAGGAGTTCCGGGAGGAGTTCCGGGGGAGGAGTTCCGGGGACACAGCAAACGATTGATGACAAGTCCGAACGCCGATTGCCGGAGTGCGGTGCGAAGCCTGCCGTCGGATGGCAGAAGTTCGGACGGCACAATCCGGCGACATGAACCGATTCCAGACCGACGATGATTGACTTCACAGCGACTGGCGGACACCCACTCATTTCCCCCGAGCGCTTACGAGCAAGCTCGTTGGCAGATGCGAAGCATGCCTGTGGCACAACTCCGTCTTCACGGATTCGACCCACCTTCGTTGTTACGGCAATTGACGGCGCGGTGTAACCCGCGCCGTCCGGTTTCACGGTCGAAAAGAGAACCGGGAACGCTCAGCTCGGCCGCCCGGCCAATCCGGTACGACGCCCCCGGTCGACCCCTCGTGCCCGCCCGCGCATTCAGACCGGGCAGTTCGCGATTGACACCAAGCGACCTGGTGCCTACTCTGCGCCGTGGCCTATGAGCAGCCCCGCTTCACCCCGCCCATCCTGATTCAGGAAACGGCGGTGCGAGAACTCTGCCGGCTCGCCCGCAACGGCTACGAGCACAGCGGCAAGCGCGAGACGTTCGGGTTCCTCTACGGTGTCATCGACTCCGACAACCGACTCGTCGTCCGCAGCGCCCGCTACTACCGCGGCGGCACCAAGACCCGCTACGGAATCACGCTGCCGGTACGCCAGGCCCGCCGCCGGCGCCGCGAACTCGCCCGCGAACTGAAACTCCGGTTCCTCGGCAGCTTCCATTCCCACGTCGAAGTCGGCGGCCACGTGTCGCGCGGGCTCTCGGACGATGACCGCAGCACGTTCCGGCAGGATGAGGAAGCGCTGCTCGAACTGGTCGTCTTCGTCTGGGCCGGGCGGCGCAAGACGCTGCGTCCCACCCCGCGCTCGGTCGTCGCCTACGAACCGGACACCGGCTACCACTACCGCGTCCGGGTGTACGCCAAGCTGTCGGGCGGCATCCGCAAGACCCGGATCAAGGTTATCCGGTCCGGCGTCGTCATCGTCTACTGACGTGACAACCGAATCCAGGCCGGTCGAGCGACCGGGGCTGACCGAGGTACAGGTCAGGACCGGACTCCGGCTCTCGGTCGTCGAAGGCGCGTTCGCGTCCGGGCACCTCGCCCTGACCGGCGGGATGTTCCTGACCGGGCTGGCGCTGCTGCTCGGAGCCAACGCGTTCCAGATCGGCCTGCTCGCCGCAATCCCGGCGGTCACCGCCGTCTTCTCTTTCCTGGCCACGCTGCTGGTGCGGCGGTTCGGCGCCCGCCGCAGCCTGACCGTCTGGGCGGCCGGGGTCGGCCGGACGCTGTTCGTCGTCCTCGCCGGTCTCCTGCTGCTCCGAGCCCGGATCGACCTCGGCCTGTTCTTCGCGGTCGTCGTCGGCTACAACGTCCTACTGGCAATCGCCAACATCTCCTGGAATTCGTGGATGCGCGACCTCGTCCCGGAGGCCCGGCGCGGCCGCTACCTCGGGATGCGCAACGCGCTCCTGGGCGGAGTCACGATGGTCCTAACCTACGGCGGCGCGAGCGTGCTCGACCGGCTGAAAGTGACCGACCCCGAACTCGGCTACGGCCTCGCATTCGTCATCGCGGTCTGCTTCGGGCTCATCTCGGCGCTGCTCCTGGCCCGGCAGCCGGAGCCTCCGATGGCGCCGTCGCCGCGCGTGCCGGTGCGCGAGCGGCTGTTCGGCCCCTTGAACGAACCGCAGTTCCGCCGGCTCGTCATCTTCATGGCGTTCTGGTTCCTGACCGGGACGCTGGCCTCGCCGTTCTACATGGCGCACCTCATCACCAACCTCGAATTCCCGTTCACGCTCATCGGCGTCTACGCGGTGCTCGGCGGCACGACCGGCATCCTGTTCCTGCTGATGTGGGGCTGGGTCATCGACCGGTTCGGGTCGAAACCGGTGACGGTGGCGTGCTTTGCCGTCGTTGGGGTGATGCCGCTGCTCTGGGTCGTCGCCACCAGCACGTTCCGGCTGCCGATATGGATCGACGCCGTGCTCAATGGCATCGCTTGGTCGGGCGCCAACCTCGGCCTCTTGAACATGGTGCTGGCGCTGGGCGACCGGCCCGAACGCAAGGAGAGCTACTTCGCCGTCTTCGCGGTCGTCGTCGGGCTGGCGACGTTCATCTCGTCGCTTCTGGGCGGCGTGATCGCGCAGCTCCTGGTCAACTTCCGGATCACCCTGTTCGGCCGAGAGTTCATCAACTACCACGTCCTTTTCCTGGCGACCGGTCTCCTGCGATTCGCCGGCCTGCCGCTCCTGGCCCGCATCGAAGTCCGCCGCAGCCGCAAGGTCGTCCGCACCATCCGGGTGCTCGGCAGCTTCGCGCTCCGCCGCCTCAACTACGGCAAAGGCGTCTTCCTCGACTCCCTGCGCATCCGCTCCCGCGGCTAGCCCGTCCGCACACCGATAACGACACCCGACGAAGACCTCAAGGCGATCCTCGGCTAGCGCGAAAGACGACAGACTTCACGCCTGAAGCAAAGGGCGGGTGCATCTGCACCCGCCCTTTCACTTGCACGAATCCCCTCGTGGATTCTGACTTGACTCGGGTGCAGGGGGAACTATATTGAGCCGAAACTGACAGGGCTAGGATGACGCGACACTTTCAGATCCGCACCAACACCGCAATCGTTGCGGGCATCGTCGTGCTGTGCATCGGCACGGCCAGCGCCCAGTGGGTCGAGGACTCAATCGACGTCGGGGGACGCTGGGTCGGGGGCATGGTGTACAACTCGCGGGCCGATGTCGTCTACGGCAACTGCCAGTACACCGACGGCATCTTCTTCGCCATCGACTGCAGCACCAATCAACTGGCGGCAAGTTGGCGGATACCGTGGCCGCGAGAGGCAGCCTACGACTCAATCGACAACAAGTGCTACGTGGCCTTCCAGGACGGCGGCGAGGACTCGGTCATGGTCGTCGACGGACAGACTCATACTCGCATGAAGGCCATACCGCTCGACGGTGCGAACATCCCGGTCTGGGATCCGGTCAGCAATCGGCTGTACGTTTCATGTCTTGAACGCAATCGGGTTTCGGTCATCGACTGTGCGACCGACTCGGTCATCGCCCACATCCCGACACCGGCAGGTCCGCTCAAGATGCACCTGAACACGCTCCACCGCAAGCTCTACGTGTTGTGTCACGACGCCGAGAGCCTGGCGATTGTCGACCTCAACACCAACCAGATCAGGCGCAGGATTGGTCTTACCCTCCCGCCCGAGATGGGCTGCTATGACGCGGCGGTGGACAAGTACTACTGCAACGACGGCCCAGGCAGAGTGGCGGTGATAGACGGCACAACGGACTCGCTCCTGGGGCACGTGGTCTTTGAGCACGGCGAGATGGCCTATGCCGCGGCAGGGCATCCCGGAAGCGACCTCGTGATGTTCGCGGTCTGGGGCCTCCACGGCAACTACGTCTACGTAGCGGACGGAGTGGGCGACTCCGTACTCAGCATACTCGAAGTCGGCCGAACGCCGCGAGGACTGTGCTGGAGTGAGCCGTCCGACCTTGTGTACTGCGCCAACTCGGCATCGGACGACGTGAGTGTGATACGTGGCGATGGCTCGGCCGTCCTCACGACGCTGGACGCAGCCGATTACCCATTCGTGATGGTGGCGGTGCCGCGCCACGACCGGATCTACCTTGGTCATCTCAACGGCAACATGGTCTATGTCATCAAGGATCGGGTGGGCGGCATCGAGGAGTACGGAGGGGACTCGGGAATGGCTCGGTACGGACTGCGTGTCTGGCCGAATCCGTTCAAGAGCAAGCTGGCAATCGAGACGGCGCGACCGGGCGCTGTCGCGGTCTACTCACGAGACGGCAGATTGGTGCGTCAACTAGAAGCACGCACAGGCGCGACCGTCTGGGACGGCTCTGACGTCTCTGGCCGGGAGACACCGGCAGGAGTCTACTACGTTGCAGCGCTTGGGACATCGCTCCGCGTTGCAGTAGTCAAACTCGACTAGCGCGTTCACGCAGGGCGCGCGCTAGGTCGGACTCACCCATGCCCTGCTGGGAAGGTTAGGAAGAATGGAAAGGAGGGCAGGATGCACAAGCTCCTGCTGGTGATGCTGACCGCTGCAGTGGCGGTCGGTACAGGTTACGCAGAGTGGATTGAACTGACACCCGGGCTCGACCGGGCCAAGGTCACAATTCTGGAACAGAGCGCGACGGGCACGACATACGAAGTCACTGTGCCTGGAGTGAAGCTCACCTCGGAGAACGTTGACGGCGAGGAGTTCACCCGAATCCACGTCCCTGGCGCGGCAGTGGCTCGGCTGCACGTGGGTGGCCCGGAACTCCCTGCGATTCCGGTGCGGCTGGCCGTGCCCAATGGAGCCGGGCTGAGACTGGAAGTGCTCGATGTGACAACGGAGACACTCCAGGTTGGGTCGATCTACCCGGAGCAGGTGCGCGTCCCGATCAGTTCACCGCCCCCGACGTTTGCCATTGACCGGGGATTCCTCAGCCAACAGGGCATCTTCCCCTCCGGTCAGGTCGAACTCAAACGAGAGGCCACCTGGGGCAACCTGCACGTAGCGGACCTTCAGGTGTATCCGGTCAGAGCCCTTCCGACGCTGCAGAGCGTGGAGGCGGCGGCGTCAATTCGCATCCGGGTCAGCTACTCTGGTGGCAGCTACCCTCAGCGGGCCCCGACTTGGCGCTGGAACACATATGCCCGGACAATCGACAACTTCTCCGCGCTCGACGTGCGGACGACCGACGACGACCCTGCGGCGATCAAGCTACTCGTCATCAGTGACTACACGTTGGACGACGAGCTGGAAGACCTCCTGGCCTGGACCGAGCAGCGCGGCTACCGCTATCACGTGATTGCGAGCGGGCGAGATACATTCACGGAGTTGGACTCAGCCCAGATAAAGGACTCGATACTGACCTACTACGGAAGTGGCGAGAGTCACGACCTGCGCTGGGTGCTGCTCGTGGGCAACGAGGACGACATTCCTTTGTGTGCTGTGACCCTAGGCAACATGACTGTAGTAGGCGACTACTGGTATTCGGACTTGACTCCCGGTTACCCGGACAGCATCGACTACTACCCGGACATCGGATTGGCCCGCCTGAGTGCCGACAACGGGACCGACCTTGAGAATCAGGCGCAGAAAATCCTCACATACCAGACAGACCCGATCGACTCACCTTCCTGGCTGGAAAAGATGACCCTGGTCGCTGGCCTAGCGCAGCCCGAGTACTACCCCGATTCCACCATGTTCTACGTGATGGACACGATGGAGCTCGACTACTTCGACTGGGACAGAGACACAGTCATGGGCCGGACCAGCAACAACGCGGGTCTGGCGGAGGCCATCAATGCCGGCACCGGGGCACTTGTCTACTTCGGACACGGTGGTTACGACAGATGGGTGGAGTGGTGTGGAACATCCTGGACGTACGAGGATGTCGAGGCCCTCATCAACGAGTCGTTGCCCGGATTCGTGAGCCAGTTCGCCTGCCGCTCCGGCGCCATCCACGCGGACAATTGCATTTCCGAGGAGTGGATGCGGCATCCGGGGGGAGCGGTGGCCAGTCTAGGATACACGGATCTCTACTACAGCGACGGCGACGGTGTTCTGGGACTCGCCCATGCCCTGGGTGGCGACACGTCGTTCATCAGGAACCAGACTACTTACGCTGCCCCGGTCTTTGACATCGCGTCCGTCGCCGTGTTCACGATGGTCTACGAAGGGTGCCAGCTAAACAAGGTGGCCCAACTCCTCCTGGGTGACCCGTCAATGCCGGTCTGGACAGGCGGGACGCCTGCCGTCGCTGATGTGCGTCTGCCCAGCATGATCCCGGCGTTCGAGTCCGACTGCACTCTCGCTTGCACGGTCTATGTCGGTGCGGAACGGCCGGTTGAGGGAGCCTTGATCTGCGCCTGGCGCAAGGGTGACTTCGAGTTCTACATCACTGGCACGACCGATGCAGACGGCGCCGTGGCCCTCACAATCCCGAACACCGGCTCATATGGCGCCGAGGTGCTGGTTACGGTCAGTGAAGGTCATGCGTACTCCTCGCCTCACACACCGATCCTGCCGCGCGTGGATACGCTACTGACCGGGCAGGGCAGTTGGACCGAGATGGCCCAGATGCCGGACCGACCGTCCGGCAAGGCGGTCAAGCTGGGCGGGTGGCTGGCGTACAACGACGGTGACGGTCTCATCTACGCGGCCAAGGGGTACAAGACCATGGATTTCTACGGCTACGACCCGTCCGCAGACGACTGGACGACGCTAACTGGGATGCCCTACTACCAGCACCCCGTATGGTGCAACAAGCCGCCACGCAAGGGCGCCCGGGGCATCTGCGACAGCGACAGCACAATCCTCGTGACTCAAGGCAACAACAGCTTGGGGTTCTGGTGCTACTGGATTGACCGCGACTCGTGGTCCATCCTTGAGGACGTGCCTGCCGGGGTGTCCGGAAAGAAGGTGAAGGGCGGCACCGATATGGTGTTCGTCGCTCAAGATGACACGCCCTACGTCTACCTGCTCAAAGGGTACCGGTGCGAGTTCTACCGGTTCAACACAGTCGCCAAATCCTGGCAGGCGCTTGAGGATGCCCCGATCGGCAGCCGGAACAAATGGGACAAGGGCTCCTGGCTGGCGTTCGATGGCGACAACACCATCTACGCGCACAAGGCCAAGTACCACGAACTGTGGAAGTACGACATCGACAGCATGGCCTGGTTGACGACTTCGCAGTTGGCCGGCATGCCCTTCATCGGAGCGGCGGGCCGTCGAAAGAGATCCAAGGATGGCGGGTCTACGACCTGGTACGATGGCCGAATCTGCGCACTCAAGGGAGGCAACACCGGCGAGTTCTGGAGGTACGATCCGGCCACTGACGTGTGGGTCGAACTCGACACCTTGCCGACATTCGGCTCCACCGGCAAGCGGAAGAAGGTCAAGCACGGCGGTGACATCGTCAACGCTGACGGCGTGCTGTACGCACTCAAGGGCAACAAGACGCGGGAGTTCTGGCGCTACATCCCCGGCGGCGAAGGCTGGGCGGTCGACAACCACGCAACCCGGCAGCCCGGCCGCGGCGGGTCGTCCTACGGCGAAGACCCGGTGGCCGAGGGCTTCGAAGCATCCAACCCGCGCTGGAGTAATGACGGTCAGTGGGTGACATACTCGCGTGAAGACGAGAATGGCGACATGCAGGTCTATCTGGTCAACTACCAGCAGGAGACCGAGACCCAATTGACCGATGAGCCCGGCGACTGCGAATACCCGGTCTTCAGCAACGACGGATGGATCGCCTTCCAGTACCTCAGAGAGGACGAGGACTGCTACCAGATCGCCAAGGTGTCGACGTCCGCCTGGGACGGCGGATTCAGCGGACTGACGGATGATGCCGAAGCTGCGCCCGATGCCGATGATGGCCAGCTCGGCTCCGTCCGAAGTGACCTTGCGGACAATGAGGTCAGCGGCCTCGGCACTCCGACTCGGTTGAGTCCGGCCCACCCGCTTTTCCAGCCGAGCTTCATGGCCGCCCGGCCGAAGATTGAATCGGCCACCCCGGCCGATGCCGCATCCGAGTCCGGCACCAGGATCGTGCCGCACCGGGCGCTCGGCCAATCCGGCCGCTCTGTCCTGCGTGCCGGCCTGGACAACATGGTCACCGTCCTGACCGATGCAGACGACGACTGCGAGCATCCCGAGTGGTCGCCAGATGGCCAGAGGCTGGTCTACGAATGCGCCGACACCAACGGTTACATCCAGATCCGCCGGATCAAGGCTGACGGCACCGAGGAAGAAGCGCTGACCGATGCCGAAGCTGACCACGAATGGCCCGCCTACATCTCCGAGAACGAAATCGTCTATCAGAAGTGGGAAGACGAAGAGTACATCCAGATCGCTCTCCTGAACCTCTCCACCGAAACCGAGACCGAACTCACCGACGAGAACTACGACCACGAGAAACCGGACCCGCTCTACGACGAAGGCCTGATCACCTACCAGGTAATGGACGACGACGGCATATACCAGGTTGGAGTCGTCTCGGACTCGGGCGGGGACGAAGAGAACCTGACCGAGAGCTTCGACGACCTTGAGGAGCCGGACTGGGGCTCTGACGGTTCGAGCATCTTCTGCGTCCGCTCGCTCGGGCTCGAAGGCGAGGTCGGGTACGTCGATGCCTCCATCGGCGGCTACACGGCGGTGACCGACTCCGAAGCGCTCCGGGACAACCCTGACACCCACTACGACGAAGTCGGCGACGCCTTCTACGTCATCTACGAACGCGAGAACTCGCCCAACGCCAGCTTCGAGCTCGACGGCATCCGTCCCCAGCGCCAACGCAAGACCGGGGTCGGCGTGTTCCTGAGCCGGGTCGAGCGCAAGCGGGGCGACGGGGCGCAGAGCGCCGGGACCGGGGTCCTGGCGTTCGACCGCGTCCTGCCCAACCCGGCAGCCGACCGGGTGACCGTCAGATGGCAGGTCCCGACCGCCACTCACGTCACGCTCAAGGCGTACGACGCTGCCGGACGGCTGGTCCACACCCTGTTCGACGGACCGCTGCGGCCCGGTGGGTACGAAGCCACTTGGGACGGCACCGACGACCGCAACCGCAGACTGCCCTCAGGCATCTACTTCTGCACGCTGGAGGCGGACAACACCAGCATCAAACGCAAGGTGGTTCTGACAAGATCAGACTAGGAGTTACCCTCCCTCCTGCCCCGCAGAGCCGCCCGGCCTCGTCCGGGCGGCTCTGCTTCATTCTGCCATCCCGCCCGCCGTAATGAGAGGCGGGCGCAGTTGCGCCCGCCTCATTCTCGGCTCCTTTCGGCTAGAGGTCCGGCAGGTTCCTTTCGGTCAGGCGGTGACCGCCACTTCGACCATGTCGCCGAACGGCCCCATCCGCTTCAGCCGGTCGTACCACTGCGCACGGTAGACTTTCGTCACCGTTGCCGCGTTGCCGACGTTGTGGACGTAGGGCGAGTTCGAGTCGAGCGCCAGCCACTGGAACGGCCCGACCGTGCCGTCGGTCGCCTTCTCGGCAACGTGGATGCTGATACCGGCGATGCCCGCCGGCAGCGCATCCGATTCCGAACCCGCGGCCGGATGCCAGGTGACGGTCGCCCGCTGGGGCGCGTTGCAGACCACCTCGAGCACGGGCGGCAGGAGCTGCTCGATGACGGACGGCGACAGCGGCGTCGGGGTCGTATCCGGTATCGTGATGTTCAGCCCTTCGCGACCCGCGTTGGTCGCATCCGGGTCGTTCTGGTACTTCTGCGCCAGCAGCCGGATGTACTCCACCAGCGCCGCCTTCGCCTCGTTCTTCACCCCGACCGCCGATTCGTACAGGTCGAGCTTGTCGAACGCGTCATCCTTGGCCGCGAGCGCGGCGGCCAGACGCGTCGCCAGCTCCCCGGTCTGGGCGACCGAGAAGTTGAGCGCGACCTGGTTGGCTGAGGCGAAGCTGCTGAACTGGACCGCATAGGCCCAAAGATCAGCCTCCCTGTCAGGCAGGTAATCGTTTGCCATATTGTTTCACCTCCTTTCTGTGTTGGATTTGGCCCGAAAGCCAGTAAGTATCTGACAAATGGTAGTTTATCCCTCGGCAGGGGTCGTCCGGATTCTGAAAAAGGACTCCCGGATTCTAAAACCGGACGCCCGGATTCCCATCCCGGATGTCCGGAGCGGTATCCCGGATGTCCGGAGCGGCGTCCCGGATGTCCGGTGCGGTGTCCCGGAAATCCGGAGGGGCGTCCCGGATGTCCGGAGCGACGTCCCGGATGTCCGGTGCGGTGCCTCGGACCTCCGCAGCGTCGTCCCGGATGTCCGAAGCGCGGTCCCGGTCCTCCGTAGCGGCGACTCGGATATCAGGAGCGTCGTCCCGGATGTCCGAAGCGCGGTCCCGGTCCTCCGAAGCGGCTACCCGGATATCAGCGGTGACGGCACGGACGCGCCCGGCGCGGGAGCTGGGGATTGGCTGCGGTCTACAGAGGTCGGACAACGACCATGGGGAGCTGGGAGTCCTCCGGTGGATGGTCTTCATGATCGATACAACAACTTCGACGACGGGACGTTGCGGAGGGTTGCATCGGTAATCCGATTCCGAACGCCACGCGGCTGTTGCCCACCGGCGCGGTTCTGCTACGCTTGGGCGTGGAAACGCCAGTCCCGCAATCCGCGCCGGTCGACACCGACCGGCCCCACTTCGAGGTCATCCATTCGCTGTTCAAGCAGACGGTCGCCCGGGTCGGTTTGACCAAGGATGGCGAGGGGATCGCGCTCGAGTTCCTGCTCGAAGATGACAAGCAGGCCGAAGAGGTCCGCAGGGCGGTCGCGGCCGACCTCAAAGCCAAGCTCGAACGGCTGAGCCCGCAGGCGTCGTCACTCGACGCGCTGTTCCGGTTGTTCCGGGATTCGTGCTGCCACCCGTCGAACATGTACACCGAGGTCCACTGGTGCCCGGTGGACCCGGCGCTGCTCCCCGACTAGTACCGGACCAGTTCGACCGTTTCCCGCCGGTCGCCGTCGCGGACCCGGGCGAAGTAGACGCCGGCCGCCGGTGATTCCCAGCGCACCCGCTCCGCGGTTCCCGACCAGCGCCAGACGGTCCGGCCCGCGGCATCGACCGCCTCGACTGAATTGCGTCTCCCCGCGTCAGCGAACCGGAACGTCACCGGCCCGCGTCCCGGGTTGGGCGCGACGACGCACGTTCCCCCGGTCCGCAGCCGGGGTTCCTCGGCGACCCCGATGGGCAACCCGAACACCTCCCACATCAGGACGCAGGGCGCGGAGTCACCGGCGGTCCAGACCCCGATGTCACGCAGCGCCGACGGGCAATGCAGGTTCTGGTCGATGCTGTGTTCCTGCCGCAGTGAACGGACGCTGCCCCAGCCGAAGTAGTAAGTCTGCCTCAGTATGTCCTGCTCGTTGAACTCATCCTCCTCCCAGAACAGGTAGGACCAGATATGGCCGAGGTTCGAGTAGACTGGCCAGGTGGAACGGCCGGAAGTGTGAACGCCGCCGCCCGGGTTCCCGCCCTCGAAGTGCGCTTCGAGGTAGAAACTCGAACTGTCCTCCCACGCCCCGGCAAACACCTCGCCCTGGGAACCGATATCGAGCGACGGGTGCCGGAGCACGCGGGGCCCCATCGCCAGCGTCTCGACCGGCATCCAGACCCCACCGTCACACCAGCGGCGGCGGATGCTGTAGGGCGCGTAGCTGGCCGAGTCGCACGCCTGCCAGAGAACGCACAGCCGGCCGCCGTACTTCTCGATTGACGGGAACCCGCACGCGACCGTGGTGTCGTCGTCGGAAACGAGCACCGGATCACCGATGAGCCCGTTCTCGTCACAGGTCCGGTACAGGATGCGCGGCGGGTCGTAGGACCATTCCTCCCAGACCACATGAGCGATGTCGTCGGCCCGGACGTCCGGGTGCATCGACTGGCCGTTGGTGGTGCTGACGTTCACCGGCATCATCCGGTACTCGAGGTTCCGGTAGTACACCTCCCAGGTGCCGCTGGATGTGTCCGGGAACTGCCAGACGATATGCCGGTCGCCGTCGGTTCCGCAGGCGATGGCCGGGTTCTGGCCCGGGTAGAGCGTGACCGGCTCCTCCCACTCGATGCCGGTGAAGTCGCAAACGCCGATGCAGTAGTGAATCGCCTCGCTCGATTGAAAGACCAGCGTCAATGCGGTGTCGAGCTCGGAGGGCGCCGCCAACTTGTGACTGTTGCTGAAGCCGGTCGCATACGGGACATCGGTCGTGCAGATTACACCGAACCCCTGCGCCGCGAGCGGCGCGGCCGCGATCATAATTCCAGCCAGGACTGCGGTGACTTTCATCCGTCGCCTCCTCGGCCCGCGTGTGGGCCTCAATCCAAGTAGACGTCCGGTTCCCGCGCCTGTCAAGCCGACTTGCCACACGTCCGGGCCACGATATGATGCCGGGTAAACGCATCGCCCCGTCCCATCATCGACCTGCACACCGACGCGCTCTACGAGCACGTCCAGGGCCGCAAGGACATCGGCGTGCATTCCCGGGTGGGCCACGTCGACCTCCCTCGGCTGCGCGAAGGCGGAGTCACCGGCCAGGTCTTCGCAATCTGGATCAACCCCGAGAAGTACGCCGAAGGTGAGCGAGCGCCGTTCGTCGACCGGGCGCTTGATTCATTAGACGCGCTCTGCCGCGACCACCCGGGCCAGCTCGCACGGACGCTGACCCCGGTCGAAGTCACCACCGCCAACGCCGCCGGTCTGATCGCCGGCATCCCGGCAATCGAGGGCGGCCACGCACTGGAAGGCGACCTCGACCGACTCGCGGCATTCCACGAACGCGGTGTCCGGATGCTGACCCTGGTCTGGAACAACACCAATGAGCTTGCCGAGTCCTGGCTCGAGGACACCGGTGCCGGGCTCAGCGCGCTCGGCCGGGAGGCTGTCCGGATGATGACCGGGCTGGGCATCGCGGTTGACCTCTCGCACGCCTCGACCCGGACGTTCTGGGACGTAATCGAGGCATCGCCCGCGCCGGTCGTGGCGTCACATTCGGGAGCCCGCGGTCGCTGCGACCACCCCCGGAACCTGGACGACGAACAGCTCCACGCCATTGGAGAGTCCGGCGGGGTCGTCGGGGTCGTCTTCGTTCCCGCATTCCTGAAACCCGAACCCGAGCCGACCGCCCTCAGCGACATCATCGACCACGTCGAGTACATTGCCGATAAGGCGGGGATCGACTCGGTCGCGCTCGGTGCCGACTTCGACGGGTTCGGAGGCCCGGGACCTGAGGGGATGGAAGACGTAACGCGGATGCCCGACCTTGTCAGCGGACTGGCGACCCGGGGGTTCACCGGGCAGGACACAGGCAAGATACTCGGCGGCAACTTCCTCCGGGCCTGGTCTGAAATACTCGGCCACGCCGGTGGCGCCCGCTGACCGGTCGCGTTTCCCCGGCAGGCAATCCGGGCAGCAACCCCGGGGCCACCGATTCCAACGAAGTCCCCGCCCGCTTGCTTGACACCCAAAGGCGCGCACCTAGAATCGGCCTATCGTGGCAAACAGAATCGCGAAACTGCGCCGACTTATGGTCCAGGAAGGCCTCGACGGCCTGCTCGTCACCCATCTCGAGAACGTCCGCTACCTGTCCGGCTACACCGGGTCAAACGGCATCATGCTCGTCACCGGCAAGGCCGCCTGGTTCTACACCGACTTCCGCTACCAGGAACAGATCCGGACCGAGGTCCGCGGCTGCCGCAAGCGGGTCCTCGAACGCAGCCTCTACGCCGCGTTCCCTGTCGATGACGCCGCCGGCATCCGGAAGCTCGGGGTCGAGTCCCAGCACCTGACCCTCCATCTCCACCGGCTGCTCAAGCGCCAACTCAAGGGCATCAAGCTGGTCCCGGTCAGGGAGGACCTCGTCCTCGCCTTGCGTCGCTGCAAGGAAGCGATCGAGATCGCGGCGATTCACAAGGCCCAGCGGGCCACCGAACGCACCTATCAGAGCGTCCAGGCGATGATCAAGCCTGGAGTCCGCGAGATCGACCTCGCCGTGGAGATCACCAGCCAGTTCGCCCGGGTCGGCGAAAACGCCTTCGACCCGATCGTCGCCTCGGGACCCAACGGCGCCAAGCCGCACGCCGGCGCTTCGACCCGGAAGCTACGCAAGGGCGACGCGATAACCTTTGACATCGGCGCCCGGGTCGGCGGCTACTGCTCGGACATGACCCGGACCGTCTTTCTCGGCCGGCCCAACCCCGACCTGCTCGAGGTCTACCGCATCGTCCTCGAAGCCCAGCGGCGCGCCATCGCGGCGGTGAGGCCCGGCGCGTCGTGCCGCGAAGTCGATCGGGTCGCCCGCGACCACATCACCAGCGCCGGTTACGGACCCTACTTCGGTCACAGCCTCGGCCACGGCGTCGGCATCAACGTCCACGAGCAGCCCTCGCTGGCCTGGGTCAGCGGGCAGACCCTCGCGGTCGGCGACGTCGTGACCGTCGAACCCGGCATCTACCTGCCCGGCCTCGGCGGCGTCCGTATCGAGGACATGGTCGTCGTGACCAAAGCCGGCTGCGACAACCTGACCCGCAGTCCGAAGCAGGTTACGCAGCTCTGAAGGACAGCAGATGATCACCCCCAATGAGTTCAAATCCGGCACGCTGATCAAGTGGAAGGATGGCATCTACGAGGTGCTCAGCTACCAGCGATCCCGTACGGCCCAGCGCCGCGCCCGGGTCCTGGCCAAGATCCGCAACATCGAGACCGGCGCCCAGTTCGAGGAGAGCTTCGAATCCGAGGTCAAGATCGAATCGGCCGAGATGGAACGCCGCAAGAGCCAGTACATGTTCTCTGACGATTTCGGCTACAACTTCATGGACATGGAGACCTACGACCAGTTTGCGCTCGGCAAGGACCTGGTCGGCGACAAGGCGCTCTACCTGACCGACGACATCGAGATCAACATCGTCTACATCGAGGGCAAACCGGCGACCATCGAGCCGCCGATGTTCCTGGTGATGGAAGTGACCGAGACCGCTCCCGACTTCCGTGGCGACACCGCGACCGGCGGCGGTAAGCCAGCGACGCTGACCACCGGGCTCACGGTGTCGGTGCCGTTCTTCATCAAGATCGGCGACAAGGTCAAAGTCGACACAAGGACCAACTCCTACGTCGAACGGGCCAACGGCTGAGCCGTGCCGGGCAGGCTGAACATGACGGACGCCCCGCAGCCGGTGAAGAAAGTCCTCGTCGCCAACCGCGGCGAAATCGCCCTGCGCATCATCCGGGCCTGCCGCGACGCCGGCATCGCCTCGGTCGCTGTCTATTCCGAGGCTGACCGCGAGTCGCTGCCGGTGCTGGTCGCCGACGAGGCGGTCTGCATCGGCCCTCCGCCCGCGCCCGATTCCTACCTCAACGTGTCGCGCATCCTGTCGGCGGCCGAGATCGCCGAGTGCGACGCGCTCCACCCCGGCTACGGCTTCCTCGCTGAAAGCCCGGAGTTCGTCGAGGCGACCGGATCCTGCGGCCTGAACTTCATAGGCCCAAGCGCCGAGACGATCCGGCTGCTCGGCGACAAGATCCGCGCCCGCCAGATCGCTGCCGAAGCGGGCGTTCCGGTCATCCCCGGTTCTGAAGGCGAAGTCCGCGACGCCAAGGAGGCGGCGAAACTCTGCAAAGAACTGGGCTACCCGGTGCTGGTCAAGGCTGCGGCCGGCGGCGGCGGCAAGGGTATGCGGGTCGTCCACCGCGAACGGGACATGGAGAGCGGATTCCGGATGTGCCAGGCCGAGGCCAAGGCGTCCTTCGGCGACGCCCGCGTCTACCTCGAGAAGTACATCACCAACGCCCACCACGTCGAGATCCAGATCCTCGCCGACCGGTACGGAACGATCGTCCATCTCGGCGAGCGCGACTGCTCGGCCCAGCGCCGGCACCAGAAACTCCTTGAGGAATCTCCGTCACCGATTGTCGACCCGGCGCTGCGCGAGAAGCTCGGCGCCTGGGCAATCGCCGCTTCGCGCGCCGCCAACTACGTCAACGCCGGCACGGTCGAGTTCGTCGTCGATGGCGACGGCAACTGCTACTTCATGGAAATGAACGCCCGGCTCCAGGTCGAACACCCGGTGACCGAGGAAGTGACCGGCATCGACATCGTCCGCACCCAACTGCGCATCGCCTCGGGCGAGAAACTCGAGCTGAGCCCGGAAGACTGCCGTCCCTCCGGACACTCGATCGAGGCCCGCATCTACGCCGAGGACCCGGACGCTGACTTCGAGCCCTCCCCTGGGCTCATCACCGATGTTCGCGTTCCGGGCGGACCGGGCATCAGGGTCGAATCGTACCTGATTCCCGGCTACCGCGTCCCGGCGCACTATGACCCCCTTGTCGCCAAGATAATCTCGCACGGCTGCGACCGCGAGGAGGCGATTGCCCGCCTCGACCGTGCCCTTGCCGAAACCGAGATCGGGGGGATCGCAACGACCGTCACCTTCCACCGCCGATTGCTCAAGAGCGGCCGGTTCCTCCGGGGCAAACTGACCACCAGCATGCTCGACGAGGTTGGCTAGTCCCAAAGCCGATCGTAGCCGCAGCCAGGACGCTCGAAATGCTGGTTTTTCAATGGGTTCTGGCTCAGCCCGCTTGACATCTCGACCCCGAAGTCTAGAATCAATTGTGGGCGCGTCCTTTCGTGTCCGTGCTGACTCTGCACGCTGATGCGATACTCCGGGTTCTCGTCAAGACTGCGGACCAATGCCGGTCCGGCAGAAACCCTGCCCTTCTTGGACCGCCCAGGCGCGCCGCAACGATGAACGACTCGGCCCGACTCGACGACGTCCGGCGACGGGTCGATTCCGCGGTTGCCGAGGTCAACGTGATGCTCGAGCAGGGACTCAAATACTACCCGGACGAGCTGCCGCCCAACCACTACGCCCGGCTCACCGGAGCTTCGCCCCGGATTGTCGACGATTCGTTCCGCGACAAGTTCGTCCTGCTCACCGCGCTCGAGCGCCAACTCGAGGTCTGCCGAGCGCACGCCGAGGCGTTGCTCGTTCACCAGAAAATGGGCGGGATGATTCTCGACGCCCAGGAACGGGCGCTGCGCCTGCGCCGAGCCCTCGGGGTACTGCCGACCGCCGAGCGCGAACGGTTCAGCGAGTTCCTCGCCCTCGCGCGGCTTCACCCGCAACGGATTGGTGCCTCGTCACCGGACCTGCTCGCCGCGGCCGACGAGATCTCCCAGCGATTTGGGGAATCCACCGCGCTGGCCTACGGCATGCTGACCCTAGCCGGCGTGCGTTCCCCCGAGGAACTGCTCGACTACGCATCCAAGCTCGACCGGCTGTTCGACCGGGTCACGTCGACCCCGGCGGTCATCCAGATACTCGACTCCCTCTTCGCCACCGGACTGACGATGCCGACGTACCGGGACTCCGGATTCCAGTCTCGCCTCAGCGTGCTTCTGGCGGTGCGCGAGGAACTCTGGAAGTCCAAGCCGGAACGGGCCTCGACCGCGTTTCTGCTGACGCAGACGCTCGACGCCTACCTCGGACGCCAAGGCGGAATCGGGAACTCGCTGGGACTCGCCATCATCGACGCGCTCGTCATCGGCAAGCTGGGCTTCGCGGTCCACTTCCAGCGAGAGTCGGACACCGTCCAACTCGAGGTGGTCGTCAGCCACCGGACCGTCTACTGGGACGTGACCCGGCCAAGCCAGCTATCATTCGTCCCCATCGCCGCCGGCAGGCGGCTCGACCGGCGGGCGCTTTTCGAACTCGCCTGGAGCAGCCTCGCGGCCGTCTACTTCGCCCGGGGCCGACCCGAACGTGCAATCGAGAACTACCGGAAGATCCTCGACATCAACCCGGAATCGGCCTCGGCCTGGAGCAACCTCGGCAACTGCTACATGCGCCGCCGGATGCCCGAGGAAGCGGTCAAGGCAATCCAACGGGGAATCGCCCTCCAACCCGGCGTGCCGGAATCCTACCACAGCCTCGGCAACGCCTGGTCTATGATGGAACGATGGCCGCG
>Ga0210003_1001789_pt1 | contig 18650 bp, 26 predicted proteins | sample LantaG_FD_182804 | JGI IMG/M metagenome (GOLD analysis project Ga0210003, IMG submission 182804) | Deep subsurface microbial communities from Baltic Sea to uncover new lineages of life (NeLLi) - Landsort_02402 metaG (SPAdes) (version 2) | ecosystem: Environmental > Aquatic > Marine > Oceanic >...
ATTTTCAGCTTTTTCTAAGTCCTCTTGAGTAACCTGAGAAACTTCACTCTCAAAACCACCTGTCATAGAAGAAAAAGATTTTCCATAGAAAGAAGTATACTTTGAAGTCCCTTTAAACCCTGGAATTGAAAAAGTAGAGGGATCAATATTATAACTCTCGCCAGGTTCAGCCGCCATAACTTCAATATCAGTATAACCAGAAACAAACTTTCCTTTCTCGTAATATCCTCCAGCGATAACTTCTCTTTTTACCGAACGGAATAACTTTCCGTTAGCAGAAACAAAACGAGTATTAAGAAGCAGGCTCTGAGGAGAGGTAGAATATTCATTAAAAACCCTAATTATACCTTTCGCTCTTTCTTCCTTCAATATTTTACCTGAAGCAGAAAATTCTTGAGAAATAAATTTTTGGTCGCTAAAAACTTTCCCCGGGATAATTTTTGCTTCAAAATCAGGTTGTTCCGCATTTAAATTAATAGTGGATGTTTTTTTGAAATTTAAAATTTCTGTTTCTGGCCAAATTTCAATTTCTACTTTAGAAAAAAAGAAAAAACCTGAAATTATTACTAAAATTAAAAAAACAAAACAAAAAACCAAACTCTTCAGAAAAAACCTTTTCTTTTTCCGAACAGGCCTAATTTTTTCCTCCTGCTTTTCACTCCTTAAAAAACTAATTTCCTTAGGAGGAATAATGTCATAAAATTTCTTAGCCATAATAACAAGTAAGTAAAGATGGAATATATTGAGGATTTTTTAAACCTTTTGTTTCATCTTTAATGTTTTTTAAATCTTGAGGATAAATAATCTTGGCTCCGGGCAAAAACTCTTTAATTTCTGGAAGTAAACTTCCTCCCCCAAAAAGAAAAATAGTTGAGGAAAAAAATTCCTTTGGTAAGCCATTCGCCTTTTCGGGAAAAAAGGTGAAAGGTAAAGATTGTTTTAAATCTTCACACCAGATTCTTTTTCCCTCTAAAAACATTTCTTTGATTCTCTTTTCAGATTCAGGGCTTAAAAGTTTATTTGTATATCTTTCTTTTAAAGTTCTAGCTAACTCCTCGTCAATTCCTAAAATTTCAGATAACTTCTGGGAAAATATTTCCCCTCCGGTTTCAAATTCGTTAACTTGCTTTAAATTGCCTCCTTTTATTAAAAAAACTTGAGTGGTTTGTCCTCCAACATCAAGGAAAATGCCATCCCCTATTTTATCTTCTAATACAAGGGGTAAATTTTCAGCTAAATGGATTATTTTAAAAAATTTTAATTGTAAATCTTCAAAAATTTTTTTTATACTTTCGAAATAATATTTCGGTAAAAAGCTTACTAAGACCTTAAGGTCTAAATCTTTCCCGTCATATTTTTGAAGTTCTGATACCGGATATCCATCAATTTTTATTTCAAGAATTTTTTGGTTAATCCACTGAATATCACTTGCTAAAATACCAGACTTTTTGGTAAATCTTTGAGAAACTTCTTTCTGAGCTTCTTTAAAAACTTGCTGATAAATAAGTTCTTGCTCACCTTTAGAAATCTTCTTTTTTGAATTATCTCGCTTAAAAGATTTCCAAACAATTCTTCCTTTTAGAATATTAGGAGGCAAATTAACTAAAACCGGCCATTTTTTACAGTCTTGCCTCTGTGCCCCTAAATTTTGGCAAGCTTCCTTAATTGTTTTCGAAACAGCCCTTTTCATCACGTCCACCTCAAAATCCCTACCATCAAATACCCCATATTTTTCAAAATATTGAGTAGAAGCGCCTAAAACAATGACTTTGCTATTCTCTTTCTTGCAAATCAAACCTTTAACCGCCTCAGTCCCAACATCCAAAACCAGAAAGAGTTTTTCTTTTTTTCTTTTTGTCCCAAAAAACTCAAATCTCATATCAGTACCCTCTCTTCAAATACAATACTGTATTGGAAGCTCACAATGAAGATGAGCTCAAGGCGCGACGACGAAGGTGTGCCCTCTGTGGCACATTGAGGAGGAGCAACGCAGAGATCGCTTCATTGTGAGCTTCTCCTTTGGAGCCAGAGTATTTATTCTTCTGGCGTTGTTGCTCGTCGCTTATGTATCCCAGAGGATACACTTCGCTCCTCGCGCCTAGCCAGAAGAATAAATCTTTCTGGCCAATGCAGTGTTGTATTTGTAAGAGCGGGTACTATAATTTTACCCTGTTAGAGATTATAGGGCAAGGTAAAAGTACAAAAAAGCAAACCTCTAACTGGGTTTGCCACAAAATTCTTTTTTATTCTAAAATGGCTCTAATGCGGCGGATGCCGGCACCAGAGGATTCTTCTTTTGTAATCTTAAATTTGCCGAGTTCAATAGTGCGCTTGACATGAGGACCGGCACAAATTTCTTTAGAAAAAACTTGCCCTGAGGAATCCGAAGAGTCTCCAATAGAATAAACTTTAACTCTATCTCCATATTTTTCTCCGAAAACACCCATTGCCCTTTGTTTCTTTGCCTGATCTAAAGGCATTTCTTCACAATTTACTTCTAAGTCCTGCTTTATTTTCTGATTAACTAAATCTTCTACTCGCTTAAGTTCTTCCTCTGTTAATTTAGCGATATGAGAAAAATCAAATCTTAATCTTTCCGCTGTAATATTACTTCCCTTCTGATAAACATGGTCGCCCAAAACCTCTCTTAGAGCAGCTAAAAGCAAATGAGTGGCGGTATGATATCTTGTTGTCTGTTCTGAATGATCAGCCAATCCCCCTTTAAATTTTTGTTCCCCTCTTTTTCTAGAAAGCTCTTGATGTTTTTTTCGTTTTTTTTCAAAATCAATATCTATATTTTTATCTATTTTAAAATTTTTGTTCTTAGTTATCTCTTTAGCAATCTTTAACGGCACACCATGACTTTCATATAAATTATAAGCAATAGCTCCAGTTAATTGACCCGTCTCAGCAACCTGTGAAGTAGTTTCTATTATTCCTTTATCCAAAGTCTTTTTGAATTTTTCTTCTTCTCTGATAAATTGCTCAAAAATAAAATCCTGGTTTTTCTTAAGCTCAGGATAAACATCTTTATAAATCTCAATAACAGCTTTAGCAATTTTATGACAAAAAATATCCTCTATTCCTAATTGTTTAGCATATCCCACGCTTCTTCTAATCAAACGTCTTAAAATATAACCTTTTTCAACATTAGAAGGTTCAATATTTTCAGATAAAATAAAAGTGGCTGCCTTAATGTGATCTGCAATAACCCGGTAAGCTTTCTCATCTTTTCCTTGAGATAAAGCTTTAATTTCTTTTATAATCGGTTGAAATAACTCTGTTCCAAAAATATTATCAAAGCCGTTAAGAACTGCTGTTGTTCTTTCTAGTCCCATACCCGTATCAACATTTTTCTGTTCTAAGGGAAGATACTTCCCCTCTTCTGTCTTGTTATATTCCATAAAAACATCATTCCAAATCTCAGAATACTTTCCACAATCACAACCTGGTTTGCAGTTAGAACTACATTCTTTTTTGCCAGTATCATAAAACATTTCTGTACAAGGACCACAAGGACCAATTTGACCAGCTGGGCCCCACCAATTATCTTTTTTAGGCAAATAATAAATTCTTTCTTTAGAAACTCCTAATTCTTGCCAAATCTTAGCTGATTCTTTATCGCGAGGCGCATCATTATCGCCAGCGAAAATTGTAACTGATAGTTTTTCTAAAGGAATTGCCAACCATTCCTTGCTAGTTAAAAACTCAAAGCTCCATTCAATCGCCTCTTTTTTCCAATAATCACCTAAAGACCAGTTTCCTAGCATTTCAAAAAAAGTTAAATGCCAACTATCTCCTACTTCTTCAATATCATCAGTCCTAATACATTTTTGAACGTCAGCCAATCTTTTGCCCTGAGCATGTTTCTCCCCTAACAAAAAAGGCACCAAAGGATGCATGCCAGCTGTAGTGAAAAGTACGGTTGGATCGTGCTCTGGAATTAAAGAAGAACCAGGAATAATTGCGTGTTTTCTTTCTTTAAAAAAAGAAAGATATTTTTTTCTTAATTCAAGGGAGTTCATTATTTTAACTGTATCTGTCCGCCACTATTGAAGCTATATATGCTTCTGGTTTTATTTTTGGTTCAAACCCACTTCCTCGAATAAGACCGGTTAATTCTTTAACCATATCCTTGGTTGCCCCGTTCTCGCCAATGTCAGCATGAATATAACGAAATTGATAATGGAGATTCTCGTTATTTATTTTTTGGATTTTCTTCTTAAAATCCTCCCTTAAAAATAAAGCCAAATCGCAGGATAACAAAACCTCTTCTAAAACTCGGACTCTCCAGTTAACAAATTTTTTATTTATAGGGGAGGGATATTTTATTTTCTTAAGGAAAAACCTTCCTCCTTCACCAACTCTCAAAATAGCCACAACGATTGGAAAATTAGGATCTTCGCCCGAGGAAGAATCACAGCCAACAATAATGTCATAAAACTTTTCTGGTTTTTCTTCAATATATCTTATTATTTCTTCAATTACTTGTTTGACTAATAAATTTCCCTTAGTTGGGTTATAAAAATATCCTTTTAAATCTATCTTATTCATAATAAAAAATTTTAACAAAATTCTCTCCAAAAATCAAGTCCCTTATTTTTTGGAGAGAAACGAACTATATTACTTTTTTTACTATTTCAATAAATTCTCTCGCCTTTAAAGAGGCCCCTCCAACAAGAAGTCCTTGAAAACCAGCTTCCTCTATATAACCTGCAGCATTTTTGTTATTGACGCTGCCTCCATAAAGAAGCCGGATATTTTTAGAAATAGTTTGATTATAAATTTTAGAAACAATTTTTCTAATAAGCAAACCAATTTTTTGGGCTTCTTCAATGTCGCAAGGTTTACCGGTTCCAATAGCCCAGATTGGCTCATAGGCAATAGAGAGTTTTGAGTTTTGAGTTTTGAGTTTTGAAATATCTTCTAGGGCTTTCTCTATTTGCCTTTTTAAAATCTTGTCAGTCTCTCCCCTATCTCGCTGTTTCTGGGTTTCTCCTATGCACAAAATAGGACTCATTTTAGTTTCAATTACTACTTTCAATTTTTTATTTATTATTTCATCGGTTTCTTCGAAATATCTCCGTCTCTCCGAATGGCCAACAATTACATACTGACAGCCTAAATCTTTAAGCATTATTGGAGAAACCTCACCCGTATAAGCGCCCTTTTTCTCCCAAAATAAATTCTGAGCACCTAATTTGATATTGGATATTGGATATTGGATATTGGATAAAAAAACAAATGGCGGGCAGATTACTATCTCCGCCTTTTTAATATTTCTTACTCCCCTTTTTACCAAATTAAAAAGCTGTTTGGCCTCGCCTAAAGTTTGGGGATTCATTTTCCAATTAGCAACGACTAATGTTTTCATAAATGTTGTTCAATGTTCATTGTTTTCTGAGATATTCTGCCGCTCTTTCCGGCTCAATTGTTGATATCTCCATCCTTGTCCCGATTTCAAATCCAGCCCAGGTTGATGTTTTCGGCAGAATTGTCCAATGCCAGTGATAATAATCGTGATTTTGCCCCTCAGAGGAAGCAGTATGCAAATAAAAATTATAAGCAGGGTCATTGAGGGCTTTGTAAAGTTTATTTAGAGCTACCTGAAATGCCTCAGCTAATCCCCATTTTTCTTCCTCTTTTATCCGCTCAAAATAGGCGAGATGTTTTTTTGGCGAGATAATAACCTGGAAAGCGGTTTTTGAAGCGAAAGGGCAAATTACTAAAAAATCTTTATTCTCAAAAACAATTCTTTTTTTGACTCTTTCCTCCCATTTGTTCATCTGGCAGTAAATACATCCTTCATTCTTTTTGTAATAGTCTCGGGAACGTAGAAGAGCTTTTTGAAGATCAACATCAATAAGAGGAGTAGTAATAATTTGAGAGTGAGGATGAGCAATTGAGGCTCCGGCCTCCTGACCGTGATTATGAAAAATAGATATGTGATTAACAAATTTTTTTGGCATTAAATCTAAATACCTTTCCTGATAAACATCAAACACCTCTTTGATCTGTTTTACTGAAAATTGAGCCATTTGTTTTTTGTGGTCACGGGTAACCACTATTTCATGAAATCCTACTGCGTTCATTTTTTTGTATAATTTCCCCTCGGTTTGCTCGTCTAGTTTAGGATGAGGAAGAAAAGCCGGGAATTTATTAGGAATAACAATGGTTGTCCAATCTTTAGGGATTTTTCCTATTTTAAAAGGAATTTTTCTGCCCTGAGAAAAAATAAGAGTTGGTGTTTCCTGAGTGTTAATCTTACAAAAAGGACAGTTTTTTTTAGAAACCCTTTCGGCAACTTTTTTCTTTTTCCTAAAGGTTTCCGGCCTCCTTGCCCTGCCTGTGGCAATAACAACCCAATCCTGACTAACCAAATCCATTCTCAACTCCGAAGGGAATTTTAGTTTTTTTGATTTTTTAACCATTATATAAAGCTTTCTTTTTATTTTACCTTGCCGGTTAAAATCTTACAACCATTTTGGGTGACGGCGAGAGTGTGCTCAAAATGAGCACAAAGAGAATTGTCTCTTGTTTGGAAGCCATAGCCGTCTTTGGCTTTTTTTAAGCGCCAGTCCCCAACTGTGACCATTGGCTCAATGCAAAAGGTCATCCCTTGTTTTATTTCAGGCCCTGTTTTTCTTTTCCCATAATTTGGGACCTGGGGTTCTTGATGAACTTCTTTTCCAATCCCATGACCGCATAAATCACGAACAATTCCATATCCCTGGCTTTCAACATATCTTTGAATAGTATTGCCAATATCACCAAAAGTATTGCCGGGCCGAACTTTTTTTATTCCTCTTTTGAGAGCTTTTTTTGTTATTCTAATTAATCTTTGGGCTTCCGGTGAAATTTTCCCCACTGGAACAGTAACTGCCATATCAGAATGATAACCTTTATATAAAACCCCCATATCAATAGAAAATATATCTCCTTGTTTTAATTTTCTATCACAGGGGATGCAATGGACAATTTCTTCGTTTATGCAAGAACAAATAGTAGCAGGAAACCCTTCATAGTTTTTAAAAGATGGTTTTGCTCCACATTTTAAAATAAGGCTTTCTGCAACCTTATCTAAATATTTAGTAGTAATGCCAGGTCTAACCATTTCTTCCAATTCCTTCATAATTCTCGCCAAAATCTTGCCACTTTCTCTCATTATTTTAATCTCTTTTTCTGTTTTTATTGAAATCATTTAAAAAAAAGAGGAGACCCCATGTCTCCGCCATTTTTATTTTATTGCCTTTAAGGTGTCGGCATGCACGGCAGCAACGAATTGTTCGCCATTAATTTTTTGAACTTTTATATGTTGTTTTTCAAAAATATCAATAACTGGATAAGTTCTATTGACATATTCTTTCAATCTAATCTTAATAATCTCTGGGTCATCTAATCCTTTTCTTCTAATTAACTTGGAACCGTCTAAAGGACAAATTGTCAGTTTTTCTGTTTCTTTATTATATAAAATCGGATGACGCATCAATTCGCAGATTCTCCTGTGAGAATTTCTAAAAATTGCTTCTTTAGCGCTAATATTAATTAAAACAACTTTTATATTCTCCCGGCCGTAAAGTTCTCTTAATAAAGGAATCACTCTTTCTCCCTCATAAACCGTTCTTGGTGAACCAGCTAAAATTAAACTTTCTCCTTGCTCAGCTAATTTTCTAATATGTTTTTCAACCAAATAACTAGCAAAAGGAGGACTGCATAACTTTCCTTCCATCCATAATTTCTTTTCATCAGAAGCATCAAACTTTTCCCCGTTTATTTCAATAGATTTTTCTGAGGGGTTTTTAAACTCCCGTTCCAGTATTTTACTCGTTTCAAAATAATAAAATCCTAGTTTATCTTTTAATAATTCTGCCTGAGTTCCCTTTCCAGCTCCCGGGGAACCAAAAATAATAATAACTTGTTTTGCCATATTTTTAGAAGTTTTCCTCATCGCAATGGAGACTTTAGAAGGTCTCATATTCGCGCATTTGGAGTTGGGCGTTGATTTGCCGCATAGTTTCCAGAACTACGCTGACCACAATCAATACAGAAGTTCCTCCTATTAAAAAACCAAAAACATTTTGAACCCCGGTAATTCCTCCAACGATAGACGGCATTACCGCGATTGTGCCTAAGAATAAAGCTCCAATAAGCAAAACCCGATTTAAAATATAATGAATAAATTTAGAAGTTGACTCTCCCGGTCTAATTCCAGGAATAAATCCACCCATCTTCTGAAGATTTGTAGAAATTGCTTTTGGGTCAAAAGTAACAGCAGTGTAAAAAAAGGTAAAAAGAATAACTAATAGAAAATACAAAATTCCACGAACCCACGGGTTTGCCAAAAAAGTAGCCATACTTCCAGCAACATTACCTATCATTCCCCCTGTTCCGGTAAAAAAGTTAGCAACCATTTCAGGAAGAAGTAAAATTGACATAGCAAAAATTATAGGGATTACTCCGGCCGGATTAACATTCATAGGTAAATAGGTAGAAACTCCTCCGTACATTTTCGTTCCTCTAACTCTTTTAGCATAAGAAACCGGGATATTACGCCTTCCTTCAGTAATTAAAATTACCCCGGCAATAATAAACAAAGCTATAGCGGCAAAGAATAGATAATTTGGAATTTTAGCCGGATCAACGCTAATATCAGAATAGGCCTGGAAAACGCTCATTGGAAAACTGGCAATAATTCCAGCAAAAATTAAAAGGGAAACCCCATTACCAATCCCTTTTTCTGTAATTAATTCCCCTATCCACATTAAAAATACAGTTCCGGCGGTAATAGTTAAAATTGAAGTTAAAGTTTGAAGAGGACTAAGAGGAGGAGAAATTACTGCATTTGGCGGCCGCTGCAGCCAACTCAGCATCGCATATCCCTGGAGCATAGCTAAAGGAATAGTTAGTAATCTTCCGTACTGGTTAAATTTCTGACGTCCGGCTTCTCCCTCTTCTTTGTACATTTTCTCCAATTGAGGAAAAATCATTGTTAAAAGTTGTAGAATAATGACTGCTGTAATATAAGGACCCAATCCTAACATAATAATAGAAAATCTGCTCAGGGCTCCACCGGTAAGAATACTTAAAAAACCCATCATTTTAAATTGTTCAAAAAATTTCTGTAAATTTTCGGCGTTAATTCCCGGCATTGGAATATTTGCCATTAATCTGAAAATAGCGAAAATCACTAAGACAAAAATAATCTTTTTGCGTAAATCGCGTATTTTGAAAACTTGGATAATTTTGTGATACCACATACCTTTTGCTTCGCAAAAGAATTTTTAATTTTTAAACAGTTTATAAGTTGTACTATTGGAAATTTTATTTTATGCTTCCTCTTGCTTTTTCAATCTTATCTTTTGCAACTTTTGATGCCTCGCAATTTTCAATGATTAGTTTCTTAGTTATCTCTCCTTTTCCTAAAATTTTTACTTTGGGCACTTTTCCTTTTATTCTACGAATTATTTTTCTTTCAAGCAAGAGCTTAGGAGTAACAATTTCTGAACTTTCAAACCTTTCTTCTAAAACTCCAACATTAACAACAACAAGATTTCCTTTGCGCCCTTTGAATCTATAGCCTCTTAATTTTGGATATTTTTTTATCAATTCTCGAATAACCGGGGCGAATTTTCTGCCAGCTCGGGATCTCTGACCCTTGATTCCTTTACCAGAATAAGTACCCTTCTTACCCCCGCGGCCAATCCGTTTTTTCTTCTTTAGTTTATGTTTTGGTTTTAACTGATGTAGTTGCATATTTTAATTTTTTTAACGCTTCAATTGTGGCCTTGGCATTATTAATTTTATTTCCTGTTCTCCCAATAATTTTTGAAGAAACATTTTTTATCCCGGCTAAAGTACAAATAACCCGAACTGTTCCTCCTGCCACTAATCCTCTTCCTTTTCTTTGAGGTTTTAACATAACTCTGGCTGCTCCAAATTTTGCCTCAACTTGATACAAAATAGTTTCTTCTGTAATTGGGATTTTAATCAAATTTTTCTTAGCTACTCCTGTTGCCTTTTCTACTGCTTGGGCAACATCTTTTCCTTTAGCTACCCCAAAGCCAACTCTTCCTTTTTTGTCTCCAATTACCATTCCTGCCCGAAACCGAAAACGCCGGCCGCCGGCTGTTACCCGAGTAACTCTTGTCAAATCTAAAAGTTTGGATTCAAACTCTTCTTGTTTTTTCTCAAATATTCTTCTTCTTGATTGTCCTCTTTTTATAAACATATTTTTAAAATTTTAGTCCTCCTTCTCGTGCCCCCTCTGCAAGAGCCTTAACTCGACCATGATATTTATATCCTCCTCTATCAAAAACAACTTTATTCATTTTCTTTTCAATCGCCTCTTTGGCGATTAATTTACCCACTTTGTTGGCAACAGCAAGCTTTCCATTAACAGCGGCTAAAGTTTTTCCTTTTTCGTCATCAATAAGCTGAGCATAAATATATTTAGCTGACCTAAAAATACAAAGTCGTGGAACTTTAGCTGTCCCTTTAATTTTAGCTCTCACCCGTCTATGACGCCTATGTCTTTTTTGTTGCTTCTCTAACATAATTAATCGTTACCGGCCTTCGGCAGCAACCACTTTTTTTCCTGCCTTTCTCCGAACTTCCTCGCCTACATATCTTATTCCTTTTCCTTTATAGGGTTCGGGAGGACGAATCTTTCTTATTTTTGCAGAAATCTGGCCAACTAATTCTTTATTAATTCCCGAAACAGTAACAATGCTTTTCTCTACTGAAAATTCTATACCTTCAACTTTATCTATTTTAACTGGATGAGAAAAGCCAACCCGTAAAATCAAATCTTCTCCCTCTAAATTCGCTTTATAACCAACACCTTGTATCTCCAATTTCTTTTCATAACCTTCGGTAACTCCTTTTACCATATTAGAAACCAAAGTTCTAGTTAACCCCCAAAAAGCATTAGTTTTTTTGGTTTCCCTTTCAGGGCTAACTAAAATTTCATTTTCTTTTATCTCAACTCTAATCTCGGGACGAATCTTCTTTTGAAGCTCGCCCTTTGGACCTTTAACAATCACTGTATCATCTTCTATTTTGACCTCAACATCTTTTGGTATTTCAATTGGTTTTTTTCCTATTCTTGACATAGTTTTTTACCATATTTCACATATAATTTCTCCGCCCAGTTTTTTCCTCCTTGCCTCCTTGTCTGCCATTATTCCTTTTGGAGTAGAAATTATCGCTATCCCATAACCCCCTCGAACTCGCCTAATCTTTTTAGCTCCAGTATAAATTCTTTGTCCTGGCTTTGAAATCCTTTTTAAGCCAGAGATTGCCGGTTTTATTTCTTCCCCGCTTTCTTCAGAAGTTTCTTTTTTCTTCAAGGTAATTTCAACAACTTTTTTTTCTTTTCTCCCTTTTTTTTCCGCATCTTCAATAAATCCTTCTTTTTCTAAAATCTTGGCAATTTCATATTTAAGATTAGAAAAAGGGATAGAGACCGTTTGATGTAGAACGGCCTGAGCATTTCGTATTCTATTGAGCATATCGCTAATTGGATCTACCATGATGATTTTTTTATTCCAGGGATTTCCCCTTTATTAGCTAATTCTCTAAAACAAATCCTACATAAACCAAATTTTCTCATATATCCTCTTCTCCTCCCACATCTAAAACAGCGACGAACAATTCTTGTGCTAAACTTAGGTTTTTTCTTAGATTTTTCAATTTGTGATTTTTTAGCCATGTTTTATTGGAAGTCCCAACAATCTCAACAATTCAATTCCCTCTTCGCGAGTTTTTGCTGTTGTAACCACCGTTATCTCAAATCCAAAAATTGTTTTAGCTTTTTCCGGTGAAACCTCAGGAAAAACTATATGTTCTTTAATGGCAATGGTAGGATTTCCTTCTTTATCAAAAGATTTCATGTCAATCCCCCGAAAGTCGCGAAAACGAGGAAGAGCGATACAAATTACTCTTTCTAAAAAATCATACATTTTTCTACCTCGTAAAGTATTCGCAGCCCCAATTGGCATCCCCTCTCTTATTTTAAATCCTGCAATTGATTTTTTTGCTTTGGTCAAAATCGGTCTCTGAGCGCAAATTAGAGCTAAATCTTCTAAAATAAGACTATAAATCTTTTTCTGTTCTTCCGAGGCTTTACCGGCAATCAACTTACCAAATCCAGTATTTACTACAATTTTTTCAATCTTAGGAACAGCCATAAGGTTTTTATAACCAAATTTTTTCATCATCTCTGGTACAACCTCCTTATTATATTTTTCCTTTAAGCGCATCATATCTCTTGTTTACATTTTTTACAAATGCGGTATTTTCTTTTTCCCTCCGTTTTATATCCAACTCGGGTCGGTTTCCCACACTTTGAGCAAATAAGTTTCGCGTCAGAAACATTAAGAGGACTGGGCATTTCCACAATTTGACCTTTCTCGCCAGATTTTTTCGGTTTCATATGTTTTTTTCTCAAATTAATTCCCTCAACAACAATTTTCCTTTGTTTAGGGAAAGATTCTATAACCTTACTCTTTCGAGCACGGTCTTTTCCAGAAATTACTAATACTGTATCACCTTTTTTTATTTTCATAATATTTACACAATATCTTTGGCTAAATTGACTATTTTTTCAAATCCTTTTTTTCTTAATTCCCGGGCTATCGGACCAAAAATTCTTCCTCCTTTCGGATTCTTCCCCGTCTCTAAAATTACTGCTGCATTGTCATCAAAGCGAATATAGGAACCATCAAACCTTCTCAAGGCTTTTTTCTGCCTAACAATAACTGCTTTTACTACATCGTGTTTTTTAACTGGTCTTCTTGGCTCAGCTACTTTAACTGCTCCTACAATAATATCACCGATTTGAGCATATCTTCGACGCGTACCACCTAAAACCCGGATGCATTGAATTATCTTTGCTCCGCTATTGTCTGCAACTTTTAACATTGATTGCGGCTGTATCATAATACTACTCTCCACTTTTTATCTTTACTTATTGGACGACACTCTTCAATAGTAACTTTATCTCCCACATGATACTCTCCTTTATCATAATGGGCTTTATATTTCTTATGAACCCTATACCTTCTTTTATATTTAGGATGTTCTTTTACTCTCTCCACTTCAACAACTACTGTTTTTTGCATTTTATTTGACACTACAGTTCCTTTCAACTTTTTTTTTGGCATAATTTTGTAAGGATACGAGCAATATCCTTTTTAATTTGTCTAATTTCTCTTACATTTTTTACCTTTCCAGATGCTAAGTCAAAACGAAGCTGTCTTAATTTATCCTGATTATTCTGTAAAAGTTTTTGCAATTCTTTTCGGGATTTTTGTTTTAATTCTGATAATTTCATAGTTTAATAAATTTTGTCTTTATTGGCAACTTATCACTTGCTTTTCTAAATGCCTCTCTGGCTTTTTCTTCAGGTATTCCCTCAATTTCAAAAATAATCCTACCAGGCCTTATAGGAAAAACATAGTGGTCAACCGAGCCCTTTCCGCCGCCCATCGGCACCTCGGTTCCTTTTTCAGTTACCGGCTTATCTGGAAAAATCCTAATCCAAAGCTTTCCTCCTTTTCTTAGATATCTAATAATAGCTCTTCTGGCTGCTTCAATCTGACGCGAGGTTATCCACTTTGTACCCATTGACTTCAACCCATAACTGCCGAAAGCCAACTCAGTTGATCTGGATTCAATACCTTTAGACCTTCCCTTCCTCCATTTTCTATGTTTAACTTTTTTCGGCATTAATATAGCCATAAAAACAAATTTTAAATGATAAATTTTCAATTATTAATTATCAATTAAATTCTATTTGAAAATTTAATCAAAGCGTTCCCCTTTATATATCCAGACCTTTATGCCGATTACACCATAACTGCAATGAGCTTCTGCTTTGGCATAGTCAATATCAGCCCTAATGGTCTGACGAGGAAGTTTCCCAGATCCCAGCCATTCTCTTCTGGAAATTTCTACTCCGTTGAGCCGGCCCGACACCTCTATTCTTGCTCCCTGAATTTCTTTATGAACAGTAATCTTACTTAGCACTCGCTTTAGGACTCGCCTGTGATGAACTCTTTTTTCAATTTGTTGAGCAACCCATTGAGCGCTCAAGCTGGCAGATGTCCAAGGGTCCTTAATTTCCCTGATTTCAATTCTTAGCTCTTTTTCTTCGCCCGTCGTAGTCTCGTTAAGCGGAGCGGAGGCGGGTCCTCTTTGTTTCTTTGTCTTCTTTTTTTCTTTATCCGTTTTCTTGACAAGAGATTTCTTTAAAATTTTCTGCCTCAGCTCTTTTTTCAACTCCTCAATTCCTTCTCCTCCTCGACCAATAATAAGACCCGGCCTAGCGCTAGAAATAATAATATTTAGTTTATTGGGAAACCTTTCAATTTCAATCTTTTCTACTCCAACTCTGCCTAATTTCTTTCTTAAAAATTCTCTAATTCTAAAATCCTCTTCCAAATATTCTGCAAAGTTTCTATAAAATCCTCGTGAATCCCAATCGGCTATTCTTCTTATCCGGTATGCTTTTGGATGAACTTTGTGACTCATAATTTAAGTGATTAGGTGATTGAGTTATTAAATGATTAAGAAAACTCGATAATTCAAGGACATAGTGACTCAATGACTAGTTAAAATGATTTCCTTCTGAAAATACGTTTTATTCCTCTCGTAATTTTAGGTTTCGGAGTCTCTGTTTCCGGTCTTAACTTCGGTTTTTCAATCCCCGGAATTTCTTTGACCTCTTCTTCCTTCTTTCCTTTGCCTGCCGGAACCTTAACAAAGGCGGGTTTTTTGACCTTCTTCGCTTTTTTAACTTTCTTGTCAGCTCGTCTAAGTTTTCCTTCGGAAAATTTTGACGGGCCAGAGGTAATCTCGTCTAAAACTAAAGTCAGATGGGAAGTTTTTTTCTGAATTTCACGAGCCATACCTCTTGACCTCGGCCTCCATCTTTTAAGCTTGGGTCCCTCATCAACAGTAATTTTTGAAATATATAAATTATCCGGGTCAAGTTGAAAATTGTGATGGGCATCGGCAACAGCTGTTTTCAAAAGTTTAAGTAATGGTTTTGCCGCTTTTTTTATAGTAAAATTTAAAATATTTTGAGCTTCCTCAATTTTCTTTTTCCGAATCATATCAGCTACTAATCTAACTTTTCTGGGCGCTATTCGAAGATAATTTAATTTAGCTGTTACCAACATAATTTATTCTTTTTACTTTTCTGTTTCCTTCTGAGCTACTTTTTGTTCTAATCCCCGCTGTATTTTTCCACCATGTCTCACAAATTTTGTAGTTGGAGCGAATTCTCCCAGTTTGTGACCGACCATATCTTCAGTTACATAAACTGGGACGTGTTCTTTACCATTATGAACCCCAAAATTAAAACCAACCATTTCAGGACTAATAGTGCAAAACCTTGCCCAGGTTTTAATTATTGTCTTATCACCTGACTTCATCTTCTTAACCTTCTTTAATAATTTCTCGTCTACGTATGGACCTTTTTTTAGCGATCTAGCCATAATTATAATAGTTCATTTTAAGATTATATGTTTTACAATAGCGAATCAAGGTTCCCCCGCCTTGGCGGGGGGTTCTTATTATCTTTATTTTTTCTTCTTTCTTCTTTTAATAATATATTTATTTGTCCACTTTTTCTTCTTTCTTGTCTTTACTCCCAAAGCATGTTTTCCCCAAGGTGTTTTCGGATACTTTAAACCAATAGGCGACCTTCCTTCTCCTCCTCCATGAGGATGGTCACAAGGATTCATTGCTGTTCCTCGAACGGTAGGCCTTCTTCCTCTTAAACGATTCCTTCCAGCTTTTCCTATGGTATTATATCGCCACTCTGAATGAGAAACTGTTCCTACGGTAGCGAAACAATCCTGAAATACTTTCCTAATTTCTCCCGAAGGCATTTCCAAGTTCGTATATTTCCCCTCGTGAGCTAAAACTTTTGCAGCATTACCTGCTGCTCTAACCATTTTTCCTCCATCTCCGGGCAAAAGTTCAATGTTATAAATCATAGTTCCTACCGGAATGTTTTTAACTTTAATTCTGTTTCCTATTTTAACCTCGGCTTTTTCGGCACAAATTATCTCATCTCCAACTTTCACATCACCGGGAGCTAACCGATAACGCTTTTCTTTATCATTATACTCCAAAAGAACAAGAAAAGCAGTTCGGTAAGGATCATATTCTAAAGCAATAACTTTAGCGGGGACATCAATCTTCTTTTGGCCAAAATCAACCAGCCGATATCGCCTTTTTACTCCACCTCCTTGATGACGGACAGTTATCCGTCCAGACTTTCCCCTCCCTGCCCTCTCTTTCAAAGTCAAAAGCAACCTCTTCTCTGGTTTCTTTTTAGTTAATATTTTCCTTGGTGATAATTTCTTTTTTTTCATTTTTTATAAAAACATTTCTATATTTTAACGAGACAATATCTCGATTTTCTGTCCATTTTTTATTTTGACAATTGCTTTTTTATATCCCTTTCTCCATCCCTTTTGCTTTCCTAATTTCCTTTTTCTTTTAGGAATATTAATAATTTTAACATCAATTACATCTACTCCGTATAACCCCTCAATTGCTTTTTTTATTTCACTTTTATTAGCTCTTGGCAAAACTTTAAAAACATATTTGTTTTCTTTCTCTGCCGCAGTTGTCTTTTCTGTTACATGAGGAGAACATAAAATTTGAGATACCTTGCCTAAAATTCTTCTCCTTGGTTTCTTAGCTGCTAATTTAACTTCGGGTAGAGGATGAACCTCGGGCACTTTTTCGGGTTTTTTCTCTATTTTTTTCTTTCTCTCTATTTTTTTCTTTCTCTCTATTTTTTTCTTTCTCTTTAAAAAATTAAATAAACTCATGTTATAAAAATGTGTCTTTAATTATTTTTATCACCTCTTTCGGCATTAAAATATATTTATACGAAAGTAAATCCAAGACATTCAAATCTTTCGCCTGCGCTGTAGCAGTTTTTGGAATATTTCTTGTTGCTTTAATTATATTCTTATCTTTCTGGAGCAAAATTATCAAGCCAGAACCTTTTTTCAAAAATAATTTATTTAAAATCTCTGCCATTGTTTTCGTTTTTGCTTTTTCAATTTCTAACTTATCCAAAACCAAAAGCAAATTTTCCTTTGTTTTGGCTGACAAAACCATAAACAAAGCTTTTCTTCTCATTTTTTTGGGAATTTTCTTTTTAAAAACTTTCTCAGTTGTAGGTCCAAAAGTTATTCCTCCTCCTCTCCAAATTGGAGAACGAGTTGAACCTACCCTCGCCCTTCCTGTTCCTTTCTGACGCCAGGGTTTCCTTCCACCACCACGAACTTCAGCCCTTGTCTTTACTTTAGCTGAAATTTGTCTCCGATTTGCCATCTGCACTAAAACTACCTGATGCACCAAATCAGTATTCATCTTAACTTCAAATATCTCTTTCGGTAACAAAGTTTCACCTATTTTTTCTCCTTTTTGGTTGTAAACATTAACTTTCACAGAATTTTATAATTTTATAATTTTTAATTAAAAATTAAAAAACCTAATCATTGTTTAAAAATTAAAAATTTATTCACCTCTAATCTCAAGCAATGTTCCTCTTCTGCCGGGGACAGCTCCTTTTACTGCTAACAAATTACTCTCTGGGTCAATTTTTACTATTTTTAAACTTTTAACCGTTATTCTTTCTGCACCCATTCTGCCAGGCATTTTTCTGCCCTTAATTACTCTCTGGGGAAACATTGAACCAATTGAACCAATTGTCCTCTCCTCGTGCTTTGTTCCATGAGTAGCCGTTTGCCCGTGAAATCCCCATTTTTTTACTGCGCCGGCAAATCCCTTTCCTTTAGAAACACCGGAAATTTTTACTTTATCACCTTCTTTAAAAACCGAAACGTCAATCTTATCTTTAATTGAAAATTGGGAATTGGGAATTGAAAATTCCCTTAGGTATCTATACGGTCTATCTTTCTGCGGTTTTTTTACCTTTTTATCTTTTAACTTCTCAAAACCAATCTGGATTGCCTCATACTTATCTCTCTCTTTTGTTTTTATCTGGGTGATATAACAAGGACCAGCTTCAATCAAAGTCACCGGAACAACATTTCCCTTATCATCAAAAATTTGACTCATTTCTAATTTTTTACCAAGAATAAATTTCATAATCGTAGAAGCAGATTTACGCGAACCAACACAGATAATAGAAAACCGGGCAATATAACCCGGTAATTTACCACGGTTATTTACGATAAAACTCGGGTTTTAAAATTGATTAATTGTAGATATTTTCATTATATGTTAAAAGCTTATTTCTGTAAAAATTTCTGCGTCTTTCCGTATTGATATCTGTGCGAAGAGAGCAAAGCGGCGAATCCGCTTCTTAGGTCTTTATTTCAATGTCAACTCCGGCGGGCAGGGTTAAATTCATCAAAGCGTCAATCACATTAGGATTAGGATTTAAAATATCAACTAAACGTTTATGGACTCGCATTTCAAACTGCTCACGGCTATCTTTATGAACAAAAGAAGAACGATTCACTGTATACTTGTGAATTTCGGTTGGCAAGGGAACGGGTCCGGAAACCTCAGCTCCATGTCTCAAAGCTGTTTCAACAATCTGTCGAGTACTATTATCAATCACCTTATAATCATAAGCTTTCAGCTTTATCCTA
>Ga0210003_1001790_pt1 | contig 18647 bp, 17 predicted proteins | sample LantaG_FD_182804 | JGI IMG/M metagenome (GOLD analysis project Ga0210003, IMG submission 182804) | Deep subsurface microbial communities from Baltic Sea to uncover new lineages of life (NeLLi) - Landsort_02402 metaG (SPAdes) (version 2) | ecosystem: Environmental > Aquatic > Marine > Oceanic >...
ATGATTGACTGCCTTCCTGTTCCGGTGTTATTGAGATAGTGACTATTCTATTTTTCCACATTTTTGTTGTCAATGGCCAATTTCAAGAATATCTTATTCGGTGTTCTCAGTAAAAGCATATAATAACATGTTGGGAGGTATGCATGTCTAAACGATTAAATACTCTCATAATTGTAATCATCTGCTTGTGTATCGGTTGTGTTCTTGGTTATCTATCTGGTACTGCTGATTCAGGCATTACGATGAAAAAGTACATATTGGATTCTAATGCCAATTTGTTGACTCAACGTATACTTTGTTTGGCAAAACTTCGCACAGGTCGTATCGACGAAGCAGCGGTCGATATGGAACAACACCTTGACAACTCTATCAGGCAATTGAGCATGTCTGCCTATGATAAAAGTGGAGAATTGCATACAGAAAGAATACCTCTTAACTATCTGCGTGCCCTGAAAGCAGCGAAAATATATGCCGCTGCAGGATATCGTGACACATTTGCCAAGGATACACTCTTCATTTTGGACCAGATTGACCCTGTAATTGCAGTTAAAGATAGTCAACCTGCCTTGCAGGAACTTCATGAAAGGAGGAGCGTAGGGAGCGTAGGGGTCAGACCTTAACGGGCCAAGGGCATAGGGGCCAGCCCGTTAAAATATAAATAATGATTGACTGCCTTCCTGTTCCGGTATTATTGAGATAGTGACCATTCCATTTTTCCACATTTTTGTTGTCACTGGCCAATTTCAAGAATATCTTATTCGGTGTTCTCAGTAAAAGTATATAATAACTTGTTCTGTGGAAAGCAATCATGAGCAAGGAAGAAGCACAAACTATTCTTGACAGCGAACTTGATCGGATACGCAGCATGTCCCATCATGAACTTCTGCAGACTACTGCATCAGATCCATACACTGCGGATCAAGTTGGGCCATCTGGTGAAAAATATACAATTTGTATTAAGACCAAGTTGAAGAGCCGAAAAAAAGGGCTTGTGCGTATTAAAGCAAGCGTAAGAGAAACCGAAGGTCGCGAGGTTGTTAAGAAGATACCCATTTTGCGGATTCCCATTACCTTCTATCAAGTCGTGGGTCTGATGACGATACTCACAATAGGACCAGATGATTCAAACTAATGTTGACACACGGATTTCCGGATTTCATCAGGGACAGTCACCATTTTCTGTGTACTGTACGCAGCCATTTTTTATAAAAGGATGCTTCCTGTTTATTCAAAAATCCAATAAGAAATAAGTATGGTGTCCCCAGATATCCTCTATGAGTTCGGCAAAACAGGATTTCTTTGCTTGCTTTCGTGCAACAATGGTCTTGTTCAATAGTCTTTGAATTTTGCCAACCAGCCGTCTCCGTAATTACTCCAGTCTTCCGGTCTGACGCCGCCGGCTTTAGTCCACGCGTTGGCTGTGTTGAATATGCGACTCCACTTGAGCGCATATAACTCTTTGAGCCCCACTCTTCTGACAGAAAAGTCCAGAAAAGCACCGTTTATGAATCCTTCGTGCCGGTTGATGAAGAACCGGTTCATGCTATCTATGTGAGGGTCGAATCGTTCGCCGTCAAAGCTGGGGGGCGTATCGTCATGCTCCGGTCCGGCACACCAGAACCAGCAGTCCAGGAACAGCGGAATGTTACCGCTGCCCTTCACATTGACGGTTCCCCAGTAGTCCTTGGCGGCCTGGCCGTAAAGTGGGTCTTCCGCTGCAACATAGAGCCAGTGGTTGATTCCATAGCTGCCCCACGTGCCGGCTGGCTCGTACTCGCCGGCTGGCCGCGAGCCGGTAACACCCACCTTGCCCCAGGACGTAAACTTGTCACCACCTACTCCAAGCGTGCCGCTGCCCCCGGGCGGGTAAACCGGGTTCTTAATTTTTGTCGCCGTTGGGCAGACGCGTATCTCGTCTTCCCGATAGTAGTAGTCGTACATGACATTTATCCAACGCCCTGAACCACTCATGCGTTTGGGAAAGAAGCCGTTATTGTCGTCCGTATACATCGCAAAAATCACGCCCCACTGTTTGAGATTTGCCTGGCAGACCACGGTTCTTGCTTGTTTCTTCACCCGCTGGAGTGCCGGCATCAATATCGCCATCAACAAGGCAATGATTGCAATTACCACCAACAACTCTATTAACGTAAAGCCTTTGAGTTTTCGCATAATAAGCCCCTCTTCTTTTTTCCGGGATTCCCATATACACTTCACTGAAACTCTCCTGCACACTTGAAGTCCTATAATATCAAAATCCTGTTAATTTATCAAGAATTACTTGGGAAATCCGGGTGGAATTATTTCCGTGTCTTGCCATTAGCCTGTCGTTTCCCGATGTATCCTTGAATGAAATGGATTTTGAGAATACGATACGGTTTTGATAGAAAGGTTTTCAGGAAGAAACCAAAGTGGAAAATTTTGATAGACGCAAAGTTTTAGGCATGATGGCCGCCATGACCAACCTGTTTATGTTTTGCGTCTCTTATACTTCTCGATGTATCTCAACTGGTAGTGCTCAGCCGAGCGCTGCATACAGTCTCTAAGTTCACGGCGACTCATGGAATGTATTGCTAACGTATAGGTTCATCTTTTTCTTCCTGAAGCTTTTTGAAGAGCCTCGCGAAATCCTGTCCTGATTTCCTGCCCGAGACTCTCTGTCTTATAGACATCCTCCCACACTTTGTCATATTCTTTCTTATTGTAGTAGACCATCGCACGCTCGGTGTAGGCAACGGCAAACTTTGGGTCTATCTCAATGGCTTTGTTCAAGTCTGAGATGGCCTGGTCAAGTTCTCGTTTACCGAGGTACGCACGGCCCCGATAGAAGTGGGCCATAGCAAATCCCGGCCTCATCTCAATCGCCCTGGTTAAGTCTGAGATTGCCAGGTCAAATTCGCGTTTATCGAGACGGGCAACCCCCCGGTCGTAATACTCCTTAGAGGTTTTAGAGTCTTTACAACCATGCACACCGGCACCAATTATTGTTCCAATCAGAGCAATTAGACCAACCTTTATTACGCCACTGCCGGCTCTGGAAAACAGGCTATCTTCAATCGAATTGTTCAGGTGTTGTGATTTCATTATTCTCTCCTTTATTCTATTTTCTAAAGGCAGAATTTATCTTTCTCTTCCTGAAGCTACCCGAAGAGCCTCGAGAAATCCAGCAGAAACCAGCAACCCTTTAACCCTTTAACAGGGTGCGTCCCAATCCTGTTATCCATAGAGTCAAAGTTTTTTATTTTTTCCCTATTTATGGCTATTTAACGCCGCACCACCCAGGTGCCTGCCAGGCGGTCGTGCAGGCCGCGGTTGGGGACAATGACGGCATAGACCGCTGCGCCGATCCATAGGCCAAGTATTACAAGGGCCCAGATGAAAGCGGCAACTTCGGCGCTTTTAATCAACAAAGCCGCGAACAACATCGGAACAAACAGTGGAAGCCAAACGATCGCCCATCGCCGCAGCAGCGTTACTCTATTGGCGAGCTGTCCCTTGGCGTTAATCACCGCCAATCTAAAAGTAGCATGACTGGCGGTAGTGCGGAACAAGGGGAGTGACAGGAGTTGAATCAGGGCTATGGCGCCTAATACCGCCATGGCAGAAATCAAGATGAGCCAGCCCAGAGAGTCATTCCACTGCTGGACCCTTTCGGCCTGGTAGTATCCGACAAAAACAGCGATCCAAACATAGAGACCCAGCATGAATATCGACCCGGCTCGAATCGGCCTGCTAACCTCGGCGGGTTTGTCCAGGAGTCCGCGCAGGATGCCGGTGAGGAAGCTAAGTTTTTCGAACTTTCCATCGGCAAGATTTTGCAGCACTCCCCTGGCATGAAGGGGCAGACTGGTTGATTCGGCGCAGGCGGCGACGGCGTTCAGGAAACGCTGTTGGCCGGCGAGGTCTCCGACTTCAATGCGTTCGGCGCCGGTTTGTACATCGGGCCAGGGTTGGTCGAGCAGGATGGCACGGCCTTGTGCGGTAATCCAGACATGATCGAGGCTCAGCTCGACGGGCAGGGTTTTATCCCCTGTCGCGTCCCACAGTTCCGACGCCAGGTCGTGCAGCCAATAGCGCAGAGTTGACCAGGGCACACGTTCGCCGCCTTCGAGAAGACTGGAAAACGGCACCCCTTCAGTCGCCTCAAAGGCATCCCAGGCGGCATCGGGCGTCTCGACCTTCTGCAGCCAGCGTAAACGGCCGGGCCGGGCAAGATTTCGTCGAGGAAGGGAAAGTTCCAATGAATTTCGCCGCAGCAACCAGACCTGGCGGCGCAGCACGGGATCGACGGCAACGATCCATTTTCCGGGAACCATCTCTTTAATGACCTGGTAAGGCCCAAGCGAATCTGCGCCCTCGGTGGGATTTTCCGGCCCAGTTGCAGGCTCGATTGACGGCCGCACTGTGCCCTTCGGCTTGACCACTACTCTTGTCCCGCTGGCGAGGTCCCAAACAGTGGCAAAACCGTTTTCTCGGCGCGCTCTCAATGTCAACAAAACCGGAATCCAGCCGCAGATACAGGCGGCGACAACAAACAGCGTGATCTGAGGCCCGGCCAAGTGGTCCCAATCGGAGATCAATGCCATCATGAGGGGCATTCGGACGCCTTCGACACAGAGGATGGGAATGAGGATCCGGATCAGCGCCCGTCCGATGCCGGGAGCTCGGCCGTTTGTGCGGACTACGCGCAAGCCCTTGAGCCGCTTGCCGAGGCCGGCGCCCCAGAAGCCCTCAACGATACTGAAGTAGAGGAAGCCGAGGCTGAAAAGCGCAATGTAGTATCTCGCCGAATACAGGGTGCGTTCGGCAAGAGGCCGAATAAGTAAATCCTCGGCGCCGACGGAGAGCATGAGTGTGACATAAGGAATCATAAAGGCGATCAGGTAATCGATCCAGCCGGCTGACAAACGGACCTTTATCGACGCAGGCTCCGGTTCTTTGGAACTGAAAGGCAGCAGCGCATTGCGCAGTGCCGTGTAGTCGGCGTAGCGCCCGTCCGGTTCTTTGGCGAGGCAGCGGGCCACGATCCGCGCAAGGCCGGGCGGTACGTCCTGGCGCAACTCGGTCAGCGGTTTCGCTTTTTTGTTGACGGCGTTGGCGACGACCTGTACGGCGTTGTCTCCCTCGAAGGGCGCCAGGTCGGTGAGCAGGGTGAAAAGCGTTGCCCCAACCGAGTAAATATCGGCGCGCAAGTCCAGGGTATCGCCACGCAACTGTTCGGGCGACGCATAGGCCGGGGTGCCCATAATCTTGCCGTGGGCCGTGACAAAGGTATCGGTTCTGGCCAGGGTGGAGACCGAAAGGCCGAAGTCGCCCACCTTTACCGAACCGTCGGGTGAGACGAAGCAGTTGGAAGGCTTAATGTCGCGGTGCAGCACCCCGCCTGCGAAGGCGGATTCGAGGCCGGAGATAACGTCGAGAATCGCGTCGACCGCCTCTGTCACTGCAAGCGGTCCGTGTTTCTTGAGTTTATCCTTGAGAGTGCCGGCCCCGGCGATCTCCATTGTGATCACAGGGAGGCCCTCGATTTCCTCGCTGCCGAAAATGTAGAGGCTGTTCGGATGGTTGACGCTTGCGGCAAGGCGGCCTTCGCGGAGAAAACGCTGCCGCATGTCCGGCGAATCCAGTTGCTGGCCCAGCATTTTCAAGGCGACGCGGCGCCCGGTGGCGGTCTGCTCAGCTTCGTAAACCGTGCCCATTCCGCCGCGCCCGAGTAAGCCAAGCAGCCGGTAGCCGCCGAATTCACAGGGGAATTCCGAGGGTCCGTAAAGCGCCAGTGATTCGCCCGGCGCCAGCGAGACGGTCTCGAACCTGCCGTGCGGCTCCAGGGCGCCCGACATGAGGCAGGCGGGGCAGAGCTTTTCGGTTGATTCGCGCCGAATCACCGCTCCACAGTGCTTGCATTTATCCTTATCGGAAGTGTTCATGATGCAATCTCCAAATTAGCCTTAGTTTCATTCACTCACTTCCTGAAAGAAAAACGCCGGGAGGTTACAGAAAAAATTTACTGCTTCCGTAAAACCGCGACCAGATAGCGCATTTCATCGTCGAGATCCGCTTCATTGCTGACCGTCTCGGCGATGGCGGCCCGCAGCAGCTTACGGTAACGTTGCCGCAGCCGGTGCACGGCCACCTTGACCGCGCTTTCGCTCATGTTCAGTCGCGCCGCGATTTGGTCCCGGGGCGTCTCGTCCTGGCCGGTGAGGCTGCCCTTGAGAGTTTCAAACTGGTCGCTCTTGCCGGCTCTCGCCATTTCGTCGCGCAGGGCCTGCAGGGCCCCGGCGACGGTCTGCAGCGCCCATTCGCGATCGAAGAGGTGATCCGGATTATCCGATTGCTGAGATGCTCCGGCGTATCGGGCCTCCGGATCAAGCGCATCGAATTCGATAAATCGCACCTGGCCGCCGCGCTTCTGCGTTTGGGCCCGGTGCCATTCGTTGGCGAGGAAATGCTTCATCGCGCCCAGCAGGTAAGAGCGAAACCGGCCCCGCTCGCGATCCGCCGATGCAAATCCGCCCGTTTCGATAATCCGGGCAAAAAAGGCCTGCGTAAGGTCCTGGGCGTCGGTCGCTGAATGCCCACGGCTGCGTACGAAAGCGTAGAGGGGATACCAGTAAGCCCGGCAAAGTTCCTCGAGCGCCTCGCGGGCGCGGGTCTGGCTCACCTCGCCGGGCCGGGCCGCCCCCACCAGGCTCCAGTGCGTGGTGGCAAATTGTCGTGGACCAGGTGTATCTTTCATACGCTCATGGTAACGTGACAGCGCCGAATCACAAACTGAAAAATCATGATGGCCGGACCAGTGCCACCATAAAATGACAAGACTGCATGAACAACCGGAATCAGAAGATGAGCTTCAGTCCCTATTGAATGTACTAAGACGCAATTCAAGATATTGAAAGACAAGAACTTAGTTTCTAAGGGCTAATCCCAATTGGTCCGCAGAAACATTAATAAAAACCACAGCTCCCCGCCGTCAACTGCAATGCTTTGTCAGGTTTTGTTATTATGTTCTATAGTGATGACTACCCGACCTTTAGAATGACCTGTTTCGTAATGCCGATGAGCATCTGCGGTTTGGTTTAGAAGATACACAGTATCTATTACTGGTTTGATCTTTCCGCTCTCAATCCATTCTCGAAGCAAATTAAGATTATCCGCACTTTCATCAGCCTCCCCGAATTTCAATTTCTTCTTCCTGAAACGATTTGTTATTGCCTGGAAAATGTGTTTCGGGCTATTCATAAAATTATTAGAAACATAAACACCATCATCTGTGAGAATATTCTTACATTTAGAAAGAGTATTAGCACCGACGGCATCGAATATTATATCATAGGTTTGATCGCTTTTCGTGTAATCTTCCTTCGTATAGTCTATTACAAAGTCAGCTCCAATCCCTTTTACCATATCTACATTAGCAGGGCCGCAAACACCGGTGACTTGTGCTCCATACAGTTTAGCAATTTGGACTCCAAATGTGCCGATCCCGCCGGAAGCTCCGATTATAAGGACTTTCTGCCCCTTCTCAGGTTGTGCCAAATCTCTAAACGCCAATAATGCAGGTGAGGCGCCTCCCGGGACCGCTGCTGCTTCCTGAAAGCTCAGATTCGCAGGCTTTTTTGCCAACTTGGATGCTGGAACAGTCATATATTCAGCACAAGCTCCCGGCGAATATCCATAGACATGGTCACCTGGTTTCCAATTTGTTACATCTTTGCCAATAGATTCAATTTCTCCTGCGAAGCCAAAACCAGGAATTTTCTGTTTTGGCTTTCTTAGTCCACCGAAATATAGTCTTAGAAAAAATCCGGTCAACATCCTGACACCACGAAAAATTACTTTCGGAGCCTTTCCACTTCGAGCAACTATATCAACGGTGTTAATTGACGAGCCATGGTTTTTAATTAAGACTTCATTGTCCCTGGGAGTAGGCGTTTCCACCTCTTTGAGCTGAAGAACATCCGGCGGTCCGTATTTTGTGTATACAATCGCTTTCATAAGTATTCCTCCAAGGCTGCTATGTTTTGTTATTATGTTCCAAAGTTATTACGACATGTCCCTTTTTGTGTCCTGTTTCGACATATCTGTGGGCCTCGGCAGTCTGTTCCAACGGATAGCGTCTATCTATGACCGCTTTTATCTTTCCCGCCTCAATAAGCTCTTTGAGGAATATTAGATCCTCAGTTGTTTCTTTTAAGAGCCCAGACATTGCTTTCTTACTGCTTGTCAGATTAAGCCATAGTATTCGAAAAAGTCGTGGTAGTCCAAAAGTAGCAAAAAGATAGATGCCTTCTTCCTTTAGCGATTTTGCACAACGTGAGAAAGGACTTTTCCCGTAAGTGTCAAAAATGACATCATAGGTTTCCCCGCTTTCGTCAAAATCCTCAGCCGTGTAATCAATTACCTTATCGGCTCCCAGAGATTTCACCAATTCTACTTTCGTGGTACTGCATACGCCGGTAACTTCTGCCCCAAAGTATTTGGCAAGCTGTACCGCAAAATTACCAACCCCTCCGGAAGCTCCAAAGATAAGGACTTTTTGTCCGCTCTGGATATTTCCTTTTCTAAGGAAAAACAATGCGGTTAATGCCCCTTGAAGGACGGCGGCGGTTTCCTCGTAGGTCATATTGGCCGGTTTTATCGCCACCGCTTCTTCGGGCAGACATATATACTCGGCATAAGCACCTAAACTCATCCCGGAGAATCCAAAAACCTGGTCCCCTTTCTTAAATCGATTTACATCTTTGCCTACTGCTTCAATTTCCCCGGCCAGCTCAGTGCCCAGTATAGGTTTCTTTGGTTTTCTGATACCTGATGCTATTCGCATGGGGAGCCGGAATCCGGTAGGGGCTGTGCAACTTCGCATCCAACAGTCGTATTTCGTTACTGTTGTCGCAAATACTTTGATGAGTACTTCATTGTCCCTGGGAGTAGGTTTTTCCACCTCTTTGAGCTGAAGTACATCCGGTGATCCGTATTTTGTGTATACAATCGCTTTCATAAGTATTCCCCCTAATTTACTTTGATTCGGCCATATTCAATATATTATACCGCAATACATTTGGCAAGCTTGCAGTACGCACAGCAACAGGCAATCTTAATTGTGGACATGGTTGTCCTTCCTGCTACCTCAGCATCTTCGCAATAATGGGACGGGTCTTTTTAATCCGCTCATAGTCCAGTTTCAATCCCAGCGGTGCAAGGGCCGCTCCGAGGCCGTCGTAGATGCCTTTGACATCATCGAAAGGACGTGAAACGGATTCCAACGCATTACGTCCGGCCTTGTTCCTTAAAGTTTTGTCAGCACCTTTGTCCAGCAGGGCCTTGACGATCTCGGTGCGGCAAAAGACGGCAGCGGTGATAAGTGGCGTTGATCCTTCATTGTTTTGGCAGTTCACATCAGCCCCTGCCTCAATCAATGCCACTGCCACCTCCGTCTTACCAAACACGGTTGCAGTAATCAATGGCGTGGAGCCTCTTGTCGGTTCCTTTTTATCCAGGTCGGAACCGGCTTTGATGTGCTTCTGAACGGCTTCAAGATTCCCTGTAAAGGCTGCCGCGTGGAGATCGAGCCTGGGTGCAGGATTTTCTTTTTTACTGCAACCGGCAACGCTAAGGAGTGTGACTACGAGTATTGCTGTCGTTAAAGTTTTCATAGCTTTTACCTCCATTCTTTTAATTAATGTTTTCGATTTAATGATTTTTCTATAAGAATAAACTATCAGATTACATACTGCATAGGTAGATACTGTCACAAAGAGATACTTTAGCGACGAGGGCATTGCAGAGTTTAGCAGGGGCAATGCGATCACTCCGATCACGATCACATGGATGATGTAAACGTAGTAAGAGTTCCGGTTCAGTTCATTCCAGATTTTTCCGGGCTTATTTAAATACCGCCGGAATGTTTCGATCAACAAGTATAGCAAACAGAGTAATGAAAGGTAAAAACCAAGCCACAGAATCAGCCTGTCCAAGATCGGTGAAATAATAATGCTGCCCGGCTTGATAAAGGGAATAAGCAGAAAGAATACGTAAATGTTGATCGGAATCCAGGCGATTGAATTAGCAACAATGTATAGCTTTTTGCTTTTGGCTTTCGATGCAAATACTTTCTGCTTAAAACACAGCGACCCTAACAGGAAAATCATAAAGTACACGAGCAGTCTTTCATTTTGGAAATCGATCAATGCTGTTTTTGTCCAACCCCTGACCTTAAGCAAGTCCATGCTGAAACTATTCACAAAACCGATGATAAACATCGCCGCAATGGCGAACTTCACGGATATTTTTTCCGGCAGGCAATTGACTCTCGAAAGCAGCATATACAGCAAATTGAATAAAAATAGAACAGGAAGAAACCATAGCCAACTTTGACTGAAAATTCCGTTGCTCCAGTGAAAATATGTAGTCCAGCTTTCCTGTGGTAAATTTCGGGAGTATAAAAATATTACTTTGTAAAGAGGCATTAACGTCAAAACAGTTATAATCCAGGGGACCATTAACCTTTTGAATTTAGCTTTTAAAAATGCCCACCCTTTCTTATTCTTCATAGATAAAGGCGTAAAAAATCCTGAAATAAAGAACAAGGCCGGCATCATAATAATATCCAGGATGACATTTATAATGCCGGACAAATTGTTAGTTGAAGGATCATCGACAATCCAAAAGAAAGCTCCAATGCCGCTGCTTTCATAAACCCATCCGGCATGACACAAAACCACTAATAAAATCATGAAAGTTCTTAGATTGTCTAAAAAGTAAATCCTGTTTCCTTTGATAGCGTCTTGTCCTTTTACGGAATTGTTCATAATGCAATCTCCAAATTAGGTTTCATTCACTCGTTCCTGAAAGAAACACGCCGGGAGGTTACAGAAAAAATTCACAGTTTCCGTAAAACCGCGACCAGATACTCCCCCGCTTGTCGGAGATGGTTCAAAATTACTTTGTTTATATGTTCGGCAAATACACAGATCGCAATTGGCTGGGTTATCTCAAAGGCACAAAGGACGAAGCGTTACCGAAACCAAAATGAGGGGCAGTCATGCCCTGTATTAAACATGCATGACTGCCCCCCGTTTGGAGTTTTCTATCCGTTAATTTAGCCGGTTTTCTCGTTGAAAAAGTTCACTATTTCCGGGAAGAAGGATTCGAACGTTGGGTATTCGTCCCTGTTTGCCTCGTAGGTTCCGAGCAGTTCGCTGAGTTCTTTTGTCCAGGTGAATCCGTTGCCGGCTTCTTCATCGAGGTATCGTTGCAGGTACTCAGGCTCAAATGCATTTCGAATGTAACACGCTACAGAAGCCCTGACTGCTGACTCGTACATCAATGACTGCCAGTTTTGATAGCCTATTCGTTTCATAGCCGGGGCTTTAGCGGCATATAGTTTTTCCCCGGCCGGCCGGAGCTGCTCCATGAACTTTTCCACGACAGGATTGGCGAATGAATGACAAAACTCATGCGCGGTGGTCGCCAACCTCCTGGGGCGAAACACGGGATTACCGTCCGCATCTGGTAACTGCATGCCGATAATTGCATACTTCTCAAGGATTTTACCGGCTGTGAATCTTGGCCCGTAATTGTTGGGGCCGTTAAGAAATCCCAGCACGAGTCTCAAATCACCCATTTCCTCGACGCCGAAGAATTCACCGAGCCACGTTTGAAGATTGTATTGTGCCATCACTGTCCGGCAGGAACGAATGCCCGTTTCGTAGAGCGCGCTATGGGATTCGAAGAATTCATTGAATTTCGTCTCGTCGGCAAACTGCCGGAGCTGCTCGAGGAATTCAGCCGTTTCCTGTTTCTTCCATCGCCCATCGAGTCCCCAGGGCCACTGGTCGAAAGTCTTTCGCGGCCGGAAATCGCGATCGATATATACCGCCAGTGACATCGGGCCGTCACAGCTCATCCGGCGCTTACTGCTAAGCCGGGCGGCGAGCTTTACCACCGGGTGGTCGTCAAAATCGCCGAACTGCCGCCAGATATCCCTGACGTATGACCGTATCTGCCCCTGGTTATACTCATAGTTGCCGGCCAGGCGAAAAACGATTGCGATTAACTCTACCCGGGGATCCACTTCGATCGTGACAGCAGTGATGTTCGGCCTGTTCTTTGGTTTGGGATTCTCAATAGAGCCGACAGTTGAAGGCAGGCCAATGCTAAAGACCAGCATAACAACCGGAACGAAAAAAGCTTTGATAATCTGTGGTATCCTGTTTCTACTCATTTGACCTGCCTTTGACTTTCTGTTTTCAATTTCCTATTTCAATCTTTCGATGCGCGCCCTACTGTGCCGCTTTACTGGTGTACTCATTCAAGAAGGTGACAAATTCCGGGAAGAACGATTCGAACGTGGGGTATTTGTCCGGATTGTTCTCGTAGGTCTTGAGAAGATTGCTCGCATCTTCGGTCCAGATGAATCCGTGTTTGACCTGGCCTTTAAGGTGATAGTCCATAAATCCGGGGTCAATAATTGAGCGGCGTATAAAACTCACGACACAAGCGCGCACTGCTGTCTCGTGCATCACCGACTCCCACTTCTGATATCCCCTCGTTCGCAGGATCGGGCCGTGAGCTGCAAAGAGCTTTTCTCCGGCCGGTTGCATCTGGTCCATGTACTTTTCCACGACAGAATTGGTGAATGAATGACAGAACTCGTGAGCGACGATCCCTATTTGTCCCGGCAGAAATATGACAGTATTCGCAGGATCGAATGGACGCATGCCGACAATTGCGTATTTCTCACTGGTCTGGCCATCTTCGAATCGAGCTCCGTAGTTTGCAAACCCGTTGACAAATCCCAGCACCAGCCTGAGGTCGCCCGGGTTCTCGACTCCAAAGAATTCACTCAACCATGCTCCGAAGTCCATACTCAGGATTTTTTCAAGTTTCAAACCGGCTTGATCTATTACGACCTCCTTTTGCCCCATTACACTTTCGCAAGGCCGAATGCCTTGTTCGTAAATAGGACCCTGGGCCTTGAAGAATTCTTCGAACTTCGTCTCGGCGGCGAATTGCCGGAGTTTCTCCAGGAACTCGGCCGTCTCATCTTTCTCCCACCGGTAGTCGAGTGTAGAAGGCCACTGCTCGGCGGTCTTCCGCAACCGGTAATTACGGTCGATATGTACAGCTAACGACATTGGGCCGTCGCAGCTCATTAAGCGCGTGTTACGAAGCTGGACGGCCATCTTGACCACCGGGTGATTGTCAAAATCGCCGAAATGTCGCTCGATGGCTTTGGCGTATTGCTTCAGAGTGCCATCATTGTATTCAGGATTCCCCGCCAGACGAAAGACGATTCCGATTAACTCTACCCGCGGATCGACCTCGATTGTGATCTTGCCGACATTCGCTTTGTACAATGCAGGCGGATTATCGGCAGCACAAGCTGATGAAAACATGCCAATGCTGATAACCAGTGAAATGACTGCGCAGAGAGCAACATTCTTTACAGCAACCTGCTTTCTTTCAGTTTTGTTGTTAGTAGTGTTGTTCATTTTACTTCTCCTTCAATTTATTGTTTTCATATTTCAATCTTTTGATGCGCGCCCTACTTTGCAGTTATACTGGTGTACTCATTCAAGAAGGTGACAAATTCCGGAAAGAACGATTCGAACGTGGGGTATTTGTCCCGCTGGTTCTCATAGGTCTTGAGAAAATTGCCCATATCTTCGGTCCAGACGAATCCGGCCTTGGCCTCGTCCTTCAGGTAATAGTCCGTATACACCGGTTCGAATGCGTGACGCACAAAACTTGCAACACAAGCCCGCACCACCGTTTCGTGCATTATCGACTCCCACTTCTGATAGCCGCCCATTCGCATGGCCGGGCCGTGAGCTGTAAACAGCCTCTCACCAGCCGGTTGCAGTCGGTCCATGTACTTGTCCACTACAGGATTGACAAAAGAATGACAAAATTCGTGGACGGTGGTCCCTATTTGCATGGGGCGAAACATCACAGTGTTCGCCGGATCAAACGGGCGCATGCCGATAATGGCATACTTCTCACTTGTTCGGCCGTCTGCAAACCGTGGCCCATAGTTGTAGAATCCGTTGACGAATCCCAGCACCAGCTTCAAATCACCGTATTCCTTTACACCGAAGAAGTCACCCAGCCATTTTTCAAGATTGAGTGAGCAGATCAAGTCTTTGCAGCTTTGGATCCCCGTCTCGTAGATGTCTCTTTGGGCCTTGAAGAACTCATCGAACTTTGTCTCGGCGGCGAATTGCCGGAGTTTCTCCAGGAACTCGTCCGTCTCATCTTTCTCCCATCGGTAGTCTAGTGTGTCAGGCCATTCTTCGGTTGTCTTCCGTAGCCGGAGATTACGGTCGATATGGACAGCCAGCGACATCGGGCCGTCACAACTCATTAAGCGCGTGTTACGAAGCTGGACGGCCATCTTGACCACCGGGTGATTGTCAAAATCGCCGAAATGCCGCTCGATGGCTTTGGCGTACGGCTTCAAAGTGCCATCGTTAAATTCAGGATTGCCCGCCAGGCAAAATACGATTGCAATCAACTCGACCCGCGATCCACCTCGATTGTGATATTGCCGACATTAGCTCTGTAAACTACAGGTGGATTATCGGCAGCAAGAACCGATGAAGGCAGGCCGATGCTGATAACCAGTGTAATGACCGCGCAAAGAGCGACATTCTTTACGACAAAGTGCGTTCTTTCAGTTTTGTTGTTGGCAGTGTTTTTGTTCATTTGATTTCTCCTTAACTTATTGTTTTCATTTTAGTTTTAGTTTCTTCGATACTTCAATTATGAATGTTGCAACCTTCCGAGAGTGGCGTATGCTTAGACCGGTTCCGCATACATCAACTGTATTATCAAAGACATTGGGCGTAATACTCGGCGTTTTCTAACTGGAGGCACTGTCCGCAAAGGCCTTTTTGACATCTTTCCTGAGTAGTACGGACAGTGCCCAGATTCCAAAAGGCACGCCAAGCAGACAGCCCGGACTAATCGGAAGCATCGCCAGGATGGAGCTTATAACGGACCACTTGTAGTTCTCGAGTTCTTTCATTTCATCACACCGTAGACAATCACCGCTCCCAGGCAAGTGACAAGTAAGCTAAGTCCCGCAACCTTTGCATCGAGACCGGCTTGAGGCAACAGCCGACTGCGTGACAAGATCATACTTCCCATGAGCAGGGTAAACGGGATAATGCAGAGGATGTTAATTCCGCCCGCGATTAACAGGCCGTCAGCAGGTTTCCGTACTTGTTGACGGATGGTTTCGAGCTTGCTTTTTGTGCCTTGGCGCGTGTATGATACGTTAGCATCCCGACCTTTTCCTGCAACGGTTTCGACGTCGGTCTTTATTTCGCTGGCGTACTGATAGCGACGCCCGGGTTCTTTCTCCAGCGTATGAAGGACTATTTCATCGAGACGAACATCGACGTGGACTTTCTTGGATGGCGGGGCAAACAGACCTATCGGCAATTCTCCTGTGAGCATCTCATAGAAGACCACACCGAGCGAATAGATATCGGCACGATGGTCGACCTCCTGGGGATGTTCGATTTGCTCCGGGGCCATGTAGTGCGGCGTGCCCATCCGCTGGCCGGACTGGGTAAGTGTGTAAGCACCTGTCGGCTTACCCAATAATCTGGCAAGGCCGAAATCGGCGATCTTTATGTTGCCCTCTGTGTCTAACAGTATGTTCTCCGGCTTTATGTCGCGATGAACGATTCCCTTTTTGTGAGCGTAGTGCAATGCCTCGCAGACTTGCGGGACAATAGCGAGGGCCTGGTCTGACGTAAGATCGCCCGCCTGTATTATGTGCCGCAGGTCTGTTCCATCGACAAACTCCATGAGAAAGTAGTATAGCCCGTCTTCAGTATGGCCAAACTCGTGAAGGGTTACTATTTGGGGATGGTTGAGCTTGGCAAGAGAGCGGGCTTCGCGCATGAATCTTTCTGCAAAAGCTGCATTTTGACCGACTTCCGGCGGCAGGATCTTCAGTGCTACGAACCGATCAAGTTGTTTCTGTCGAGCCTTATAAACAGCTCCCATACCGCCATGTCCCAACAATTCGATGATCTCAAGCTGGGGGAACTTCTCAGCGAGCAGATCCGGCTTAAGCGGCACAAATCCACCTGGTGGCGTGGCACTTCCCGTATCACTATTACTTATTTCCGATTGGTCGGCTTTTTTGTCTTCACCGTTCTGCATCCCGGCTTTCATCAAGCATTGCGGACATAAACCCTTGGGAGCGTTGGCCGGTAATTCTGTTCCGCACGTGGTACATTTCTTTTTTTTGGCCATGGTTATGTCCTTTCATCGTTATATTGGTTGTTTCCACCTATAACATGGGAAGAACGGCGGAAATGTTACAACAAATTAATTTTTTTTCCAAAAAAAAACACGGGAGGCCTGCAGCTAACTTAATATGCCAGTGCAGCGAACAAACACCCCATTTCCTCGTCAATCTGATCCTCATCGCCAACGGTTTGGGCTATTTCGTCCCGCAGGAGCTTCCTGTACCGCCTCCGCAAGCGGTGGACGGCGACCCTTATAGAACCCTCGGTCATCTCCAGTTCCGCTGCCATATTCTCATATGGGATGGCGTCCTTGTCAGTTGTCAAATAGACCTTCAGGCAGTCAAAGAGCTTCTGCTTGTTCTTATCTGCCATCTCGGCCTCAAGCCGGCCCATAGTCCGTTCCAGGACCGTAAGTGCCCAGGACTTCTCAAAGAGCATTTCCGGCGACAGTTGAATCGCCGGCTCAAGGGCATACTGGCCTTCTGCGTTTTGAATGCTCAGGGAGAGTACATTCCGGCCTCCACCGCGTTTCTTAGCTTGAGCACGGTCGCGTTCGTCGGAGAGAAAGTATTTCAGCCTGACCAGGAGAAACGAGCGAAACTTGCCGTATTTGGGATCTGCAGTTTCCAAATCTTTTTTCTCTAATATATGTGCAAAAAATGCCTGGGTAAAATCCTCAGCCTGGTGAGTGTCATATCCCCGTCGCCGCAGATACGCATAAAGGGGAAACCAGTAGCTTTGGCATAGAGTCTCAAGTGCCAGCTTTTGCTGCGGGGATGAACTTTTCCCAGCCGCCGATATAACGCTCCAGTGCGTGGTCGCAAACCGAGGCTGATTGGATCGAGCAAAATTCTGACCGCTCTTGTCTGACATATCTCATATATTCCTGACTAACCCATAGTCCCGGGCATATTTGTTAATAGAATAGCACGGTTGTCCAAAGAATACAACACCTGCTCCCGGCTTGCCGTTTATGATCGGAACCTTTAAATGTATTCTGCTATATCAGTCACTACTGAATAGTCGTAACTGTCATGAATATATTTCTGTTGAAACCGGTAAATACGTAAAAACCGGGATTCCCCGACATTATTCGAAGTTCACGGTTGCTTGCCCCTTATCTTTGCTGAGCAGCACTTCTTTGGTTTGAGTTCCGCATGTCACGGTGTATTTTCCGTAGAAGGCGCGGATACAGCATTGACCGTTCGCGTCTGCTTTAACCTTACTATTGGTCCACCATTTTTTGAAGATCAGGTCGCGATAGGCGTCGGCCGCCGGCGTGGGAGTCCAGTCCCGGCGGTATAGCGAAGACTGGCGAATCCAGTTGGCGCCCTCCCAGAAACCCCACATGAGAATCCCTTTAACCGCCGGATGAGCGAAGCAAATGCGATAGTAGTCCGTGATGGCTTTCGCTTTGGCCTGCTCCTGGGCCGGCGTCAGCTTCAGGTTCCGCTCTTTCATGTAAACCGAGTGCTGGCCGGGTATGTTAAACTCGGTGATGCAAATCGGCAGACCGATCTTCGCCAGTTCGTTCAGGGCGTTTTGCAAAGCCTTTGGATCGAAGGTCTCGCCGTGCAGATGTCCCTGCACTCCGATTCCGGCCATAGGCGTGCCTTGTTCGAGCAGACCGCGGATGTGTTTAATGTAATCATCAAGCCGGTTGCCGGTCAGAATGTCGTAGTCGTTGAAGAAAAGCTTTGCCCCGGGATCGACCTGTTTGATCCAGTCGGCCATCTGCTTGGTAATGCCCGGGCCGAGGCGGCCTTCGTAATAGTTGGCGTGAATCATCTCGTTGTTGAGGTCGTATTCGGCGAATCGGCCCCGGTAGCGCTGCCCGATATCGAGTGCGCGCGCTTTCAAGGTCTCGCGCAGCGTCGCATCATCCATCGCCTTGAGCCATTTCTGCACCCGGTTCGGAATCCCCCAGAAAATATTGTGTCCGCGCAAAGGAATCTCGTGCTGGTCAGTCCAGGCCAGAATGGCGTCGACAGTCGCGTAATTCACCCGGCCCTGCTCCCGTTCCATGTCGTGCCACTTCAGCGCGTTTTCGGTAACGGCGGCGTTAAAATTGGCCAGGAACGTTTCTTTGTATTTGCGCTGATCTTCGTCGCTCATTCGGCCGCCGAACGCCCCGGAAGATAAGGCGGCTCCGAACCAGAACTCATGCCGTAACTGCTCGACGTGCACTTCGGCTCCCGGCTCGGCCTTTATAGTCAGATCCCCCATCCGATGCTCCCGAATCTCCGCCTTAACCCAACTTTCTCACTTAAGGGGGTAAAAGGCGGTTTATGATAGCGCCAAGGGTTATGGTCTGTACCATAGACCTGTCAATTATTGACCTGATCGCTATAGATTTTCGGCGGTGCCTGCGGCGGT
>Ga0210003_1001791_pt1 | contig 18646 bp, 22 predicted proteins | sample LantaG_FD_182804 | JGI IMG/M metagenome (GOLD analysis project Ga0210003, IMG submission 182804) | Deep subsurface microbial communities from Baltic Sea to uncover new lineages of life (NeLLi) - Landsort_02402 metaG (SPAdes) (version 2) | ecosystem: Environmental > Aquatic > Marine > Oceanic >...
TACCAGTACCAGGCCAAACCTGATAACCAATCAAACATATTACTCACCTTCCTTTCCTGTTATTATCCGGTAGAATTTTAATAGATCATTATTTTCTATAGGACCGGAATAAATAGGCTTCTTCCCCATATAAACCCAGAATTTACTCGGAGAAGGTGGTTTAACATCAACATGGATACCCCACGAAGCTATGCCTATTCGCAAACCCCCTACTTCTTCAGCTATTAAACCTAACTTTATTGATGTTAGACTATCAACTGTTATATCTGCTGCCTCCCCATCAGGAGCCGGTATGTGTTCAGATCCCGGGAAACCACCTATTCTTTTATTTTCTTCTTCACACCGGTTGCCACTTAAAATAGTTACAGGTTTATGAAAATCAATTTCCCTATCTATAATTCCTATCATCATCTCAAGTTTAAATAGTAATAGACTACTTACCCGGACCTTTTTTCTTCTGCATTTAGGACAAGGACACCTAAATTCTTTTTTCCAAAAGTTAGTAGAAAGATCACCTAAAGATTTTTTATTTCCGTCCATTCATTCTCCTATCAACACTTTCTATTAATTTACACAATTTATTTTGGTTCTCGCCGATATCTTTAAGTAATACGATGCTCTGGTTATTCAAGTCTGCATTTTTTACGCTGTCATTGTGTAAACTCTTTAAATCATTATTGACTAAAGTCCTGTAAAATAGCCTTTCTTCTTCTTGTATTTTATCGTGTTTATCTTCCCTTTTAGTCTGTCGTTTTATCAAATACCATACCAGGCCAACTACCAAAATTAACATTACCGCTGTTATAATTGGCGTTCCATACTCAGCTATTGCTTTTCCTAATTCTATTGGGTTCAATTACATCATCCCCTTTACTCCGACCCGTTCCACTTAGTAAATTCTGCCATATTCCATTTAGCTATGGCTTTAGTATTCCATTTGTGGGACCAGCCAACTTCAGTAGTACCTGTTCCGTAAAGACTTATAGCACTGGTTGCATAATTGTAAAAATTTATATTTGTGCATGGAATATAATCGCCGGATTTTGCCCACATACCATCACATCCTTTGTTATCTCGTTCAATAGTTCCAGTGGTATAATATATACCAATATAATCCCCTGCTTCAACATCAAGGTCAACTGAAAAAGTCCGCTTGGCATCATCAAGTACAACACCAATATAATAAGTATCTCTTGTAGTAAAATTATTAGGAAATCCAGACGGATCAGGCCGGTAGAAAGTGGCCACTTCACAATTGGCCAGATCGGTATCTGACCATATTTCTACGCTATTAATAATTCCTGATTCATTTGCGGGGTTATTATTAATTGTGGTATATTGCGTAAAAACGGTGCCTCTATTTATTGCAGGGGCACCTATATAAATATCAGTAGCAAGAACAACCATCTGAAATATTGCTAATGTGAGAACAATAATTAGTAATATTTTTTTCATAATTAAATCTCCCCAAATACCATACTTTCTATTAACAACCCTAATCAGCAATAATAAAAAATTTATATTTATTTTATTCTATGCATAGGTTCTGTAAGAATGTGTCGCACTATCTGCCGGAGCATAATTTACCCTACCAGAAGCAGCAAGTTTATAGGATATACCACCTAACTCCATTCCATTCCAGGTAACAATTATTTGAGTATCCCATTTAGATATCTCTTTAGTATTCCATAAATGACCCCAACCAATGGTATTGATAGAAAGAAAGAAAATTATAATAAGAAATATTATTAATGTTTTTTTCATAATTAAATCTCTCCTACGTCAATACTAGGATCAAAGAACAAGATATCTGCAGACTTTGCCACCCCCACTCTTTGCAATTGCTGGCCAGCGGTAGAGGGTGCGGTAGAAGTTAAGCCTCCAGCGGTGGCACTGGCATGAATCATCGGTCCGGTAAATTCCCAGGTGTCATCCCTGATATAGCCCATTACCAACATATAACAGGGTAGATCAGCAATTTGATCTTCAAGGGCAATCCTTAATCCCGGCATATTAGTTGCTAAATCTGCATCGGCCTTTTTCCATTTTTTGGTGGTCCAATCAAAATATAGTAAATCCCCAAAGGCTACTATTTCACCGACAAACCAAGAATCTGTCAGTCCAGTATAAGTATGATCAGAAGTTAGTCCTTCACTAACATACATAAAAATATTATATGTATTCAATTCCAAATCATTACCTAATTTCGGGTAAGGATCATCTTCTAATTCTTGCATATAATTTTTAGTGGTTTCGCAAAAATCATTTACCGCTTTAGAAGTAGGTACTTTAGCATCGCTTAAAGTTATGGTAGTTTCGGTCGCTACTCCTGCATCCTCAATAACCCCAGTTGCATTATTTGTTTTTGTTAAATTTCCTGCTGTTAAAGTCCCAGTTTTAGTTATCTCATCAACCAGAATGGCCTTTATTTCTGCGTCAGTATCCACCGTTGGATCTACTTCTGTGGCAACTTTGGTATCAGCATAAGCCTTGGTAGCGGCCTCTTGCGCTGACGTAGGATCAACCACGCCAATTATTTTATGAGTTCCCATGTTAAGATCCTGGGTTTGCGTACCTAAAGCGGTATCCGTATTTTGAGTATGCTTTTTGGCTACTGCATCCTCAATATTTGCACCGGAAGAAGTTATATCAGATAAAACATTTACAGTATCTGTTTTCTTCACAAAAGTCGCTTCAAAAGTAGCGTCTAAATCTGTATCGGTGTTTTGTGCATGTTTTTTGGTTACTGCATCTTCTATGTTCGCACCAGGAGAAGTTATATCCGAAAGTACATTAACAGTATCTGCCTTTTTGACAAAGGTTGCCTCAAAAGTAGAATCTAAATCTGTATCAGCATTTTTTACATGTCTTCTAATTATTGTATCTTCAAGAAAAGCCTCTGTAATTATGCCCTCCGTTGTCCTGACAGATTGACCGTCACCTGTGGGAGCAGACAATCCAGTTAACTTATGTGTCCCCATATTGACATCAGCAGCCATAGTTCCAAGAGTGGTATCTGTTCCTGCTGTATGTTTTTTAGTAACTGCGTCTTCAATATTTGCTCCGGGAGAGGTTAAATCTGCTAAAGCATTCGCATTTATACTCCCCAAAGCAGTGGTAACATTGGCTACATCGGTTATATCTGCCCCATCTTCAACATTAATAATCCCTAATATTGCAGCTTTATCTAAGGCAGCGATCCCACCAGCAGCAGCTCTTCCCACAATTCTTGAAGGTAATATACTTAAAGCGGCAGGGGTATTGTCTGTATCGGCATACAAGATGGTATAGGCATCAAATAATGATTTGGAGGTATAGGCAGCAAGTTCACTATCGGTAGCTAAATTTACTCCCCAGATAGTCTCTACTTTTGCCTGTGTATTAATGGCGGTCTTTAGGTAGTATAAATCTAAATCTCCATCATTAACTAAAGAAACGCCCCAGATGGTCTCCACTTCTCCTTGAGTATCAATAGCAGTTTTTAAATAATAAGCACCTAAAGCAGCAGCAAGTTCAGTGCTATCGGTTATATCTTTTGTGTAAATAGCCTCTACTTCGGAAAGAGTATCTATTTGGGTTTTAAGATAATAAAGAGATAAATCTATACCCAATTCTGACTTGGTTTGCCAGGCCATCTCACCGGCAATATAAGCAGCAATATCACCATTTACAGGAGCATTACTAAATTTTAACCCGGCTTCGGGTATTTGGATTGTGCCCCCAGTGGTTAAATCTTTGGGATATGAGTCATCCCTTTTGGAATGTACTAACAAAGCCCCCAAGTCATCGATTATCTGTCTTAATTCATTGGCATCTTCTAAAGCATCAGCCTTATCACCAATTCCCACAAAAAAATTAGTTCCTGATTCCTGGGTATATTTGTAATACGCGGTAAAACCATTCATGCTGAATACTAGTAGGATAATTGATAAGATTATCCCTATCCATATTTTATTTTTTGACATCTTCTTTTACCTCCTTACTTTTAATCGCTTTATAATTTTTGATTTCATTTAAAATTATCTCTTTTAATGCAAGTGTAGAGAATTCACTTAATCTGTTGCCCAATTCCTGACGAGTAAAATTGAATAAAATTTGTTCAATCTTTTTGGCCAGTCCTTCCAAAATAATATCCTCCCTTATCTTTTTTACAATCAAAATGTAAATATCGCCTGGTTTTGTGTCAGGCGATATTTATTTGTTTTTAATTATTCTCCGTCATATATGCCCCGGTTGATTATTTCTAAACCATTTAATGTTTCTATCCTGCTGCCACTCCAATTATAAACTGCATAACTGGTCACTGTATGAGTAGATATTCTATCCCAAGCCTTTACAACGGCATAAAAATCGGGATAATTATAAGGATAGTTTTTGCATTGCCCATTTCCATGAAAACTGGTATAACCATAACCACTGCTCATCTTATAGATACATATTCTATGAGCTTTGTCATCGGTATATAGGATATAAGTCTGATAAGTAGTATAACCATTCTGATGTAGGCAATAAGAAACTAAAGCACTAGCCTCACTGCAATCTCCGATCTTAGTTTTCCAAAATTCGTAAGGGCTTATAACTTTTTCATAGCTAATCCGATAGCTACAATTACTCCCTATCCAGGATGTTATCTTGCTCGGGCTATTCATACTATTTACAAAACTGGTAAATGCAGCATCGCCGGGCGGTCTCCAGGGGCTAAGATTATAAAAGTCTTTTGTATCACCGCACCCAGCAGATAGCAATAAAAACCCTAGGACCATGATTAAAGCAAAATTTCTTAGTGATTTCTTCATCGTTTTTCACCTCCTTTTTTCTCACAAAATAAAAAAAGAGCCATCGAAAAAGACTATAATAGTCTTTTAAAATGGCTCTCTAAATTGGAGCTCTAAAGTTATTTAATTTTTAGATCTTATTTAAGTTCCCAATTCCCGTATGGGTAATTTTGTTTAATCAATTTTGTTTCGTATTCAAAGATATCGATATCTAATCCGTCCATTTTTTTACAGGGAAAAACTATGTTATCAGTAATAATTCTTGCATATACCACAGCATTATCTTTAATTATTTCAGTCGGTTTATAAAACTCATCGAAATAAATTATTAGGAAGGAGCAGGGACCTTCAGAATTAATATTGATATATTCTTCCCATTCGTCAACTTTATTATACCAGAATCCGTCAAAAACGCAACAACACCTAGCCAATTCATATTGCCGGTTAATGATTGCCTGCCAGTAATTATAAACTGCTTCCTCTGCTAGGAATCTATCAGTAGTCAATTCCGGAGCAACCACGCAACCAATTAAGGCTAAAATCAAAAATATAACCAAAAATGATATTAAGATCTTCCTTTTCACTTTAAAATTCCTCTTTAATTATTTGATAGCCCTTTAAAGAATCATCCTATTGAAGAGGACCGGTATAAGGTCCTAATATTAGATTAGTAACATTCATCCTTAAAACTTTTTCATTTTCTCCTACAGTTATCCAACAAGTGCGATCTTTAGAATTTCCTATCCCAACAAATGTCCCAATAGTATTCCAGTCTTCATAAATGCCTCCATCTTCATAAATGCCTTCATATTCACAATAAGCAGCGAGCCAAATATTATAGTAACCAATATCGACATTTCCGGTATTAGTTATTGTATAGTAAACTTTTACTTGATCACTCCACTTTTCGCCGGAATAATCTTGTTCCCACTTAGTTATTACAACGTCAGCACTCAAATTTTCAAATAAACAACAACCCGATAAAAATATAGCTAATATTAAAAATAAAATTACCAACAGAATTTTCCTTTTCATTGCTCATACCCCCTAAATTATCTTTAAACTCCCAATATATAATACGATATAAGCAAGGGGAAGTTACTATTAATATTATAAATATTTTTTCTATATTAAATCAATTTTATACTAAAACCCAATTACTTCCATCCCAACGCTTTAAATTTCCACCCACCATACAAATTTGTCCAATTTGATTATTCGTTGTAGGATCTTCAGTTAAATTGGGTAATTTTAATTGTCCCGTACCATAGATATTAAATAGATTATTTGTCGCTCCACCGCCAGGGATTAAATTAAAAATTACAGAATAATCACCATACGTATTTTTAATCTGTCCCATATTTCCACCAGCCAGAATTCTAGTTATAGATCCAGCTCTTAAATCTAACATAGCGTTGAGTGAAACAGTATAATAGGAAAAAATAAAGTAATCCCAACCCGCTCTCCTTATAGCCAATCTATAATAATCTGTATCATGAGCGTCATATAGATACATTTGGCTATCTTTAAAATATATTTCTTGGTTACTACCACTACCGCCAACCCTAAATTCTGCACCATCTATTATGCCAGCTAACATATCTCCTTTAATCTCTAATTTTGTTCCTGTCCATTTAAGATAATTTGTAGCATTACCGATATTCAATTTGTATCCATCGCTATACCCCAGCCAGAATCCCGCAACTGCACTTTCATAAGTATCTTTTCCGGTGGTCCGGATATATCCGGTATTGCCGAGAATGATATTCCCTATATCGGCCACATTGGAAATATTCAATCTGTCTGCGGTAATTGAACCTGTCGTGATAAACTTTCCGTTAATGATCGTCTGTCCATAAGTAAGGGATATCCCCCGCACCGAATCAACTACCGAATGTAATACTCCAATTAGGAAATAATAATAGGTGGGATCATCATCAAATTTCCTTTGCGTCTCGTCTACTATAATCTGCCCGGTATAAGCAGCTTTCTTCCTGCATTTAGCATAAACATAATAAGGTGTCGCATCCATCAGGCTATCCTGGGTATTCTCCGATAGTGTCCAAGTCCTGATCTCTTCCGCAATTGACAGATGAATCAGTTCCCCGGCGCTGGCATGGAATTTAGATTTATCCCCAGTGTAATTTGCCTCGATCTGGACTTCCTTCAAAATAAATTGGGTTGATTTTGCCCCCACTGATAACATCCCGGTCTCAACCGAAGCAGGCCGGATATTTCCCATATCAAAATATCCGTCTGTGTCAAAAACCATTGTCCTTAATTCTTCTGATGTTCTCCAGCTCCACCTGGACCGGATGATATCACCCACATCCCCGATTTCAATTTTCTCCTTTAAGACTTCTTGATCGGAATAGAGCCGTTGAATTAACTGTGGCTCCAAATGCTCAGACAATTTCAGGGTATATTTGTATTTATTTGCCAGGGATTTGGTCAATTCCACGATCCGGGTCAGGACATCTATGCCTAAATCCGTATCCTCTATCGTAATGAGATCCCCTGTCTCAAGTTCAATATCTTCATCCTTGAAGTATCTCCAATCGGGCTCAAGAACATAAGTCACTCTCGGCTCGCAATTGTTATCAAGATAGGCCTGGGCTTTAGTTTGCAGGAGAGTCTCGGCAGCATCTATATAGCTTTGTGGGAGGAATATATCTAATAGGACATACTTATCGTTAATAGCGGGCTTTAAGGTAGCGTTAGGCATATCGTAGCCCCGATCATCCCTGAATGCTATTATGGTAAATTCTTTGGTGGTGTTGTTATAACTATAAACCTCAAATTCATATCCGCCCAAGTCACCGGAATTAAAATGGAGTTTTGCGGTCACACCGGGAAGCAGATAATCATTTAAGTCAAAGTCCATCCCGTTATCAGTAAATTTGGTTATATCAGCCCCATCAACCGAGCTTATCGTCCCCTCTCTATGGGGATAGATATCGTTGAATATTTCTGTATGCTCAATCGTGCCGTATTTATCGATATTTTTTTCCAGATAAGATTTATCATCAACTACAAATTTCAATCTCCTGGAATAATCCCGGTAATCGCTTGTTAGATTTTTTTCAGAGCCGAAGGCGTACAGCCTGGTAATAATATTCTTCTCGCTCAAGGTGGTCCTTTGGATATTTCTCAAGCCCTGATGATATCTAAAAGTTAGCCCCGAATCGCTACCTGCTTTATCGGTAAAATGAATATTTTTTATATAACTGACAATCCCACCTTCGGCGGGCTCATAACCGTGTTCAGCTTCAGCAGCAGGCAAGTAGCCTATCACTGCCCCACCAGAAGGATAATAAGGTAATTTTGACCCCTCTGAAAACTCCAATTCAAATACAAAATAAAATTCTCCCTCAAATTCCTCACATAATTTTTGCAGGACCTGCATACAATTATTCTTTGAAAAGTTCAACAATTTGTAATCTTCATTTGTCTGGTTGCAAGTTCCCCTCACCCAGTTGGTGTGTTCCCGGTTCATATTAGTTACAATTAGGTCAATAAATGTTATCAGATTCCCTACCAAATAAAAATCTGAATTTCCATCTATATCTAAGAATTGGGTTTTGAGCAATTCATAACGTTCAGACTCAAAGGTTATATCATAATAGAATGAATTTGAGGAATCCTTCCTGATATTGGGTAGATTATTTATATGGTATATAATGTTGCCGTAAACAATATAATCTCCGACAGCGACATCCAAAAAAATATGGGAATTAAAAGATAACCTGATAACATCTTCACTCAAAAGTTGATTGATAAGACGAGTATTATCATCGATTCTTATCGTTAGCCAGACTGATGTTTCTCGATAGACATCAAGATCCATTTTTTATTCTCCTTATGAGGCCACGGCCGGTTCCGGTTCCCTTAATTTTAAAATAAACTTTCCCACAAATAAAGAACTATTCCAGCCGGTTAGCATATTCAAAACTCCTCCATCTTTAAAATATACGTCCAGAGTATCGGTTAAAAATGGTAATTTTAAAGTATGAAGCCCGGACCCTTCCAATACAGCTTTAAATAAATTTAAATTAGTCAAAAAGTCTGCTTTTGTGTCTGCTTTTATATAGCAAAATAAAATTATATCCCTGGGTTCAAAATGAATATCACCAGCATCGATAAAGGCTTCTTCCCCATTATAATCAAGCCAATTATGGGCTGTTTTGCCTTTTCTTTTCAGAAAATCTAGAGCGCCCCTAACCTTCTGGACGTAGACTCCATAGATAGCCGCCAATTCATGAGATGAAGAAATAGTTACCGAAGCTCCTGCTGCCTCTTCATCTAAACTTCCAGTAATTACGTTGATGGTTGCCGCTACGACTGAAAGGATAGTATAATTTCCATCGTTAAGGGTAGAACCAGTAACGGTTATTATATCTCCTGCCCTGAGATCAATATCTAAAAATTTGGCAGCAACTTGAGTTATGGTATCTTCGCCTTCTCCACCATCCACAAAGGCAATATCAGTTCCCGTAACCTTAATACCGATTAAATATCCGGATTGCATATTAAGCACCCCCAATTGCCCTTAAATATTCGCTTTCTGATAATATTCCTATATTTAATTTATTATCTATATCTTCGAGATGTGTAAGATATTTATTATATTCTGTGTTGTCGGCAATTCTTGCATTAATTATTATTATATTTTCCATATTAGAAAGTATATCTACGGTATTAATTCTAATCGCCTGGAATTGTCCCGCCAAAAGCCCGGCCGTCTCTTCTGTTATACCGGCAATTGCCCCCGTTAATCCCTCTTTTTTTACATCTTCTAATAATTCTATTCCCGCTTCCTCTAAAACAGTTGCCAGTGCTTCCCATTGTGCCTCTGCCGCTTCGATCATCTCCTGATAGGTCCCAGTCAAATTCTCTATTTCTTCGGCTGTCAGTCCGCCTGCAGCCAAAAGTGCAAATTGCTCATACCAGTCTTCGATATATTTTGTGACTATAGTTCTCTTAAAGGCATCTATGATCGCTTTTTTCATCATATCGTTAAAGGTATCGGCAAAGACCTGGGCCGAATCTAATCCTTCAGCAAATCCTTCAGCGATGGCATCGGCAATCGATTCGGCAGTAGTACCGGTAAGGATTTCCCGGTATTGCTGCCACAAATTAGCTATTTCTGCATTCGCGCTTTCTATGGATGATAACCATTCATCTATTTTTTCCTGGTCAGTCTTCCAGCGTTCTTCTTCAACCGCAATCATTTCATTGTATACATCGATCTGTTCTTCGAGTAAATCGATTGTAGCTTGTATCGCCTCCAGTCTTTCCGTTCCCAAAGACTGGTTCAATATATTCTGCTGTTTTTGCAGTTCAAGGGTAATCTTACGCAATTCTTCATTAAGTTCTTTTATCGTAGATTGATAACTACTGAATATACTGAAAATGCTTTGTATAATAGTGAAGATTCCGCTTAAAATTCCGGCGATACCACCCGTTGAAATACCTATTGTTATTTCACCAATTCCACTAACTATATTGGCCACATCATTTATTGTCTTTTCAAGCTCTGTATCGAAAGTTCCCACAACCTCGGCCAGATTATGCAGAGTATCGACTGTTTTATCGATTTCGCTCCTGGTATTATCCCAAATCTGCTTTTGCGATTCAACGATCTCTTCATTAAGCAGGATTATGATATCGGCATATTCAGAATATTTTACCTTCATCTCTTCCAGGAATCCGATATAATCCTCTAATTCCTTATTATCTAATTCTTTCCCGTATTCAGCACTTTTATTATCTATCACCTGTTTTGCCTTATCGAATTTAACTTCCGCTATCAATTGTCTCTCTATACTTTTTAGCTTATCTTTCTCATATTTAACATCGGTAAGCAATAATAATTCGTTAGTTTTTTTATGTATCGAAACAATCTTTTCTTCTGTTGTCTGGTAAGATCCGAAGTAAGACTCTAACATTTCTTTTTTCTTTTTAGCTTCTTCTTCTTCTGTTTCTGCTATTTCTTTTAACTTACTATTTACAAATTCAAAATATTCCTTATAGGCTTCTGTCTCTTTACCGAGTTCTGCTTTGGCCATTTCGAGCCTTTCCTTATAGGCTATATCGACTTCCCCTGTTTGCCTTTCCAGATTCTCTTTGAATATAACTAACTTTGCTTCCGCAATTTCTTCATCGTATTTTTCATTAATCTCTAATGTATTTTTGTTGTGCTTTTCCACCAATCCCAAATATTCTTCGGAACCTTCTTCGTAGTCTTTGATTATAGTCCTGAACCTGTCCTCTTCGCTTTTTAGGTCTTTTTCCCTTGCCTCGGTAATATAATTGAAATATTCTTCTTCGGCTTTTTTCCTTTTATCTATTATCTCCTTGTTATATTCGGCTATATTAAGCATGATCTCTTTAGTTAATTCGGCATTTCCTTTATATTCCACTAGCATATCAGATAAAAATACATCATAATTCTTGGCATCTTCGGTCAGTTGTATATTATGTTCTTCTACGTATTCTTCCCCGAATTGAGCTACAATCCTCCAGTATGATTTATATTGATCCGCCATATATGTTAATCTTTCTTTTACGGCTTCAATTTCTGTGTCGGTAATAGTAGGAACAATCGCCGGTTCTTTCTCAGGAGGTTTTCCGGGTTCAGTAGTAATTATGGTTGGCTTACTTAATATCTCTTTTAAATTCTTTCTGGCTTCGGTTAAGATATTTATATTTTCTTCTTGTTTTAATAATTCAAGATTTAATTCGTGCTCCTCTTTAATTAAACCCCCGGTTGCTGTACCCCAGGCATCTAACGTATCTTGATAATCTTTGCTTGCTTCTAACATTGCAGCAAAAACTTCTTTTCTCAGTTCTTCCTGTTTAATGGTGATGTCTATCCCCATTTTTTGGTCTTTATTGATGCTACGCAATCTTTCGCCGAGATTTATTACCGCTACCCCTGCTTTACCATACACCTGGACAATTTCCTCTATCTGTTCGGTGAAATCATCGAGGGGATATTTTCTCATCGAACGGAAAAATTCATCAACGAGATACATCCCCGATTCTTCCAGTCTTTTATATAGAAATTTCACTTTTTCATCTAATCTTTTTGCTTCTTTGTTGGAATCATCCTCACTTCTCTCAAATCTCGCTATTTCTATTTCTGCTTGCTTTTTCTCGGCCTCTGCTATAGCTAATTTTGTTTCTATTATTCTAAGATCCAATTCCAAAGAATTCCTTTTGGCCGTTGTTAAAATATCAAAATCTCCTGCAGCACCTCTGGCAGCTTTTCCGAGATCGGGGAGTAATATCATTAAAGATTCTTCGGCTGCCCTTAAATTAACTGTTTCTTCTTTGGTTAATTCTGTCTTGCTTCTTAGGGTTTCTATTGTAACAATTAAATCATCAACTCTGCTTTTCTTTCTTTGTAAAATATCAGTCAGTTCCGAATAGGTCTTTGCCATCCTTGAAAGCTCGTCAGTAGCTCCACTCATCGCTTCATTAATCCCGCTGGCTACTTCATTCATGAATCCAAGCAAACTGTCTCCCAGCGGTTTTAATTTTGCCATTATATTATTCTTTAGAATCGCCATCTGATTATCGGTAGTCTCCATCATGATCTTGAAGGCTTCTCCGGTAGCCCCGGCAGAATTTTCTATTTCATTCAAAGTTTTATTGAATCCTTTACCTTCATCTGTCATAACTGCAAGCAGACCGATAAGTCCCCGGACATTGGGGAATAGTTCCATCAGAGCGCCTTCGTTGCCTTTGGTTGCCACTATTATTTCACTCAAGATTTGCTTAAATCCTTTTGATTTCAGAGCAGCTATATCGAATTCGATTCCCAGTTCCCTTGCCTTGTCTGCGGCCTCACCCGTTCCTTTGGAGACACGAAGCATGGCAGTCAATATTCCCCTAATACCGGTAGAGACGATATGGGGCTGTATCTTTTTGACCGCTTCGGCATAGATAGCGGCAAGCTCATTAAATGCCAATCCCGCCTGAGCGGCAAGCCCCGTTACCATAGATATGGTCGGTCCGAGTTCCTCCATTTTGACCTTACCGAGCTTAACTATGGTAAATAATTTATCGGAGATTTGCGAGGCGGTCCCGGCGGCTATTCCGTAGGCATTCATAACGTAAGTTAAAGCATCAGCGGCAGTAAATGTATCTGTAACAGTAGCTACGGCAAGTTCGGCAGAAGTTCTTAATATATCCATGGCCTTCGCCCCGTCATAGCCAGCAGAGACGATCTGGTAAAGAGCTTTCGAGAGTTTCTGGGCATTATCCGGAACGGTCTTTGACATATCAATTATCTCTTTTGATATGCCCTTAAAATTATTCTGCACCGCTTTGGAGATAGTCTGGACTTCCTTCATTGCAGATTCAAATTTTCTGGAAAAATTATAGACCTCTTTGGTTATTTTTGAAAAAACCAAGACAGCCCCAATGGCCAGGCCGGCAAAGACGTCCATTCCGGTTATACTGCGGGTCAAGCCACGCAATATTCCCTTTGCTTTGATCGCACCTGTCTGCAATCCCGTATTATCAATTCGAGTTTTCCAATAAAGTGAACCGCCTGTTTCTAAAGCCATTTTATTCCACCTTGATTAAATTTTTCTTTGCATTCTTTTGATTAAAAATATCCCAACGAATAGGCAACCTATTATTGTTTAATCTGATCCCCTCATTGATATATTCCCCTGCTTTTTTATATTCCTTTTTTTCAAATTCATAGATAGCTAACCAGTTTAAAATCTCCGGTAAAACTATTTTTGTATTATTGATTAATAATTGGTCGTATAAACTTCCCTTTGTATTAAAGATATTAAGTGCAATTTCGAAATATTCTTTTGCCTTTTCGTTGTCCTTACCGGTCCAGAAATTCCCTAGCATAAGATATATTTGAGAGATTCTGCTCGAATAATGACAGGCTTCTCTCTCTATTCTTTCCGCATTTTTTATATCATTAAGAGCCAAATAGGAACCTACTAAATTAACAAAAGCTTCAAGAAATGCATTCCAGCCTTCATTATAATTTGCCTTTCTCATTTTCTTGATCCATATCTCCCCATAGCGAATCGTATTATTAAAATCCCTGATGACGTAGTATGTCTTTACTAGATGGGTTAAATTATGTAGGTTTTCCGGATGTTCCTTAAATTCTTTTTGAAGTATCGGCAGGCTACGCTTCATTTTATTTTCTAATAATTTTTCGCCCTTCTCCCCCTGGAAAATATAGCCATAATGATTAAAAATTATATGAGGAGCGAAAAGATAGGGAGCTTTCAGAATTGGTCTATTATGAACGGCTTGCTCATAATGAAAATCTTTCTCATTTTTAAATATTCTGGGCTGTAACATTTCTGAATATTGCTTCCAGTTCCGGGTATAATAGTTATATAAATTTAAAAATACTGTTGGTTCTTTATATTTTGGATTTAGAATTATATCTTCTAAGGGATATAGGCACTCATGGCGTAATTCCTCATCAGCATCCACCTGCATAATTTTATCTCCAGTTATTTTTTTAATTCCATAATTGCGAGCCTTGCTAAAATCCCAGGGAATAAATTCTTTTTTATATACTTTATCGGTATATTCCCTTGCTACCTTTATGGTCCGGTCCGATGATCCGGTATCGAGTATTGCTAATTCACACCATTTTTCATGTATGATAGGGAGAAAACTATCAAGACACCTTTTAAGATTCGCTTCCTCATTTTTAACGATCATAGCAATTGATAATTTTGGTTTTTCCATTATTTCTCCTTTAAACAACTTATAGGATTGACGCCCCAGTTCCCCTTTATATCCGGTTTATATGGTCCGGTCTCACAAATAATCCTTGCCCTTATTTCTTTTATCCCCTTTCCATAATCAATCTCAATATAAACATCTCTGCATGCTTCACCTACAATTTTAATATCGGTTATTTTCCATTTCTTTAAATCCTTTTGCCAGAACCAACCTTCTAGCCATTTAACATTATTCCAGTGGTTACTTCTCCAGGTTAATTGTGTATATCTCGCCATTTTAGCCCAATTTTTTTTCTTCCAATTAGTTAAAAAATTCCCTACCACCTTTTTTATTTCTCTATTCATGAATCCCCCTTTTTTATAGATTAATTTTAATAAACGATGTTTCCCTTTCAAATTTATCTAATTTCGTTCTTATTCCACGAGCCGGATCATAATATTTATTATTATTCCAGACACACCAGTGTTTATTCTTATATCCGGTATAATGAATAGTGATCATACAGAGTTTTGGTTTATTATTGTTTCTTATTCTGACAGCTTTATCGCTGCAGGATATCCCCTTTTTTTGTAAGGCGTAATATACTGTTTTTGTGCCCGTTTTCCCCTTTGAACCAAATAATTTTATCGATTCATCAAGGGATATTCCGGCAATCATTGCCACGCAGGCCTGGCCACACAGATTTGAATTATCGGGTTGTCTGCTTAAATTGATCTTCAAAATAAACCTTTCAATTCGTTTATATCTTTTATCTCTAAATCTTTCGCCTTTTTGTTTTTGTCGTCTCCGGGCTTGTAACTGGGAATACTACTCATCAGCATCGCCAGGTTAGTATATGAGTAATTCCATAGGATATCCCTCATGGACATCCGGGGAAAATAATGCATCAATCCGCCGATTATTCGCCAGGGGTTTCCTTTTTCTTGGTCTGCAGAAGGTTCATCCCCTTTATCGAAACTAAAGACGCTAAAAAAGGGCTGACATCCATTTGCTGAACTATTACCGTCATTAGCTTCAACCCCTCCTTCGCGGTCAGGTTTTCATTCAGGAATCTAATTAATCTTTTTGAGGGTTCTTTTTCGCTATTGACAATTCCATATGCAATCATCTTGATCATCTTGTCTTTATTCTCAATTATATTCTTTGCCCCCAAATCCAAAAGATTAATCTCCTTATCCTCGTTTTTCATGGCCCCCACTAATTCATCAGTATCTAAATCCAATAAAATTTTGCTGATTTTTAATAGGGTTCCCATTTTAATAGGATAGATAATGAATTTTCTTTCAGCAGGGATTAAATTAAGCTTATGAAGTATATTTTTATTCTGGACGGTAATTTTAAAATCAACTCCCTTTTCAAGAATTGAATTTACAGCATTTTGGCGAATCTGATTATTTTCATTATCGCTCGGGGCCCCGAGTTTATCCTTTATTTCTTTTTTTTTATTCTTTTTGGCCATATCTCTCCTTCTTAAGTTACACCCGCCCTAGGTATAAATATTATCAGGGCGGGCAATGAATAATTCTTACTGAACTGTCATTACAATTGGAGAACCAGTGGAAGGCAGCAATACATCAGCGGTGAAGGTAATCTGCCCAGATTCGGTCTTGGCAAACCTCAATTCCCCGCCGGCATAGAGAGAAGCTCTTTTTATTTCGAACTTTAATTGTTTGTCATTTATCTTTTTAGAAATAAGTTCAAAAGCTCTTTCGCTTATAACTACTGCCGTAGTAGGAGCTGTCCAGATGGTTGCACCGCTTGCGGCACCCCCAAAGGCATCTTCCAGTATACTTGGCCCCATATCTCTTGTAGCGAATTCTACGGTCTTTTTACCTGCAGTGATTAACTGTATATCAGGATATTCAGTTTCCTCACAGAACAGATCGGCCACCGAAGGAGCATTAATCACAATATGCGCACTATCGGGGACTATGTGTTGTACAGTAACAAGGGTTGTAAGAGATGGTCCTATTTTTATTGATTCTAATCCTATCAATCTTATATCACTCATTTTATTTTCACCTCATTTTTATTTTTCTATAAAGCAATTTATTCTCAAATTTACGTAACTCATTGATACTTGATCGGTATCTTGTAATAATATTTGATTTGTAATATCAAAAATATAATAATTTGAAGTATTATTATATGTCTCTATTTCAGCTATTATTGCTTCGGTTATTGCTCTTAATTTTGTTATATTAGGGGTTCCATTATTAAAATTCTTGCAATAACAATTAACCATAAAGGTGGCATCGTTTACAATTTCATCCCCGTTATAGTTAGATAAAGGAATTATTATAATATCCTGCAGTTCAGAATTTAAAGGTTTTTTATTCCTATAAACTCTACCATCAATTGTGGCCTGAACCTCATCTGTATTGATTATAGGAAACAATATATCGTTTATATCAAATGTTGTTTTCATAAACTATATTCCTTTATCTTTGCCTTTAAAAGATCTTTTACCCCCGGTATGCTTCCGGTAATTACATCGTATCCCTTTGATTCTACGGCCGCTGCATATTCCATCCCAGCAAATCCGATCAAGATAAATCCTTTATTATTTTCTCTTAATACCTCATTTGCAATTTTTCTCGCTTGGGCCATACCTTCGGCTTTTCCCTCTATATTTTCCTGGATGATATTTCCATCTAGGGCAATGATATATCCGATTGAGCTTCTTAAGTTTCCCGTTTGGTCTTTATAGGTTCTTGTACTCCTGGCATCGTTGACAAATTTCTCGCCTGCCATAGCCAGCGTCCAGATAATTCTTTGTTCGATATTAACCTTAAATCTATCTATTCGTCTATCTATATTGCCCTGGCTAAATCCGGGAATTAAAGGCATATTAACACTTCATCTCTATATGTTTTTGATATTCAAACAATTGTAAAATTATATGTTCTTTATTAAAAAATTCTAATTTTGCGCCATCAGGAACGCTTCCCACCCCACCAAATAATGGAGAAGAAATAAACCAGTTATATCCGATCATATTCCCGGATTCCCCTATAATATATTTAGTTGAATTCGGTTGAGCATTACAGACGATCCCTATGGTTACCAAAGTCCCTGGGGTATATATTCCGATCGAGTTAGTAGTCCCGGCACCATAATAACTTAGGGTTGCTGTATGAGGATATCTTTTTATTACCATATTGCTCCTCCATTAACTGTTGGTTCATTCATGTCATATTTCTGCAAAATTCTCTTGGCCATTGCAATAAGTTGAGCCCCACTATATTTTATCGTAAAAGCCCCTTCTCTTAATTCTGGGTGAGTTGCGAGGGTAAAATACAAATCGGCTGCACATAAATCTATATCTTTAGCATTTGCAGCCGAATAAGTCCCCTCTGCTTCAAGGCCCCGATCTAAAAGAAGTTTCTCTAATAAATTATCGTTCTCATATTCAGTTTGTGATTGCAGCGCTTCTTTATTGGTCATCTACTAATGCTCCTTTTATACTGCCCAGGTAGTAGCTTCTGTATCTAAATTATAAATATGGTCTATAGAAGGACAGCTCGGGAAAGCATTTATTTCACCTTTCGTATACTGAGTCACAGGGTCGATGCTACTCCAAGAAGAAATTAAAATACCACCCTTTTTAGCCTGTATTACCTGTTTCGGAGGATTAGTCTCTTCCGCAATAGGACCTCGGAGTATATTTCCACATTGTAAATTTTCTACAAAGACTACATGTTTATCTTCGCCACTTGCATTTAACCACGGGTCAACTGAATGAATTGTATGGTCCTCATCCTCATAATCTACAATAGTATCTATTATTAATATTTGAGGAAGTCCAAAAGCCTTTAATGTTATATTTAAAACATTTAAAGATGGAACCATCGTAATTTTCGTAGCTCCCCAGGTTGTATAAGGTACTACAAAATTCTTAACTTCATCTGTAGTTACCATAAATGAAAATTTAGATTCATTCATTAATATATATTGAGGATTTGCTCCAGCTTTTTTTGCCGCTCTTACGACATCCCGGATATCAGTAATTGGTTTACAAGTGGCTGTGGTTGCTCCAGTCCAATATCTACCAGCAGCAGACATTTTCTTTTTGTTAGCAACAGGAAGTTGAAAATCTACTACTTCTTCGGTAACTATTCCGCCAACAT
>Ga0210003_1001792_pt1 | contig 18632 bp, 11 predicted proteins | sample LantaG_FD_182804 | JGI IMG/M metagenome (GOLD analysis project Ga0210003, IMG submission 182804) | Deep subsurface microbial communities from Baltic Sea to uncover new lineages of life (NeLLi) - Landsort_02402 metaG (SPAdes) (version 2) | ecosystem: Environmental > Aquatic > Marine > Oceanic >...
CCTCTTCGCCCTCTCTCTCTCGCACCTCTCACTTCTTCCCCCTTCTTCTTCTCTCTCTCTCCACCCCATCTCTCAACACAGGTCCACGAGGCAGGCGAGGCCCTCAAGGTCGTCAAGGTCCCCAAGGCCCCCAAGGTGAGTTGGCAGTTTCGATAAGAGAAGAGTTTGTTTTTCCTGCTCCCTCTTCGCCCTCTCTCTCTCGCACCTCTCACTTCTTCCCCCTTCTTCTTCTCTCTCTCTCCACCCCATCTCTCAACACAGGTCCACGAGGCAGGCGAGGCCCTCAAGGTCGTCAAGGTCCCCAAGGGCAGCCTCAAGCACGGCGAGGCTTGAGCAGGAGAGGTTAAATAAGTTGAACCCATAGGGAGAGAGAGAGGGAGAGAGAAAGAGAGACAAAACTTAACCCACCGCCGCCAAAAAACGTTACCATCAAAATCCCCCACAATCCAAAAACGCCACTCTCTTTTTCTTGTTTTCTGGGGAAGGAGCTTACCAGCAGGGAGGGGAGTTTCAAAAACAAATATGAGAGAGAGAGAGAAATGAGTTTAGAGGAGTGTTTTTTTTGTGTGCTTTGAGAAAGAGAGAGAAAAAAGGAAGAAAAAAGAAAACGCGAGGACGGAAGGGAGTAGAGAAGAGGATGGAGCTTTTGCGCTTGCCCGCGCTCATCCTCTCTCGTCCCCATTTCCCCTCGTGTTCTTCTTCCCCACCCCGACTTTCACTCGCTTTTGTGTGTGCGTGCTTTTTGAGTGTGTGATCATCAAAAACGAAAAAAACGTTTAAAAAAACTGTCTCTCTCTCTGCCGCTGTCTCGCTCTCTCCCGTGTTGTCTCCGACTCATGTCTTGACTCTTCTCTCTCTCTGTTGCTTCCCCTCTTTTTTATTTACAAAGCAAAAGTTGATGATGGTAGCAAAATAGTACAAAGAACGGAAACCCAATGCGTATAGGAAAAAAAAAACTCGTCAACCCAGCAGCGACCACCACCTCGACGTCTTTTTCTTCCTCTTCGTTTCCGCAAAGATCTCCTCTTCTCCCCTCGCGCTCGCGCTCTCGTCCTCCTCCTCGCCCTCGTCCCTCGGGGGCACCTCCAGGACCCACTTCAGCACGGGCAGGCTCGACAGAGCTCTGTGCGCCGCGTCCGCCGCGGCGGAGATCCCGGGGTGCCGCTCGAGCAGAGCGCGGGCGTCGTCGCGCGCCTCGGCGACGGCCGGGGCCGCCGCTGCCGCCGCCGGGGCGACGACGGAGTCGAAGAGCCTGCGCGCTCCCTGGTACTTGGGCGAAGTGAGCCAGAGCAAGAAGAGAAGCCTGGCGTGGGAGTAGCCCGGGAGGGAGGAGGGGGAGGAGCCGGAAGAGGAGCGCCGCGAGGACGCCGAAGACGACGAAGAAGAAGAGGAAGAAATCTTGGCGGACCTGCCAAAGACGACGCGTTCGGCGAGCGCTGCCACGCCGAGGACGCACCAGTACCTCAGCCAGCGCCTGCGGCGGGCAGCGGCGATCTTGGAGCTTCTGGAGCGGCTGGACGAGGTGGTGTCCGACGCGGCCGCAGCGGTGTGGTAGACGGGCAGGGCGACGCCGGCGACGGCGCTGGTGTTCGTTGTTGAAGGGGTGAAGGTCGAGGACGAAGGGAAAAAGAGAAGACGATGTCAGCTTGAGCGAGCGAGAGCGAGACCAAAAGTCGTTTCGTTTCGTTCCTCTCTCTCTCTCTCTCTCACACACACACACACACCTTGTCGCGTCGGCCAAAGCTGGAGACGTGAGCAGCTGGAGCCCGACGGTCGTCACCGCGTGGCCCAAGAGAGCTTCGAGCATGGCTGAGAGAAGAAGCGAGAAAGATTGAAAGTAAGTTTTTGCCCTGAGAGTTTTCCTCTGTTGTTTGGCTTTGCTCTGCTGCTGCTGCTGTGCTGCTCTCGAATGCTCGACGGGGCGAGGAGAGAGGCACGGGAAAAGGAAGAGAACGAATTGTGTCGGGGCGCCGTCGACGGAGACGAGCAGCGCATGTCAAGCAAAGCGTCGGCTCCTCTTTGTCGCTCGCTCGCTCGCTCTCCCTCTCGTTCGCTCTCTCTCTCTCTCTCGCGCGCGCGCGCACTCTGCTTCGGGGGGCACGACACGAGGCTCTCGAGAGTGCCGTCAGGCACTTCGCGGTGAATAATGAAAGAAGGACTCACCTGAAAACCGCGACTGTCGAATCGAGAAGAACCGGCGATGTGATATTTCAAATCTTGAGGGAGCTCTCAGCAAAATTTTGCGGAGAGCTCGCACTTTTTTTTCGATGCCAGACGGAATCGGCCGGTTGGCGACGTCGGACGATTACTAGCCCCAAATTCAATACATTTCGACTTCTCCAGCGCGCCCCGACTCCAGAGAGCAGGAAAGAGAAGTCGCCCCTTGTGTACGTGTGTTGTGAGACGGGAAAGGAGACAAGCTTCGAGGCAGAGTCACAAGCGCGTTAATTCAGTTTCGTTTTTTTCCTTCTGGCCGCCGCCGTCGCGGTCGTCCCTCTCGACCTTCGACCTCGTCCTCGACCCCCCCCCAAAAAAAAAGCAAAAGCAAAAACAAAAGCAAAAAGCACGCCCTTTAAGATCGCGGTCCTTTAAAAATTTACCCGTGGACCGGGCTTGAGTCATTGGCGTGCGAGATCAGACTATATTTATATAGAGGCGTCGCGGCGATCTCCTCGGGCCTCGCGGGTCCCCCTCGGACTCGAGGACGTCGTTGCCTCGTCAAGGCCGCGTGTTTCTCTACAGGGGCAAAAGGCGCTCCTGTTTGAGGAGCGAGAGAGAGGGAAGGGGCGCGATCTCGCGTCCCCTCTCTCCCTCTCTTTTATCATTTGCTCATCCGCCATTGTCCCTTCAAGTTAAGGCCGACAGTTAACTTCTCTCACGAGTTGAATCGAAAACCAAAAACATCAAAACAATTCTCCACAGCACGAAACAGGAAACTCGATGTCTTTCCCCCTCTCTCCTCAACTCCAACGACTCGGCGAGCGCTTTTCCTCCTCGAAAGCGTGTACGCTGACCGCCTGAGGAGAGAGAGAGACAACAACAGCAATCGCTTTTTGTAAAATCAGTAGTGTATATACGCTTTCAAGCCGTTTTTCAAAAAGAAAAATGTTTAAAGAAACAGATTTTTCACTCGAGCTGCACCACGAGCGTCCGCTCCCAAGGCGCCTCGTCCCCCAGCCCTCCTCCTCCGCCGCCGCCGCCGCCGTCCCCGCCGACCCTCCACGCCGAGACTCGGAGCTCTGACCTCGACCCCCTTGCCGGAGGAGGCGGCGGCGGCGGCTGCGGCGGCGCGAGCGGGCCAAAAGAGGAAAAGGCGTCGCCTCCCCCTTCGGCGGATCCGTCCCCCGGCAGGGGAGAGGCGGCGGCGGCGACAACGGCGTCGAATCGCAGCTCGGCGGCCTCCCCAGGGAGTAGCAGCCCGCCTGCGGGCCGCGCATCGAGCCAGCTCGGGTGCCGCGGGCGGGTGCGCTTAGTCGTGTCGCGTGTGCCGCTGTCGCCATCGCCGGCGTCGCCGTGCTCGCCTCTCAAGCTCGGGCGAGAGCCCGGGCCCGCGCTCGAACCCCGAAGGGCCCAAACCAGAGGGACCCGCCCGGTGTTCGCCAGCGCCGCCGACGCGCCTGGGGGGGAGAAGTCTCCCGCGCGCCTCGACAGCACGATCTCGTCGGGGGCCAGGGTCGCGGAAAGGGAAGGAGGAGATCCCAAGACGGCGTCTTCTTCTTCCTCTTCTTCCTCGCCGTCGGCGATCTCGAGCGCCTCGGCCGCGGCGCGCCTCGCCGCGGGCGCGTCGAGCGCCGCGAGCGTCAGGCGCAGCGTCGCCCAGACCGGCTTGTGGTCCGAGTCGAGGACATCCGGCAGGGAGCCGTAAGAGGTGCAGGCGACGGAGGCGGGGGGGAGGGGAGCGGAGGCAGCGATCCCCGCTGCCGCTGCCCCCGCCGCCGCTGCCCCCGCGTCCCGCTGCTGCGCCTCGCTCTCGCACCGCCCTCCGCCTCCGCCGCTCCCGTCTCCTCCGCCGCTCTCGCCCTTGCTCCCGCGGAACAGAACCCTGTCGCACCACGCGGGAACCCGCCTCTTCTCGGAGCTGTCGAAGCAGAGGCCCGGGGAGTGCTTGTCGTACTTGTAGGTCGGCGCGAACGAGATCTCGGCCTCGCTCATGCCGACAAAGCAGCGGCCGGCAGCTTTTTCTTTAGTGAGCTGGTCGCGCCTCTTGAGCGTGGAGAGGTCTCCCGCGCGGGCGCAGGCGGCCGCGGCGTCGGCGTCGATGTTGTCGAGGCGGTAGTTGAAGTCTCCGGCCCTGTTTTGTGAGGAGGGGGGGAAAGAGGGAAAAGAGGGAAGAAAAAGTTAGTTCGATTTTTCCGTTCCTTTGCCGTCTCTCTCATTTCTTTCTCTCTCCCTCTCCAAAACTTTCGAAAAAGGAAAACAACTCTCAACAACGCACCAGATGACGGCGTCGCAGGAAGAGAGCCCCGGTCCCTCCGCGGCGGCAGCCGGCGCTGCGAGGACGACGCCTCCTGCGTCGTCGTCACCGTCGCTTTCGCCGTCGGAAGCGGAAGAGAAAGAGTCGTCAGAGGAGGAGGACGAGTAGGAGCTCGTTCGCGAAAGGGGCCGGGCGGCGGCGGCGCGCATCGAAGCGCTCTTCTTTTTGGAAGCAGCCGCAGCAGCTGCTGCGGCGTTCGCAGCCGCTGCTGCCGCATTCGCCGCAGCAGCAGCACTCGCGGCGGCGTTCGCGGCCGCGAGCGTCACCGAGGCCAAGGGAACGACGCCGTCCGAGTCGTCCTCGCCAAACCACCTCCCTCCGCCGCCGCCGCCCGCCCCGCCGCCGCCCCCGCCGCCGCCTGCGCCGCCGCCGCCGCCGCCGCCGGCCGGGGCGTCGAACCTCAAACCCCCCGCGATCGCCGCCCAGTGCGCCGACCGCGCCGCGGCGGCGTGCTGGTGCGGCGCCAGGTGCGCGCAGACTGCCGCGACCCTCCTGCGGTGCAGCGAGAAGGCGACGCCGACGCCGCCCTTGTTGCCGCCGACGCCGAGCACGCCCGTGGCGACGGCCGAGGTGCGGACGTCGCCGAGCGCGGGGAGGAGAAACTCGCGGGCGAAAGCGATGACGATCTGTCGGAGGGGTTTTTTTTGTTTCGAAGCAAGAGAGGTCGGAAGAAAAAGAGGGTGAGAGAAAACAGGAAAACCCGAAAAGAAACTCGAAAACCAACGACGACAACGACAGAAAAACTCCTCACCATCCCCGACAGCTGCCTCAGCGCGACCCTCCCCCACGCCTTCGCTCCGCCCGACAGCGACTCGTGCAGCGCCTGCGCCCACCACTGCGCGTTCGCGTTCCCCTTCTCCTGCGACGCCGGCGCGGCCAGCTCCCGCGCCGCGGCCAGCGCGACAGACCCGCCGCCGGTCTCGACCTCTTGCAAGCAAAAAACGGCGACGTCGGCGGCGCCCGACAGCTCGGCCGCCGCGGCGAACGCGCCCCGGGGGTCGCTCCTGTTGGGTCGCGACTGGTTCACGTTCCAGGTCACGACGAGGGCGTCGTGGGCGACGGGGGCCGTGGCGGCGGAGAGCGCCGCGGCGAGGTGCCTGCTCGCCGCGACGGCAGGGGGAAGAGCGCGCGGCGCCCCGCTCCCGGGGGCCGGCGCGCCCTCCGCCCCCGCGCGTCGCCGCCCCCGCTGCCACCGCCAGCTCCCCGCCTCCGACCAGGCCCGCAGCGACCCGTCCGCGGCCAGAGAGTAGACCCTGCGGGGGCCGCAGGCGGCCAGCGCGACGACGCCGCCGCCCTCGTGGGCCGGCCACGAAGACAGCAGCGCGCCGTCCGAGGCCCGGAGCACCGAGAGGGACCCGTCGGCGGTGCCGACCCAGAGCCTTCCCTTCTCCTGCCCTCGACTCTCTTCCTCGTCTTCGCCGTCGCCTTCTTCTCCTTCGTCGGTAGGAGCAGCAGCAGCGCCTTCGTCGTCGTCGCCAGAGAAGAGATCCAGAGGCCTCTGCTTCTGCTCCCTCTTCGTCCTTTCGCGGAAAGACGGAGCCGCTCCAACCCCGGCGGCGACCATCGCGACCGCGGCGCCGCGCCCTCCGCCGCGGCTGGCAAGGTCGACGCTCCAGAGCCTCCTTCCGGCGGGGCTGTAGACGGTCACGCGCCCCGAGCGGGAGCCGACGGCGATGGTGCCGTCGGGAAGGGCCGCCAGGGAGCGCGGGCCGCTGGCGTCGCGCGGGGTGGCGGGCTGCTGCTGCAGCTGCTCGTTGCTGCTTTCGGCGGAGAGCGTCGACGGCAGCGGCGGCGGGGGCTGCAGCGGCGATGACTGCTGCTGCTGCTGCCTGCTGCCTCCGTGGCCGAAGGAGGCGCTCCCGCCGGCTGCAGCAGAGAAGGAGCTCGAAGCCGAAGACGGCCCGTCCAGCAGCGACGCGCCAAACCCGAACGGAGCGCCGTCCGAAGAGATGCCGCCGCCGCCAGCGCCACCGCTCGAGCCGTCGCCAGCGTCCGAGCCGAGCCCGCGCGCGATCCGGGCGCCGAGCCTCCCGATCAGCTTTGCTGCGACGCGCCCCGTCGCCGCCGCGGCCCTCCCTCCCTGCGCCGCGATCGCGCCCAGAACCTCCTGCGCCGAGCGCGACTCGCCGCCCGCCGAGGCCGCAGCCCACGCGCGCTGCTCGGCGGCGAGTGCCGCGCGCGCCTCGGGCGGCGGCGCCGCGAGGAGCGGGTCGCCCGAGGCCTCGTCGGCGTCGAGGCCGTGCGAGGGGTCGACGCGGCCCCCGAGCTGCTGCTGCTGCTGCTGCTGCTCCCGCTCGCGCTCGCGCTCCCGCTGCTCCTCAAAGGCGCGCAGGGCTCCTCCTTCAGAGGCGGCCGAGTACAAGGAAGAGGAGTGGAAAGGAGAGCCTCCGGCGTTTTGGATCGAGGGAGCCTGCTGCTGAGGCTGCGTCGAGCTCGAGCTCGAAGCTCCGGGCTCGATGCTCCCGAGGAACGCCCCCGACCGGGCGCACCACAGCCCCAGAGACCGGGAGCCCGCAGTCCAGACGACTCCGCCCTTCGCAGAGACCGCGACGGCGCAGACGCCGCCCCCGTGGGCTTTCGCGCCGCCGGGGCGGCAGAGCTGCCTCGGGAGCAGGGCGAGAGGGGGGGCTGCTCTCTGCTGCTGCTGCTGCTGCTGCCGCTGTTGCTGAGAGGAAGGCGAGGGCTCCGCAAGGCTCACCCCGCGAGGGGAGGAGAAAGACGAGGTCGTCGAAGAGGAGGACGTCGAGGTGGAGGAGAGCGTGGCCGCGCGCGAGCGGCGCGGGGCGAAGGACGAGCCCGGAGCAAAGTTTGCCGGCGGCGACGCCGGCGGCGACGACAGCGCCGAAGAAGAAGAAGAAGGCCCCACACCGCCGCCCCTCTCTTCCTCGATCGCGCTCGGGTCCCACGCCCTCAGCGCCCCCCGAGAAGACCCCGTCCACAGCTCCCCCTGCGCCGTCAGGGCGAGCGACGTCACGGCGGTTCCGCCTCGATGAGCCTGCCACGAGAGGCGCGGGTTGGCCGAGGCCAGCGGCGCGGAGCGGGTCTTTCTCCTCCTCCTCCTCCCCGTCCGCTGCTGGCCGCTGCCCCCCTCCTCTTGGTCGTCTCCCTCGTTCTCGTCTTCGACCTCCGGGGCCAGGTCGAAGGCGCTCACCCTCCCGTCCTCGTGGCCGAGCCAGAGAAGGCGGCGCTGCGGGTCGAAGAGGGAGGAGGTCGCCGGGGAGGCGGGGGCCGGGACGGCGGCGGAGCAGGAGGACGAAGAGGAAGGGGGAAACCGCGGAGCGCCGCCGCCGAGCGTGCCGCCGCCGAGCCCGCCGCCGACGCCCCCGTCAAAGGCGCCGCCGACGCCCTCGTCAAGCTGCTGGAGCACCTGCGGCGCCACCTCGGCCGCCGGCGCGGCGTCCCCGTCCTCCCCCGCGGCGGGAGCGTCCCCGCGAGGACGGCGGCGGCTCCCCCGCGGCGGGCGCAGCCTCGCGGAGGCCGCCCCCGCCCACTGCAGCGCGCCGCCGCCGAGGGCCGGCGCCGCAAAGAGGCACCCGGCCCCCGCGGCGAGCAGGCGGAGCGGCGCCGAGGTCCTGGGCCGCAGCGGCGGGAGGCGGACGTCGAGGGCGACGGGGCCCGAGGGAGGGGCGGCGGCGGCGGCGGCGGCGGAGGGCGGAGGGGGAGCGGCGGGCTGCTGGCTCCTCGCCCGGCCGGCGGCGGCGGCCGACGCCACCGCCGCCGTTGCGGCTCGCACGGCGGAGAAGTCGGCGAGCGGCGCCGCCGCCGCCGCCGCCGCAGCAGCAGCAGCAGCAGCGGGGTAGGGTGGCGAATCGGGCTGGATCGGCTCGTCCGGATCGGCAGAGCCGATCCTGGGGACGCGCGAGAGGCGCCTCGAGAGCAGGGGAGCGGGAGGCGCGGTGCCGCCGCCGCCGACGCCGTCTCCCTCGTCGTACAGCCGCAGGGGCTCCCCGGACCTCCCCGCCGCGGACAGGTCCAAAGGCGCGAAAACAGAGCTGCCGCTGCTGCTGCTGCTGCTGCTCCTCTGCTGCGCCGCGGCGGCGAGACGGAGGGCGGCGCAGAACTGCGCGAGGTCGAGGCCCTCCTTTTCGCCGTCGCCGCCTTTCTCGTCGTCGCCTTTCACGCCGCCGACGCCGACCCCTTTCGCCGCGTCCCATATCGCCGCGAGCGTCCGGGGAGGGAGGCGCGACCTGCCGAAGAAGGCGATGGCCTCGCTTCCCGTGACGCGGCCGTCGCGGTCAGCGTCCGCCTCGGAGAAGAGGAGGGCCTCGGCCTCCGTCGGCGGGTCGACGGCGCCGCCTCCTTTCCGCGAAGAAGAAGAAGAGGAGGAGGAAGAAGAAGAGGTCGACGCCGGGGTCGAGGCTGACTGCGGCGGACATGGAGGGGGAGGAGGGGGAGGGGGCCGCCGCAAGACGGGCGGAGGCGGAGGCGGCCTCGCCGGCCTCGGTCTCACGGTCGTTGTCGTCTCGGGAGGAGGCGGCGGCGGCGGCGAGCTTCCCGCCCCCGCTGCGCCCTCGTCTGCCGGGAGGAGGTCCTGTTTTCGGTTTTTGGTTTTTTTTTTTTTGAAGAGACAAGGTCGACGTTGAGGAGACGACGGTCGAAGAGAGAAAAGTAACTGCTTCTCTCTCTCTGTGTGTCCTCTTCATCCTTACCAGGAACGCATCCAGCGCATCTCGGTGAGCACGCTGAGGGCTCCGGGAGCGAGAGGGCGAACGAGCGTAACGGCCTCCGTCGTCTCCACCAGACGCGGAGGCATCGAAGAGGCCTCTTCTGTCGTCGTCGGCCATCGATCAATTTTTTGATGCCTCTGTGTTTTTTTCAGTCGCCGTATTCTCTTCTCTCGCCTTTTTCCACGCGGTCTCGTGAGGCCTTTCAAGGAGCCTGAAAGGGCGAGATCTTCGAGAGCAGCAGGCACTCACAGAAGTAGAGGAGCCGATGAAGGCGAGCGAGTTATCTTTCACCTATCTCGCTTTCTCTCAGAGAGCGGACTCTCTCGCTCACTCGCTTCGCTCTCGCCGAGGGCCCGGAGAAAATGGTGAGTTTTTTTTTCTCCGTCTTCTTCACTTTCCTCGAGCGATCTCGAGGAAAGAACGACACAGCCATGAGGCTGGCCACGGCACCTCGGCGCCAAGCCCCTGCTCCTCCTCCTCCTCGTCGCGCTTCGATTACACGACGGAGGTCGCTCTCGGATCCGAATCGAGTGATTTCCCCCCCCCGGGCTTTTGTTCCCAGGTAGATTTGCATTGGATGGGGGAGACCAACATCTGCTCCTCCGGCCCCGTTGCGCCCCCTCCTGCTCGCTCGCTGGCCCCCTCCCTCTCACCAAACGCAAACGGAAACAAACAACAACAAAAAACAGCGACAGCTTCGGCGGCCGCTCCCCGGAGCGCGTCGCCAGCGACGCCCTCAGAACGCTCTTCACGTTCGCCGCCGCGAAAATCATCCTGGCGCAGCTCGAAGGGAGCGGGCGCGGCGGGCTCGCGGCGTACGACAAGAAGGGATACGACGACCTGTCGGCGGCGCTGGCGACGTTCAACGAGACGGGCGGCGGCGGCGGCGGCGGCGGCGGGGAAGAAGGGGAAGGACGAGGACGGGCAGATAGCGGAGAGGGCGGCGGCGGCGGCAGCGGGGAGCCCTCGTCCTCGTCGGTAGCCCCGCCGAAAAGGAGCGCCGGGAAGGGCGGCGGCGGCAAGGGCGACCTCTGGCTCGCGGAGCTCTCGGGGAGGAACCCGGCGCTCGCCCTGCGCGTCATGGAGGTGAGGGCCGCCTACGCCGCCGAGGACTTTGAGTGGGACCAGTGCAGGAGGCTGGCGACGGAGGGGCTCGCGGCGGCAAATTTGGACATCTTAAAGGCGAGGCTTGGGTCGGCGTGGGCCGCAGCTGACGCGAGCGGCAGCAACGACGACGACGAGGAGGAGGAGGAGGGCGGATGAGGGTTCGAGAAGGGTGAGAGTTTCTCGTTTTCTCGGGGTGTAAAAACAAAAAAATGGTTTTTTTCTCGCGGTCGAGGAAACAAATGCAAGCCAAAACACAATTCCATCGTCCCTTTCTCTCTCTCTCTCTCTCTTTTCTAGCTGCTTTGGGCGCTCTTCGCCAAGCCCAGGCAGAGCTCGGCCTCATGCGGCGAGCTGCTGCTGAGGCCGTTGCGGCTGTTTGCTCCGCTAGCTGCAATAGCGGCATCGGCGGCGCGGCGGGCCGTTCGCGATGGGCGGCAACATTGGCCCCGACAGAGGCGACCGCCGCGCCGCCGCCGCCGAGCCCTCCCTCCAGCGACCTCCTCCGCGGCGCCCCCTCGCTCGAGGGACTCGCCGCCGCCGTCGGGGACCTCCCCTGCTGTTCTCCCTCATCTTTTCGGTCCAGTTCCTACTCGGGCTGGGACCTAAGAGACGACGCGGCGCTCTGGCGCAGGGTCGAGGCCCTCTCGCGCGGCGAGGAGCGGGGGGACGGCGGCGGCGGCGCCCGCCGCTCCCCCGCTCCCCGCGCTCCTCCTCGAGCCCGGGGCCGGCGACGAGCCCCGCCCCCGCCGCCGCCTCCTCCTCCTCCGGCCCGGTCTCCTTCGCTCGTCGACCTGGCCCCGCGCTGGGCGGCCGCCCTGGCGGGCCGGCTCGCGCCCGCCGAGGCCCCCGACGCCTCCCTCGGCGGTGCGGCGGCCGCCGCGTGCGTCGCCGGCTTGGCGGCGCTCGGCTCCCCGCGGCGCCCGGGGCCGCCCCCGCCCCCGCCCTCGCCCGCCGCCGCGGCCGCGCGAGCGACCCTAGCCTCCCTGTCGAAGACCGAGCGCATCAGGATCTCCCTCGCCCTGGACTCGGGGGCGGCGGCGGCGGCGGCGGCGGCGCGGCGCGGCGGCGGCGGGCCCGGGGCGGAAGTGACGCCTCCACCGTCTCTGTCCGCGGCGACGGCGGTCACGCCTCGCTCTGCCGCCGCGGCCCTCTCTGCCCTCGGGGTCCTCCGGTGGGATCCGGGCCCGTCGACGGTCGCGTCGCTCGCGGGCTGCGCCGCCCTCAGGCTCCCTCAGGCCGGTCCCAGCGCCGCGGCGAAGCTCCTGCTGGCCTACGGCGAGATGATGCTCCGAGCAGCGAGCCAGAGCCAGAGCCGGGGCGGAATTCCCAGTGCCAGCTATCCCTCCTCTGCTGCCTCCTCGGTCGCAGCGAGGAGGGACGTCGCCTCGTCCCGGGCCCTGGTAGCCGCCGCGGCGAGGGCGCTCGTCGGCGGCGGCGGCGGTGGCCCCGCGGGCGGCGGGCGCCGCCGCCCGCTCGGGCTCCCGCAGCCCTCGCCGATGGCGGCGGCCTCGGCGCTCCGGGCGGCGACGCTCCTCGCGGCGTCGCCGCTGGCCCCGCTCCACGGCTGGGCTTCCCCGCCGACGCTCAGGGCGATCTGCGCGCTAGCGGACGCCGTCTCTGCCGGGGAGGAGGAAGAAGAGCAGAGGGGGAGCAAGGAGGGAGAGGAAGAGGAACGAGGAGAGCAAGCAGAGGCGGCCGACGTCGGCTCCGCTCGGCGGCAGAGGCGCCCGCCCGCGGCCAAGGCGCTGGCGTGGGCGCTCACCTCCCTCGCCAGGCTCGCGCCCCCATCTCGCGACCCTCCCCCCCCCTCCTCCTCCGATCCCTCCGGCGCCCCTCCCTCGCTCGCCTCCTCTCCTTCCTCTCTTCGCTCGTCGTCGTCGTCGTCGTCGTCGACGCTTCCGGCCGCGGTCCTGGAGAGGCTGCAGGGGGCGCTCCTGGCGAGGCTGCGCGGCGGCGGGAGAGGAGGAGGAGGAGGAGGACGTGGGAGCGTAGGCGGCGGCGGCGGCGTAGCGCCTCTTCGTCCTCCTCGCAGCAGCAGCAGCAGCAGCAACCGCAGCAACCCGCCAAGTGCGCGACACGTGGCGTCCTGCCTCCACGCGCTGGGCTCCCTGCGGGCCGGCCCCCTTCTGCTCCCGGGGCTCGCGGAAGCCTGCCTCGAGGCCCTCTTCCTGAACGACAAGAAGGAGAAGGAAAAGGAGAAGGGGTCGGAGAAGGAGGAGGGGGAGGAGGAGGAGAAAGGAACAACAGAGGGCGGCGACGAAACGCGAGGCCTCGCTCCTCCTCCTCGCCGTCAGCCCCCCCTGCGCCTCGCCCCCTCCGTCGGGCAGCGCGAGGCCGCGACGGCGCTCCAGGGATTCGCGCTGCTCGGGTTCCGGGCCGACTCCGGCTCTGGTGAGAGCGGCGACGACGGCAGAAGGGCGGGGCTCCTCTCCAAGCTCGCCGAAGCGGCCGCCGGGCGCGTTGCCTCGTCGCCGGCGTCGCCGGCGGCTCCTCATCATCATCATCATGTCGACCGCCACCACGTCCCCCTGCCCCCCGCCGCGGCCGCCCGCGTGCTCTGGGCCGCCGCCGCCACCGGCACGGAGCTCTCCGCGGCCGCGGCCACCGCGCTCCTGGAGTCTGCCTCGGAGGAGGCCGGAGCGGGAGCGGGGACGGGGACGGGCGTCGGGATGGGAGGCGGCGCGACAGGGGACGACAGGGGCCGCGGCAGCTACCTCGAGGCCGCCGCCGACGAGATCTTGGCCGTTTCCGATTTCGATGCCGCTGCTGCCGCTGCTGGTGCTGCTGCTGCCGCTGCTGGTGCTGCTGGTGCTGCTGTTGTTGCTGAGAAGACGGCAACAGCCGCCGAGGGAGGAGGGGCAGGGGCAGCAAATGGCAGAGGCAGGAGGTGGTGGGAGAGGGTCGACGGGGCGCTGCTGAAGCGGGCGCTCGGGGAGGAGGTCGCCGACGCCGCGGCTGCCGGCAACGGCGGGTTTTGAGTTTGACGGCGACGGAGAAGTGGGAAACGCCGACGACGACGGCGAGGCTCTTCTTCGCTCCCACTCTGAGAGAGCACTGACATACCGTAATTGATTCATGAGTCCTGTAACAGTATAGAAAGCACTTGGTCGTTTACAGTTCACAACAAGGAAGAAAAGAGGCTCTTCACGTCGGCCTCGTCCCCGCCGACGACGCCGCGCCGACCGGCCGCGGCATCGCCAGGCTCGGGTGCCTCGCGAGCCGCGCGAACGTCTCTCCCGCCAGGCACGGCAGCTTCAGGACCACCGCCTCCAGGGAGTCCGCCCTCGTGGGTCCCGCGTTGACGATCGCGACCTTGCCCCCGCTGTCCGCGCAGGCCTGCACGAGCCTGAAGGCCGAGAAGACCTGGACCGACGTCCCGACGACGAGCAGCAGGTCGGAGCTCGCGGCGCGGGCCTTCGCGGCCTCGGCCCGCGCCCTGGGGAGGGAGTCCCCGAAGAACACAACGTCCGGCATCAGGGTCCCCGTCCCACACTCGGGGCAGCTCGGCACCGAGAACCGCTCCCCGGCGTCTGCGACCTCGACGTCTCCGTCTGGCCTGCGGAACGGCACGGAGATCGGGGCCGACTCGGGACCCTCGTGGACGGCGCGGAGCGGGTCTGTCGACGTCGGCGAGGGGGTCGAGGAGGAGGAAGAGAGCAGAGGGTCGTCGTCCGCGACGGCCCCGCAGCCTCCGACGACAGTGGCGACAGGAGCAGCAGGCGCGCCCCTCGGACTCCCGGCGCCGCCGCCGTCGTCGGCCGCGTCCCGGCGGTAGAGTCCCCCGGGCTCGGCCGGTTTGGCGGTCCTGGTCGCCCTCGCTTCCCTCGCTCCCGCGGCAGCAGCGGCAGCGGCGGCGGCGTCGGCGGCGGCCGCGGCGGCGGCGGCCTCCGGGTTGAGCGCCTCGAGCATCCCCTGGAACCGCGCCCTCGGGATCCTGTGGTCGCACTCCGCGTTCAAGCAGCGGACGACGTGCGTCGTGCCGTGCAGCTCGAGGACGCCGCGCGACCCCGCGGCCTGGTGGAGGCGGTCGACGTTCTGCGTGATGATGCCGCCGCCGCTCTCGCCGACGGCTCCGCTTTTGCCGCCGCCATTACCAAGCGAACCGTCGCCGACGGCGACGTTGTTCGCGACCCACCCCAGCCGCTGCAGCCTCGCGATCGACTCGTGCGAGGCAGCGGGCCTGCAGGCCGAGAAGGTCCCCCAGCCAAAGAAGCTGCGGGTCCAGTAGCGGGCCCGCGCGGTTGGGCCGGAAAGGAACTGCTGCACCTGTTTCGAGTTTTTGAGTTTTTTTTTCCCCGGAAAGAGAAGAAAGAAGAGTGAGGGGTCGCCGTCTCTCTCCCTCTCGTTCTCCTTCACCTTTCTCGCCCTCGCCCTTTTTGTCCTCCAAAAAATTTACCGTCATGGGCTTGAACCCCGTGGCGTAGGCCCCGGACCCGGGCGAGCGATAGTCGGGGATTCCGGACTCGGTGGAGATCCCGCTCCCTGTCAACACTGTGACCGTCTCCGAAGAAGAGATCAGCTCGGCGAGCTCGTCGACCTCGCGCGGCGTCGCCGGCCTGGCGCTCGGGACGACGGAGGCGATCTTGCTGGGGTCGCCGGAGACGACGGCGATCTTGGGTGGCGGGGGGGCGCGGGAGGGTATCGGGGATCTCTGTCGTTCGGGGCGGGCAACGGCAACGGAGGAAGAGGAGGTCGAGGTCGAGGTCGATGCCGACGAAGACGAATTCGAGCGTTGTTGGTGATCGCAAAACAGGAGCTCGCCGTCGAGGGTTATCCTCTCTCGCGGGAGGGCGGCGGCGACGACAGCGACGCGAGCGCATCTCGTCGTCGAGGCCGCGCACTGGACGCGAAGAGTCGGGGACATGGCGGCGGCGCGCAGCAGGTGCGAGAGCATCACTCGGGTAGGGGCTAACCCGTTCTCCGTCGTGTCTCGCTTTCTGAGCCGAGAGGGGCAAAACCGAATTCAAAAGTTGAAAGGAAAAAATCGATGCCTCAGCCTTCTTCTTCTTCCCCGCCGATACCTCGCGGCGAGGGAGGCGAGGAACGCGGCGGCTGTGGCGACGGCAACTGCTCTCCCCGGAGTGCCCCTTCTGAACAGCACATCCAGAGCGGCAGCGAAAAGGGACAGGAACGACCTGTCGGTGATGGCAGCACCGATCGACCAAACCTCGTCGACCTCCGCCTCCACCTCTCCCGCTTTGTCGCGGCGCTGCCCGCGCGCTGGCGCTCGAGGCAGCGCGTGAGCGACCTCGGCATCGTCCTCGCGGACCTCTCCGAGCTCTTCGTGGGAAGCGGAGGGGCAGCGGAAGCTTTCCCGCCAGACTGCGAAGAAGAGGAAGGAGAGGGCGACGGCAACGACAGCGGCCCGACCCTCGCGCTTGTCGTCTTTCGCGGCAGCGACGCCGACGGCGACGGCGAAACGCTGCTGCTCTCGTCCCTCGGGTCCATCGAAGCTGCTGCGAATTTTCAAATCCTCGCTGTGTGCCACGACGAGCGAGGGGCCGCAGAGCTCGCCTCGCGCCTCAGCGGCCTCCGCAGCCGACACTGGTCGTGGCGCCCGCTCTCCCGCGGCGTGGCGGGCTCCCTCGTGGCCCAGCTCTTCAGGGACGATCCCTCTCCCTCCTCTTCCCTGCTCGTCGCGTCGGACTACGACCACACCCTGGTCGACGACAACTCGGACACGCTCGTCGTGGAGGCCCTGGGGGCCTCGGAGACGCTGAAGACCCTATGGAAGTCGCGGAATTCGACGGGTGCGTCGAAAGGGCATGCCGCTGTCGCCGACGCCGACGCCGCGGCCGCGGCCGCCCCCGGAGCTGCCGCTGAAACCGCCGCCGCCGCGTTCGGGTGGACTGAGGCGGTCGACGCGGCGCTCCGCGCCGGCGCGTCGGCGACGGCGAGGAGAGGGGAGAGGGACCCGGAGGAGGTCGTCCTCTCTTCCGCGGCCTCGGCGCCGTGCCACGCAGCCCTGAGGCAGGCCCTCCTGTGCGTCTGCGGGAGGAAACGGAAGGAGGGACCCAGAAGCGACTTCGCGATCCTGTCCGACGCGAACGACGTCTTCATCGACGCGGGCCTCCGAGGCAACGCCCTCCTCGGCGGCGGCGACGACGAGCTCAACCTCGTCGCCGTCGCCACCAACGCCGGCAGGTTCGTGGACATGCCCCCCGACGGCGGAGGCGGCGGCGCCCCGGCGCACCGCCGCCTGGCCCTCTCGAGGGCCTCGGAGCGCTACGACGGCCCGGGAGCCCGCGCCAACCCGTGCCCGCTGCTCCTCTGCCCGGCAAACCTCTGCAAGGGTCGGCTCCTCTCCCGGCTGCTCGTCGCGGGGCCCGGGGCCCCCTACGCTCGCGGGTGCCTCTACTTGGGAGACGGCGCCAACGACGTGTGCCCTGCCGCGAGCTGCCTGGGGCCGCTCGACGCCGCGCTGGCGCGGGAGCGGTACGGAAAAGAGGGGAGGCGCGCCGCGTTTGGCGCCGCAGTGCTTGCGCCTCCGTCGCCCTCTTCTTCGTCGCCCTCCTCGTTTCCCCCTCCTTCTTCCCTCGCGAAGAAGACGAGGCTGCTGTGCCGCTCGGTGGTTGCCTGGTCGACGCAGGAGGAGCTCGCAGAGGCGCTGGTGAGGGAGGCGAGGGAAAGATCAGGAGGAGGGGGAGGAGGAGGAGGAGGAAAAGGAGGCGGATGATTCTGTCTTGTAAAAAAGAAAAAGTTGTTTTTTCAAAAATCAAAAAACGTCTCTTCTCTGTTCTCTCCCCCCCCCACCCACCTCCATCCTAGTCCCCCTCCCCCTGCAGCTGCGCCACGAGCCCCTCGCAGATGCCCATTACCTCGGCCTTCTCCCTCTCGGCCACCTTGAGCTCTTTTCTGACCGCCTCGAGCTCCGCGGCGGAGTCCTCGGCCGCGGCGAGGGCCTCGGCGGCGGCCGCTCGGGCCGCGGCGGCCTCGGAGCGCAGCGCGGCCGCCGCCCTCGCCGCCCTCGCCTCGCTTTCGCGCTCCGCCTCCCTCCTGCTCGCGGCCCTCCGGGCCTCGGCGAGCTGCGCGCGGATCTCCGACGCCTCCTCCCTCGCGGTCGCGGCCTCCTCCCTGGCGGCGGAGGCCTCGGCCCTGGCGTCGGCGACGGCCGCCGACGCCTCGGCCGCCGCGTGCGCCTCGCGCTCGGCCGCCGACGCCGCCGACGCCGACGCCGCCGCGCGCAGGCGCTCGGCCTCGGCCTCGAGCTCGGCCGCGGCCAGCTTCAAGGCGGCGGCGCTCTCTTTCAGCGGCAGGTACTTATCCCGATGGAGCGACCTGAAGGCGCGGTCAGTCTCGGCCTTGGCCTCGCGCAGCTCGCGGAGCTCCTCGCGCAGCGAGGCCAGGGCGGCGGCCGGGCCCCCGCCTTCCCCCCGCTGCCGCCGCTGCTCGCCGAGGGCCCGGCGCAGCGCCGCGGCCTCCTCGCGCGCGCCGGCCGCCTCGGCCGTCGCGGCCTCGAGGGCGGGGGCCAGCGCCGCGGCGACGCGCGAGGCCAGCCGCGAGCGCGCCGACGGCGGCGACGTCGGCGAGAGCGCGCTGCCGCCATCGCCCACCCCCCCGGCGCCGGCGGCGGCGGCGGCGGAGAGGTCGGCGGCGAAGCAGCACTCGAGCGCCGCAGACGCCAGGGCCTGCGCCCTCTCCCTGGCCGCGCTCGGGCCCGTCGAGGCGCCGGCCCCGGCGTTCGCCCGCGCGGACGCGGCGCCGGCGGCGGGGGGCGACGGGGCGAGGCCGCCGGCGACGGCGGCGGCGGCGCCGGCAAAGGCCGCGTCGAACGCGGGGGTCTTGGAGGCCGACGCGGCGCTCCCCGGGCCTGCCCGCCGGGCGCCGCCGCCGCCGCCGCCGTCGACCGAGGTCGCGTCCGCGGCGTGAGGGAGGGAAGGCGAGGGCCAAGAGGGCCGGCGCTCCGACGCTCCTCTCCCCCCGGCTCTCTCTCCTCCACCTCCGCCGCTCGTGGGCCCCCCGCGCCGCGCCGCAAAGGGCGTGTCGAGCTCCATGCCGTCCTCCGCGGGGGGCGTCGGCGAGCGCGGGCCCGGCAGGGCCGCGGCGGGGGTCACGGCCTCGGAGTAGGAGGCAGAGGAGGCAGCGGCAGCAGCAGCAGCAGCAGCGGCAGCGGCGGCAGCCGGGGCCGCCCCTCCGGCGCCGCCAGGGGAGGCGCGGGGCGTCCCCGGCGCGGGGCCGGCGGCGGGCCGCGGCCTCGGGGCGCCCCCCCCCCGCGCGCAGACGTCGATCCTGGGCCAGGGTGCCGCGGGGGCCTCGCCCCGCCCCCGCTCCCCGCCCTTCCCCTCCGCCGCCCCGCCTCCCCCTGCGCGGGCGGGAGGAGGGGGCGCCTGGGAGGGGAAGGGGGAGGGGAGCGGCGGGGACGCGGCGGGGCCGGGGGGGGCCGA